>Ga0272441_10010795_pt1 | contig 13722 bp, 9 predicted proteins | sample SSMProp6N_FD_193582 | JGI IMG/M metagenome (GOLD analysis project Ga0272441, IMG submission 193582) | Marine sediment archaeal communities from Little Sippewissett salt marsh, Falmouth, MA, United States - SSM-Prop-6N | ecosystem: Environmental > Aquatic > Marine > Wetlands > Sediment ... | reverse complement strand
ATAAAAATAAATTAATATTATCAACGCGATAACTGGACTGGCAATATTGCAAGTCATAATGGCATTTCTGCCGTTTTTAGCTTTCTGTAAATTGTTGCAGGGTCCATCTTGAGGAATTTGGCAGCCTGCTTTACGCCACCATGTTTTTTAATTGCCGTTTTTAGCAGCGTTATCTCAAACTGTCTGACGGCATTCTTGAAGGAGCCCGCTTGCTGGATAGGATAATTGAGGAAGTCCTGTCTAAGCTCTGAGGGTAAGTCCTCCATGATGATTTCATCATGTGGGGTAACCAAAACGAGTCTTTCAATTAAATTGATCAGTTCTCTGACATTTCCGGGCCATTGAAAACCTATTAGATAATCGATTACTTCTCGAGAAAAAAAGGCATTTTTATCATATTTGAGATTGGTCTTTTCGAGAAAGAAATTGATCATATGAAGAATATCGTCCGGTCTTTCCCGAAGAGGTGGGATAAAAATGGGAATGACGTTTATGCGAAAATAGAGATCCTTCCTGAAAGTTCCCTTTTCCACCATAGCTTTTAGATCACGGTTGGTAATAACGATGAGCCGAACGTCAACCTTCTTGGGCGTAACACTTCCAATCCTTACGATCTCAAGGTCCTGAATCGTCCTTAAAATCTTGACCTGAAGGTTTTGAGGCATCTCTCCTATCTCATCCAGGATTAGGGTTCCTCCTTCGGCAGCTTCGAAAAGGCCTTGTTTGCCCTTTACATCGGCACCGGTAAAGGCACCATGCTCGTAGCCAAAAAGCTCCGACTCCAGAAGATTCTCAGGTATGGCCCCACAGTTTATTTTGAGCAGGGGACTGCTGTTGCGCGTTGAGTGCCTGTGAATATAGTTGGCAATAACCTCTTTGCCTACTCCTGTCTCGCCCGTTATGAGCACAGGGGCATCCACCTGAGCAACACGCCCGGCCAGTTCAAAGGCTTGCCTGATTGCCTTGGATTCAGCTACAATCTGGGCCTTTTCAAAGTGGTGCGTCTTAAGCCTTTCTATCTTTTCATGGTATTGACTGTAAGGCCTTTTAGATTCAATGTTTTTACTTGATAGCCGCCTGATATCGCTTAGTTCCCTGACGTTACTGACAACCATGGTGATATCGCCGTTGTCATCAAATATCGGAGTTGCAGTGACAAGGGTCTCTTTTCCAGTGAACCATCTTTTCTGTAGCGTGAGTGTTCGCTTTTCCTTGAGTACCATTTTGGTTGCTGACCGGTTTGAAAAATACCCCTCCGTTTCCAGTTCAGCGACATTCTGTCCCAGGACCTCTCTGGCCGAAACTCCAGTTATTTTTTCCCAGGAGGGATTTACGCGTATTATGTTGCCTTCGCCGTCGGTGATAAAAAAGCCGTCGTAGGATGAATCAATAATCGCAACCATCTCTTCAATCATGTGGCGGCAGTTTTCACATTCAAGGAGGTTTTCTTCAACGCCTGAGACATCCTGAATTAGAATCATAACTCTGATAACCGTATCTTTGTCTATGATAGGGATCTGATTGACAACAATAGTACGGTCATCCCATTCGACCCTCTTTTCTATCTCATGTTCGGCTCCAATCAGGATATCCTGGAAGTCCTTCCATGCCTCAGGGATGATGTCGGAAATATGCTTCCTTTCCAGTTCATCGGTTGAAAGTTTCAGTATCTTGATAGCTTCAGGATTAAAAAAGGTAATCAGGCCCTGGGGGTCAGTTATAATGATGCCCTTGGAGGGTAATTCAAGCATCTTCTTATTCGTTTCTTGTTCACCCTGCAATATACGATTCATTGATTCTCTTTCATAACTTATCGATGTTCTGAATGATGTTTACTTCAAAATCGTCTTTATATCCGGAGCAAGCCAAAGAAATCTTACCCCATATATCAAAGCAAAACCAGCATTAACACCCCTAATATATAATGATATCTAACATATCATGCCATGATATTCAATGATGTTCGTTGAGTTTATAAAACACCGAAACCGGCAATAAGTGCCTTAACTTAGCAAAATGGTATGATTCGCCCAATCCACCGGCGAATGATAACCATGTAAGTCTATTCTGCGAAAGGACAACAGAGCAAAACGAGTCCCAAAACAAAAGATCCAAATGCAACAATGCTTTCAACTAAAACTCATATTCGATTCCCTATGAATATCCGATTTAGCTTGTCTTTGAGGCTATTTTCTTATTAATTTAATAATAAATATAAAAGGATGTAAGCTATCATTATTGGATTAAATGTATATGCAGGATCGAAGTATAGGCATATTGCTATTTCCATAAACTTGAAAACTGCAAGTTCGCGATAATAAGCTGCAAAAATGCAAATGCTTTATCCTATTGATAACATTAAAAAAAATAATTTTATTTATAAAATTAGAGCTGGATAAGATGATATTATGCGGCTTTACCTCTCTGCTTTTCTCCAATAAAGTTCAGTGCATATTTCCCCCTTTTGTACCCTTATCCTGTCGAATACAATAGACTTAATCCTTTATTAAAGCTGGCAGGGGTCATACGGCACAGATATTGCTGAAGAAAAGGCTGATTCCTCGGTGGAATAGTCGTTTATGTTTTTTTGTCTGCATTGGTAAATGGGGAACTGAAGGGATTTGGTGAAAAGCTGAAAAAGGCCTTTGGAACAAGTTATAAAATCCCAACTTACTCGATTGTGAATCAGTGAGGGGACTTTTATTAATGCATATCTAAAGTGGATGTTTCTCCGTATGTCTATTTGGGAGAAGGTGATAAAAGTTTTTCCAGGCACTTCATTTATAATTTTTATGGCCCCTATTCAACCGCTTTGAGAAAATAGGACCGGATTTAATCGCGGCGGTTATCCTACCTGTTTGGAGAAGTTTGGGGGTGATGTAAAGAGTGGAGATTATAAGCTCGATGTGAAAGATATCACCCAGCTACTCAAAGAGGCCATCTTACGGATTGATCATCCGGAAAAACAGAAACCGTTATCGCACCCGAGGATTTTTAAAGACTTTATAAGAAGGAGTATTTCATGAAGATTTCGTTGCCGGAAATTTTATTGAGGTCAAAAGAGGGCCAGTTTATGGAGGAAAAGCAATTTGACCTGGCCCTCTTTAAAAAGACCCAGGAGCTCCAAAAAAAATACCACATCAAATATGATCCGGGAAAACCCCTGGACACCGAAGGGGACTTGGCAGACAGGATCTATCAGGCTGGAGTTGAACTTTTTACGGAACTTGGGACTTTTTGTGTCACCACCAATAGGGTTATCAATGTATCGGAAAAAGAGCTTTTTGCCGCCATTGATACTTGCCCAGAGGAAATTGAATTAGGCCAGGGAAATGAGCGGGTCAAGATGGGCCATCGAGATGTAGAAGGCGATCAGCAGGTCGTTGTGGTAGCAGGTATTCAAACCGCACCCTACAGCGACGAAGCTCATATGTTCATGATTTACAAGGGATGTGCCATGGATCGCTGTGTGGACGGGATATGGGGAGGCATCCTTTTGAAGAACGACGGTAAGTACGATGTCATAGCTGGCACACCATCCGAGATCTATCAGTACAGAAAAACGGTGGAAATACTGAGAAAGGCCGTTACTGCGGCGGGGCGACCAGGGCTGATTACCATCAGCAATGCGCCGACCAGTGGAGCCACCATTGCCATGTTTGATGAAGAAATGGGACTTCGACGCACCGATTACATGGAAAGCACTGGCATGTCGGAGTTGAAGGTGGCCTATGATGACCTGAATCGATCGGCCTTTGCCCTTGCCCACGGGGTAAGCATCCACGGCACCCACAGCTCCACCATCGGAGGATTTTCAGGCAACCCTGAAGGCGCAACAATAACGGCTGTGGCGGGAAGCCTTCAACTTATAGCAATACATTTTGCAGATAGCTTTCGATGCGGTACTGTAGATTCAAGAATCAAGGCCCGTCAGAGTAGAAGTCAGTTATGGTCGGCAGGTTCAGCCATTCAGGCGCTTAGCAGGAACACCAAGCTTATCGTTGACGGCAGTATTGGAGACCACCCGGCAGCAGGTCCCGGCACCAAACAATATTTTTATGAGAGCGCGGCAGGCCATATTGTATCGACGGTAATGGGAGGTCATTCCACAGAGGGAACCCGTAAATTCACAGTGGGAAACACCTGTAATTACGGGACGCCTCTTGAGTCCCGATGGATGGGGGAAGTTTGCAAGGCGGCCGTAGGTATGGATCGAAAAACGGCGGAGCAAATCGTCTTGTATCTTTTAAGCAAATACGAAGACCATCTCATGGATGCTCCTGAAGGAGAGACCTTCGATGGCCTTTATGACCCGAAGCGTATGGTACCCAACCAACATTATCAGACCCTGTATGACGAAGTCAAAAAGGAGCTTAAGGATATTGGAATCAATTTTATCGATTAATGGAGAAAAAATATGGAAATAGAAAATTTGGCTGAAGAACACAAACAAATCTTGGATTCACTTATGCGAGCCATAGTCGACATAGATGACGAAAAAGCCACGACCATCGCCGAAAAAATCATTGAACAAGAAATCAATCCTAGCCTTGCCATCAAATATTCTATCTCGAATGCTGCTATAGGGATTGGAGAAAAATTTGATTCTGGAGAATACTTCCTTGCCCATCTTGTCATGGCCGGAGATTTGATGGCTTCGGTGGGCAAAATCCTGGAGCAAAATATCCCTATAGAAACACGCGAAAGAAAAAAAGTGGCCGTCATCGGAGCAGTGCAGGGCGATATGCATACTGTAGGAAAGAACCTAGTGGCTACCATGTTACGTTCCGGCGGATTTGAGGTCTATGATATGGGAGTCGATGTGCCCAGCATGGCATTTATAGAAAAGGCAAAAGAACTTGGTGCAGACCTGATTGCCCTCTCTTCTCTGCTAACCACAACAATGCCCTATCAGAAAGAGGTAATTGAGGATCTGGCAGCAATGGGTCTCAGAGACCGTTTCAAGGTCATGGTGGGTGGGGGCCCCGTAACAAGAAGCTATGCTGACAAAATTGGTGCTGATGGGTATGGTAAAGACGCCATCGAAGCACTAGAAGAAGCGAAGAAAATTTGCGCATAACAATATAATATGAAAGGCTTATGAGATGATATCTTTGTATGAAATTGCCGAAAGAACTCAAACTGGTGAAAAAGTGGAAGAAAAAAAATGGGATATGGAATTCTATCAAAACATCAGTGAGCTTCTCAAGAAATACAATATACAAACCCCTGACGATCACTGCTATATTAATATGGATGATGAATTGCCTGAAAGAGCCTTTGAGGCAGCTATCGAATTTTTGGAAAAAACTGGAATCTACTGCATTACTACCAGAAGACGGATAAAGCTCACTAGAGAGGAAATCCTAACTGCAATTAACGAGGCTCCTACTGAAATCTTGATGGGCGAAGGAAGGGACCGAAGGGTCTGGAAACAACGCAGCATAGAAGAAAAGGAGAAGGTTAATGTCTGTCCAGGCCATCATACTCCTTTTACGGAAGACTTAGCAGGACTTGTGGTGAGTAATTTCGCCCAGATCCCCAGGACCGACTTTATTGAAGGATTCAATTTTTCCGAAGTCGATGGTCGAGAAATAATGGGGCCACCCATGGAAGTATACGCTTCTAGGCGGCAGGTGGGATGGATGAGAGAAGGCATTCGTAAGGCTGGAAGGCCTGGCTTGGCCATTGTCTATTATCCTATTAATACGAGAGCGGAAGATCTTATCGGTGCAATGGACCCCGATCATGGAATAAGAAGAACAGACGGCATCCTGCTTTCCCTTCTGCCGGATTTGAAAATGGAACAAGATATGCTATCAGCGGCCATTGTCTACGAAGAATATGGATCCTTCAAACTGAGCGGCAGTTTTGCCATTGCAGGGGGATTCTGCGGCGGAATGGAAGGCGCCATCATTGAAGGGATCGCTAAGCCTATTGCAGCCATGATTGCCTATAGGGACTATATCAATTACACCGGCGTAGAACATGTTCATATGCTTAACGCAAGAGTAATTCTGCTTCCATGGATAAATTGGGCTCGTTCAGTTGTAAACCAAGCCCTAAACCGTTTTACCCACACACTGTGTATGCGCTGGATCATACCAACCTCGGGGCCGGGTACCGAATTGAATCTTCTTGAAGGTGCAATGCAATCTATTGAGGCCCCTATAAATGGCATGAATCTCTACGCTCCAAGGCATTGCCGAACGACGGTTAACCATGGACAAACACCACTGGAAGCTGAATGGATGATTCAGGTTAGCGATGCGGTAATTGAACAGGGATTCGACAGACGAGCAGCTGATGAAATTTTGTCGAAGATTGCCGATGTTATTAAGGATGAAAAGCCGGCAGAAGGCTTTGATATAACTCAGTGTTATGATCTTGTTCACCACAGACCACTGCCAGAATACCAAAACGTCTACATGAAAGTAAAAACGGAACTTGCAAATATGGGTCTGAAAATTTAAGGTTCTTCTCCAACTTAGTTGGCGAAGAGGGTCCAAGGACCCTGGGAGTCAAGGCCCGCCCTGTCGCGACTCTGTGATCACTTAAATTATAGGCCAAGCTCCACATTGCCGACAATTTATTGACAATCCAGTAAGGTTAATAGGTCTGGGCCAGGGGTTCAAGGGATTGTTTTCTAAAGAGTTTATCAGCATTTTTAACAAGATTTATTGATCTCCGTGTAATTTATGTTGTTTGAGAATTTTTGATTTATTCTATATACTTGAAAAGCGTTCGTGGGATTTCTGCAACAGCTTTAAATCTTTGTAATGCTTTAGCGGTGTTATCAGCCGTTTCAATGGAGCATTCGAATCCTTGAATCCTCGACCCCTTCGAAACTGGGAACCCGCTGCGAAGCAGTGGGACTGAGCGAAGCAAAGAGTCCTTCATTTAGATCAACTCTTTTGGAGATGGACCCCAAATCTTTAATTGAGCCCATACCAATATCCTCTCAACATTATTAAAGCGAACACCCGGCTTCAGCACGTGCCATTAGGCGTCCGCTGAAAGCCGATGTTCGCTGCCCCTTTTCTTTCGTTCCATGTTTGCGGATAGTAGAGCTTCAACACATTCCAAAATCTTTCACGAACCACCTGTTTCCCATTATGATAATCTTCGAAAAAGCCAACTTCATTCCATTCTGGGGGATAGCAGTAGCGTTCACCATCTTCGCCATATTGGCATACCCAAAAATCCGGCTCTTCTGGATCAATGACCTTGAAACAATCATCGTCATAAAGAACGGGATCATTACCATATGGTTTCGAATCCGCATCTGTAAGCAGCCTATATGCGCCTGCTTCAATTCCGAGGACCTCATATATACGGCCTATAGTAAGGGATAGACTATACCCCTTGGAATCTTTGAGCTTTATGGGTGATACTTTCATAATTTTAGCAGCGAACAATGCCATCACCGGAGGGGATGGCATTGTTCGCTGCCTGTCTACCCCTTATTGGCAATGACCGCAAACTCGCTTGATTTCGGATCATACGGTGTTCCAGCCAGGTCAGAATAATATCCTTTGATGGAAAGACTTGCCTCCTTAAATTCCCTCTCTAGATCTTCGGGTGCAAAATACTGTAACCAGTTGTACACCTGCTTAGTGCGCTCAGACTCAATAATTGTGTATTTGTCCAGCACTACCTTCTCATCATCGTATTTGAATGTATTTAGAAAGCCATAATACTTGTTTGGTGACCAAAATCCGTTGAGCTGGTTCACCTCATATGTCGCGGCCTCTTCCCTTTGTTCGAATGCCGATAGGGAATAAATGTCAATAAGTACCGAACCGCCCGGTTTTAGGATCTTATGGAATTTGCGCAGAAGCCCTTTCCTTTGTTTTGGGCTAAGGGCGCAGAAATCACACATGATCATCAGGACCAGATTGAACCGGTCTTCTGTTTCAAACTCAAAGTAATTCTGATTCACGTAGCTGATGTTTAATTGCTCGCGGGTTGCGATATCCTTTGCGTACTCGATGGACCTCCCCGAAAAATCGATACCTGTCACATTTGCTCCGTGTTTCGCCAAACGTGCTGCGTATAATCCAGGACCACACCCAAAATCGGCTATCTTGGAATCTATGCCGATGTTGAACTGAGTTGCGATCCATTCCACCGATCGATTGATGAATTCCGCGTTTCGTGAAGAAACGTCGATCGCCTCGTCGAGGTGAAACAAGAGCATCTGTTTTGATGTATGTTCATCGGTCCATAGATCGCTTGCGGTGTAAAATTGAAACGGTTCCGGCCGTTCGTTAATCCCCTCTAATTCATCAAACATTCTCTATCCTTGTTTATTACACAGAACAGTCCCAATATGAGGAAAATTTTCCATCTATTGGCATATTTAAACATGAAATATGGAAAATTTCATATCGACTTTTCCACCTAACAGATAATGCTATCGATATCATGGAAAGTTCAAAATTCCGACCGGATCCCAATCTTCGTCTCATGGATCAGGTGCGACAGGTCTTGAGTTATCACCATTATTCCTATCGCAAAGTCCTGATGGTCAGGTCTTGAATGTTGAATGTCTGGGTTCTTTTTCGATTGCCCGAATCCTTTTCTTCAGGTTTCTGTTCTGATAAATTTTGCTCTTTACCCATCAGCCGGCATCTATGTGAATGGTGCCCTTTATCTCAGCCTCCATGGGTTAATTCAAATTTCAGGACCTGACCCCTCTGCCCCGTAAAAAGAAACTCTTTCTTGTGACATCTATGGGTAATATGCCACGCATATCCTGGTATGTAATGTCGATTTGCCCTTGGCATATTGTCCCCGATTTCTTAGAAATTAAAGTTTGGCATCAAAATTAATAATTTAAGCCAAAAAACGCTTAACATTCCGACATTTTAGCTTTATTTCAGTTGGTTACCTCGGTCCTACCCCCGATTAACACTCTCTTATAATTTAATCAACGCATGGCATCCAGATCAAGCGCGACTGATATTGACTCGTCGGTAGTTCCTTCGGACGGCTTGACCATTAAACGTTCGGTAGGCAGTCCTTCAGTACCGGTGGTCATCATTCTTACAATAGCCTGTGCCCTATTGTCCGCTAGCTGTTTGAGCGTTGATCTTTCAACCTGCTCACGTTTCACAAGATCGGCGAACAGCTGTTTGGCAAGTTTAGCGGGATTTTCAGATACCTGTGTTGTATCAGCATTTTTTTTCACCTGTTTTGATTTGATTTTTTCATCCTCAGGCTCCTTTTCAGGTTTCAGGGCCTCGTAAGCCTCCTGACCGTACCTTTCAACCAGGATTTCCGCTAATTTCTCCAGAGATTGAGGATTGCTGAAATCCACAGGTCCCGGATCTTCTCCCGGAGCCAAATGCACCCCTGTTGCCTCTGCCACTGCTCGACGGACCTTAATCCGTTTGATTGCCTCTCCATCGGAATCGCTGTTATAGCGACCTGTAACTATAAGCTTTAAATTGGGTCTTTTACTAAGTGCATCGAGTAATTTCACCAGTTTTTCCTGTTCCGGCGGAGGGACTTCATGGCGCCCTGCTTCAAAAATTATGGCATCAAGTTCTTCCTCCTCACCCCCTAACAACCCTCCGAGGGCCTTGAAAGGGGCTGTGACTATCTTGGTCAGCAGGTTAACCAAGGCCTTCCATACAAGCGGGCCGTAGCGGAATTCAGGGTCTTCAAGGCTGCCGGTTATCGGCAAATCCATATCGATTACACCATTTGAATCTCTTAATAGGGCAATGGCGAGATCAAGCGGGAGGTTCATGGCATCGGGACTTTCGACTTTTTCACCCAGCTTCAGGGTATCTATCACAATCTTGTTTTGACTCAGCAGTTGGCTGTTTTCGATCTTGTATTGCAGATCCAGGGAAAGCTTGCCGGAGTCGATCTTACGTCCCGCAAATTTGCCAGAATAAGGTGTCAGATTGCTCATATCCACGTTGCTAAATATCACGGAGATATCTGTATGCTCTTTCGGATTAAAGGAATTGATCTCACCTTTGATGTTACTGCTTCCATATTCATCAACACGGCCTTGGAGGTCAACCTGTGTCAGGGCACCCGGAGAAGAAGATATACCTATAACCGTACCTTTAAGTTCATGGATTTTTGAAGCAAACTGAGGTCTCAGGCTGAGATCGGCAAAATCCAGTTTGCCTCTATCGAGGCTCAGCCTTCCGACCCTCACAGAAAAGGGCTGCCCTTCAGACTTCGGAGAAGATTCTTTAGGTTTAATTTCCGCTGAAGCTCTATCTTTGTCGCTAAATGCCTCCACCAGATTAACCGTCTTATCTTTATAAATGATAAATTTTCCCTCCAGCCCGGCAAGTTTCAGGATATCCATTTTTATCTCATTTGGTTTCAAACTAAAAAAGAGATCCGGGGTCTCAAGCTGCTCCCATCCCATCAGGGTAGCAGTACTGGAGTTTTCAATGATCTTAAGATGTGAAAAACCTATCCGTCCCTTGTATGTCGTGCCTCCTTTTGAATTACGATTAAATGTCCCGGCTGTGGACAAGAGGCCGGACTTCAGCGTAAGGTCTGCAGCAGCTTTGGCAAGATAGGGCTGTGCAACGGGCAGGGAAAAGTCAGTTACGGTAACATCGGACTTTATCTCAAAGCTAACCGGGTCAAGCTTGCCCGATACCGAAAACTCACCGCCTTGGACAACCTTAAGAGAAATCTCGAATGGGGATGGAGACGTTCCATCAAAACGTGAAACAGTCAGATTAATGTTATCTAGATCAATCAGAGTGCTGCCTGGTTTTACCGTTAAATCAAAGATCTTTGTTTTGAAGCCCGAAAGCGATGCCTTTTCAACCAAGTATTGCCAGCCATTGCTGTCCTTTTCTTTTGGAGCCTTCTCAGGGGCAACCTGTTCTGAGTCTTTTGAGACAAGCAATTGGGCAAGGTTGATTTTGTTATCCTTATCACGGATAACATTAACCATGCCGTTTGAAAGCTCCAAACGGGAAATGGAAGCAGACTTCGTACCAAGGTCAAAAGACCCATCCGCCAATGTCATGGCTTCTATCTCAACGGCCGGCTGGGAGGCAGTTAAGAATTCCATCGCGATCTGCTTAAGGCTCAGGCCAAGGTCATCAACCTTAAGTTGTGCCTCTGTCGAACCGACGTTGATAGCCGCATTGAAGGCTAGCCGGACTTCATCGGCGGAAAAGCGGGTCGGCTTGGCTTTGCTATGGTCTGTGAAATTAATCGCCAGTTTTTGAAGGTCAAAGTCCGCGATATTAATGGCCCAAGGGTTTCCTTTATCTTTTGTGCTAGATGAAGGGGACGAAACCGGTCTTGTTTCTGTCTTTCTGCTTGTGAGCCTATGGATGCTCAACACCCCATCCCGGTCCTTTATAAGGTTCAGGGTTCCTCCCCGGATTGCAAGGCTGACTGGATCGATTCTGTGTTGGACGAGATCCACTTTTTCAGCATCCACACTTATTTCAAGCAGGCTCAAGAAGGGTTTTTCTGCCCCTTTACGCTGAAGCTTAAGGTTATCGCTCTTCACACTCAAATCATTCAAGGCAAATACAGGATTGTCTTTGCTCAAATCGAGAAGGTATTGGGTTTCTATGTTCAGTTTACCCTCCGGAGGGGCAATGTTCAAAAGAGAACAGACAAAATGCCAAGGGGTTATCAGGGATATCTGTTGAAATGCCAAGCTGCCTTGAGAGCGCAGTGGCTGCAACGAAACCTGGCCCGATCCTTTGAGGGTTGCGCCATCCGCGCTTGTCGTTAATGTGTATTGGCCCACACGATCGGGTAATGTTGAGATACCACTCAGCCGGATGTCTAGAGGGGAAAATGACACACTTGCCGGTTTGGGCTGTCGATTATCTGTAATATCAATCCGGGCCCGGTTGATCCCTGCATCATGCAGCAATAACCTTAATGGTTTGCTTTTCTTTTCATCAGATGCCGCTTTTTTCTCTCCTGCCAGACGGGTCAAATTAACTTCGCCATTCTTCTCAATTAAGATATTCACGGACGGCGCATCAACAGAGATCTCTGCAAAGGTGAGTGCCCAGCGGAAAAGACTGCTGATTTGAAAATTGACGTACAAACGCTGGAACCCGGCAATTGCTATTCCATCAGGTTCATTAATCTGAAAAGCCGTTGCCTCTAGTGACAGGGTATAGGGATTAATTTTAACCTGCTCAAGGGATACTTCACAGTCAAGGCGTTGACTGAGCGTCTGCGGAAGATAGCGTTCAATTAAAAATGGCATCAAGACGAACCCAGCAATCGTATATAGAGCTATCAAAATGGCGACAATAATGAAGGCTTTGCTCCTGACAATTCTGATAAAAGTCTCTTTTAATTTATCATTCATTGCATACTCCTCATAGACCCATCGCGATTATTATTCCTTTTGAAGGTATCCTCTTAACCGGTAGCATTTTCCAACCGCCTGTCGTGCTTCATGATTATTGTATGGCTGTATCAATAAAAAAGGTTCATCCGGCAAATGCCTTATACCAATGAAGTCTTCAACTCGCGTAAAGGCCTCAACTTCTGTTAGCCCTGCCCTTGTCGTATTTTCCCATGCTTTTGCAGGACGTTTGACTCTTGATTCAGTGATCCTACCACGGACGCCCGTACGAACAGCCAATTGACCAAGTCTGAGCCTCAGCAATAAGGTAATTTGTTAGGCGATAATACGAAAAACTCCATATCGGTCACTGTCTATTTTAGAAGCTCCTCTGCTTCTGATGGAGTTGCCAAAGGGTAGATGTCAAAACTTACGGGGACAATGTTTGTCCATTGCGTCATAAGTTTATGAAGCTCATCGTTTGAAGACACATCAAAAATGGCAACAATGCCTCTGCCTACCCTTGGGTAGAAGCAAACAATTTTATCTTTTGATTTTAAATCATTAATCCAAGAAAAAAATCCCAATCTCGCGTTCTTTACATCTTCCGGCCTGGAAGGGTGCGGTGTACTCACTACTAAATATAGCATATTCAAACACCTTCTTGATTTTCAGATTTTAATGTTTTTCTGTACAGTTTTGAAATTTTTCGCCTGACAGTTCCAATATAAGGAATATTTTCCATCTATTGTTTCTATAGAAAGGGAAAAAAGTCCTCTTATTGGCATATTTAATCATAAAACATGGAAAAGTTCACATCGACTTTCCCATCTAACAGATAATGCCATCGATATCATGGAAAATTCAAAATTCCTCCATTTTAGCTTTATTTCAGTTAGTTACCTCGACGACCTCCGATTAATTGTTTTTATATTGGGTTCTTCTCCAACTTAGTTGTCGAAGAGGGTCCAAGGATTCAAGGATTCAAGGGTTTTCTTTCCAGGGATCATCGCTTTGGACATTGCCCCGACATCCCCTATTTCCCTTCTTAATCTCTGAAGCCGCTCTTCTTTCAAATAACCCAGGTCAGCTGATGTCATGTCCCGGGTTTCCAATTCACAGGCTGAACCATATGCAATAAAGAAAAATTACATATACTCTATAGCCGTTTTTCTCCCATACCCTCAGGCGGTATCCCTTGATACGAAAACAGCGGATCTTCTGATTCGGGAGGTAAAACAGTATTGCTCATCTTTAAAAAAACGTTTCGTTTCTTTATACATATGCAAACGAGGTGTATACAATTTTTGCCGAACGTTTAACTTCCTATGATCTTTAAGCTTTTCACTCGAACCCGCGGCCCCTTGACCCCTCCAAACCGGGAACCCGCTGCGAAGCAGTGGGAC
>Ga0272441_10010794_pt1 | contig 13727 bp, 3 predicted proteins | sample SSMProp6N_FD_193582 | JGI IMG/M metagenome (GOLD analysis project Ga0272441, IMG submission 193582) | Marine sediment archaeal communities from Little Sippewissett salt marsh, Falmouth, MA, United States - SSM-Prop-6N | ecosystem: Environmental > Aquatic > Marine > Wetlands > Sediment ... | reverse complement strand
AAAGCATTTCCCTTTGAGCATCCCAGATCAACAATCCATGCTCCGGGTTGAATGTAATCGCGTGCAACTTCGACCACTGAACTGCGCATGGATTCGTACTGCGGAATGGATCGGCGAAGCATGTCGTCGAAACATGAGACTACCGCTTCATCAAACTCCCATAGACCATTTGGAGAGTGCTCCAGTGACAGTGCTTGTTCCATGTTCTTCCTTGCTCGAAAATGTGCCACCAACTTGAATTTGAATATCGAGCCCGAGTGCATTGGAAATTATAGGTTGGGAGGCTGACATTCCTCTCCAAAACGGACCGCAAGCGGCGTGACAAACACATCATCTTAGTTCAGTGAAAGGTTCCGCATCGGAGAATGCAGAAGGCAGGTCAAAGAGAAGAAGGAAGTAGTAAAAAGTAACGCGCCCGTAACTAAATGCCTCACAAGGTGTTACGGGCGCGGTTCAACTGGTGGAGGATAGGGGAGTCTTTTCGGGGCATTTTCGCTTCTTACTGCCATGACATGAGTTATGCCTTAAGTCCTTTTTATGACAATAGTTCAGTAGTCCGGTTGGTTCTGGTTGATTCCGGTTATCAACGGTCATTTCGATGGCGTTATAGGACAAAAATAGGACAAAACCGGGAGCCACTTGCCCCGTCCGCAGCCGCCCAAAGGCTTCGCATAATCATCACATACGGTCTCACGTCTCACCCCGCCCAAGGCAACGACGGAATGCGCTCAGGCGCGCCGCTATTAGGCACAGCCATGCAAACGGCGCAAACATCCTCAAGGTCAAGGAGATGGCGGGCCATACTAGGCTGGCAACCACGCAACGCTACCTGCATGACCTTGAAGCCCTGGCGGACGACGCCGCTAATTTGCAATCCGCTGACGCCCGCGTAGCCAGCTCATGGCCTAGTATCCATGTTCTGGGAAGGTGCGGCACCGTGCTGTAGGCAGAAATCAACACTCGGGCGCATAAGGGGTCATTCATGCAGGTTTGTAAGGCAAGCACAAGGTCACCCCTGCGGACAACAATCGAACGCGCACGCGCCCACTACCTCCTTTGTCCTCACCCTGCAAATCGAACCAGGTGTCCGGCCCCTATTGCACCATCTGGACTCGTTTCCGGGGGGAGGGGCAGGTCATCTCGGCCTCCCCCTCCATACAACCGTCGATGCAGCAGATGTTCACCTCATAATTACACGCGGTGGTATCATATCCGTGGTCGCAGCATCCGGCTTTGCGACTCACGATACCTTGTTTGCTGCCATCATCGGCAGTTTCTGCTTCGCGTTCGGCTCATATCGTCGGCCATGTTCGCTCAGGAAGTTGGTGTATGCCTTTCGGTCCAGCTTGAGATTGTTCCGGTATGAGCAGTTGGCCACGAGGGTAATAAACGGCCTGCGCCACCGCCACAGGTTACTCCATATCCTGCCCATGATGTTGCGCACGGAATAGAACTGCTGACCGCAGCGGATCATCTCCTCGATACCGTCGTTCAAAGACAATTGCGCATAATGAGCTACGGGAAAGGTCAAGGTGTAATACTTCCAGTCATCCGGAAAGGTGTCGAGAGCGACGCGATCTTCGGACTCCATCTTGTCCCAAAGGCGAGTTCCGGGGAGGGGAGTCAGGAATAGGACATTCAGGTTGTCGACGCCATACTGCGCTGCTACTTCAGCGATTCGGCGGCCTACGCCGGGTTCGTCAACATCAAGACCAAGGATGAAGGATCCCACGATCTGTATCTTGTGCCGCTTAATGCGACGTACTGAGGCGGGAAAGTCCCGACCCTTGAGCAGGTTGAACTTCTTGCCGAGTTCCTGAAGGCCTTCCGGGGACAGTGTCTCGAATCCGATAAAAACACCTCGGCATCCTGCCTTTGCAGCCAACCGCAGCAGTTCCTCGTCATCGGCGAAATTGATGGTCGCCTGCGCGATCCATTCCTTCCGCAGATCCGCGCGAATCATGGCGCGAAAGAGATCCTTGGCGCGCGCGATGTGATCAGCGCGTGTGCCGATGAGATTATCGTCCACCACCAGAACACGTTTTTCACGGATCATTCGGAACTCGCGAATGACGTCCGGGATAGGGCGCTGGCGGTAGTGGGTTCCATTAAACGCGGAGACGCTGCAGAAGTTGCAGTTGAGCGGACAACCTCGTGTCGTCTGAATGGCCCCGAAAGCATACTGCCCCTCCAGAAGCTCGTGTCGGGCGGCCGGTACCTCTGCGATATCGGCCAGGCCCCCATCGTATTGGTGTTTAAGTGCGCCCCTACGGACGTCCTCCAGGACCTGTTTCCAGACATTCTCGGCCTCCTTGGTGACCACTGCGTCGACATGCTCAAGAGCTTCGTCGAGACACATCGTGGCATGGATGCCGCCCATGACGACAGGCACGCCCATCCGCCTGAAATGGGAGGCGATTTCGTAAGCGCGGCACGCTTGGGAGGTGAACGCGGTGATGCCCACAAGATCTGGTCGCGTCATCGCCTTGTAGTCAGGAATGCCGAGGTTCTCGTCGAAGATGCTGACCTCCCACTCCGGCGGGGTCATGCCTGCAAGTGTCAAGAGACTCAGCGGCTTCCATACGCGATAGCGGTTCCACCGGCTCTCCTTGACGTGAACGATGCTGACAAGCGGGTTGCATGGGTTAATCAAGTAAAGTTTCATGGCATGTGCTCCTTCACGTACATAACGGGTTTCGGCGGGTTTCTTTGATGATCGCCACCCATGGCGGAGCGATGATGCGCGCTTACCCCGTACTGCCGGGGCCTGGGAATGTGCTTTGGTCTCTTGGTTCGATACAGGGCGCAATCCGCCGCTACTTTTGTCGCAGATCCGTTCCACGCGCAGGAGCTCCTCCCAACCGGATCTTCTCCACTTCCAGAATTGCCTTGCCTCCCCTGAAAACCATCACGTTGCCTGTGGATTCGCTCACCGTCACAGCGGTGGCTTTCGTGACCGCGGTGATTCCTGCCGCTGCATGATGTCGCGCGCCGAGTCCTCGAGGAAGTTCGAACGCTTCCTGACCGGCCGTTTTCAAAAGCACGCCGCAGCTTTCGACAACCCCGTCGCCGCGTACGATGAATGCCCCGTCGATGGTCGAGAGTTCCTTGATCGTCTCTTCCAGACCCCGGTCCAGAATGTTCCGCTCTTCTTCGGGGTGGCCACGGAAGGGGTTCAGAATCAACGGCTTCGACATCGAGAGTACACGGTTCGCGTCCCCCACCACGAAGAGCGCTCCCACATGCTTTCCTTCCCGACCTTCGTTGGCCAAGGTCGTCGCCACCTCCAGGACTCGCTCGACTACCTCAGGTCCAGACTCCAGGGACGATTCTTCCTCCGGTTCCAGAGGCGAGAGCATCTCGAACTCACTGCCAACCTCGGTGACGACCAGAGTGTCCAGCGTGCCGCTTGCGGTGAAACCGGAGAGACACACCACGATATCCCCTCGGGACACGAAGCCCTTCGTCGAAGCCATGAAGACGGCGATCTTCACCTGTCCAAGACGCGACAGGGGAACGTCCGGCACGTGAATGAAGTGTGTCCCCTTCGCCGCCTGTGTTGTCTCCTGCTGCGGCGTCTTGGTCAGGTAGAAGACCTCGCAGCCGAGCCCCTCAAGAACAGAGAGGCCCTCTTCATCAAGAGAATCGGCGTAGACAAGGACCCCACGGGCACCGCAGGAAGCGATGATCGAGCCCACATGCGCGACAAGGCTCTTCGTTATGACGCCCGCCGCTCTCGGGACAAGCGGAATCTCCTCCCGCCCACTCCCCTGGAAAGGTCCAGCGTCTTTTTCTGGCTTCGCTATTCCCATTGTGTTGGCCGACTTCCATAAGAAAAGGTGTTACACTTCCCAGCCGCGCGACAATGCCAGAACCGCTCGGAAATCCAGAGGCTCAAGATATGATTCCTCATTCTACACGTAACGCTTGACGATATAATCTGCTCATGTTTCCGCGAGAGCGGGTGGCTGCTGGATTTCTTCCGTCAACGAATCTCCAACCTCCACAACGGCGGAGCGATCCTTGCCATCATCGACCAGGTGAATGCTTCTGTCGGGTTGCTCGATGCCGTCGAGAACCACGCGATGGACCCGTGTCGCTCGTTCGCTCACCTTGACTACGCGGATGTGGTAGAGCGTATTGCGATGGCGGTAATGCAAAGTGTACTCGTTCCATTCCGCGGGCATCAGCGGATGGAAGGTCAACGTATCAACCTCAAGCCGGAGCCCCAGCAGGTCTTCCACGAGAAGCCGATACATCCAGCCTGCTGATCCAGTATACCAGGTCCAGCCTCCCTGGCCTTCATGCCCTTCGGCGCTATAGACGTCCGCCGCCACCACGTAGGGCTCCACCTTGTACTTAGATGCCCGTTCGGGCGAATCGGCATGACGAATGGGATTGAGCAGCGAGAACAGCCGCCACGCCTCTTGGACTTTGCCAAGGCGGGCCACCGCCATGACGGCCCAGATCGCGGCATGGGTGTATTGTCCGCCGTTCTCTCGAACGCCGGGGACATAGCCTCGGATGTAGCCGGGGTCCATCTCCGTACCGTCGAACGGCGGTTCGAACAGGCGAATCATCGCCGCATGAGGATCGACAAGCCGCTCCAGCGAAGCCTCCAGCGCCTGCTGTGCCCGATGGGGATCGGCCGCCCCGCTGATGACCGCCCACGCCTGCGGCAGCAGGTCGATCTGGCAGTGGCTATTCCGCGCCGAACCCAGAGGTCGGCCATCATCGAAGAACGCTCGCAAGTACCAGCGGCCGTCCCACGCGCTGGCATCGATTTTTTGGCTCAAGCCGCGCGCTTCGGCGCGGCATTTCTCGGCGTAAGCATGGTCGCCCCGCTTCTGGGTCAGTTTGGCGAAGGAGTCCAGCACGTTATGGAGGAAGAACGCCAGCCAGACGCTCTCGCCCGCTCCCTCATGACCGACGCGGCTCATCCCGTCGTTCCAGTCTCCGCATCCCATCAGCGGGAGCCCGTGCGTCCCGTACCGCATGCCATGATCCAGCGCGAGAACACAATGATCCCAGAGTGTGGCGCGGCGGTCGGTAACGCGCGGCAAACCATAGTGGCTTTCCTCCCCTGGCTCCAGCGGCGGCGCTTCCAGGAATGCGGTCTGTTCGTCCAGGATGCCGGTGTCGCCCGTTACCTCGACGTACCGGCAGACAGCGTACGGCAGCCACAAGTAATCGTCCGAGATGCGCGTGCGTACGCCGCGGCCCGACGGCGGATGCCACCAGTGCTGGACATCTCCATTCTCGAACTGATGGCTGGAGGACAAAAGCAAGTGTTCTCGCGTGAGCAACGGACACTCGTACAAGAGCGCGAGAGAGTCCTGCAACTGGTCCCGGAAGCCATAGGCCCCGCCCGACTGGTAAAACCCGCTACGCCCCCAGAGACGGGAGGCCAAGGTCTGGTACAAGAGCCAATGATTGACCAGCAGGTTCACGGACGCATCAGGTGTCTCGACGTAGACTCCGCCAAGATTGCGCTTCCAGAATTCCCAGACTTCCTCGAGGACGCGCCGGGCTCCGTCAACGTTACCGTGCTGTGACAGCAAGGATCGCGCCTGATGCTCGTTGTCGGCCGCGCCCAGAACGAAAACGACCTGAGCCTGTTCTCCAGGCGGGATGTCAACATAGGCCTGGATCGCCGCGCAGGGGTCGACGCCACTTCCGACCCGGTTGGAGAGATACTTCCGGGCCAAGGCTGCGGGTGCGGCGGGCGAACCATTGCGCCCCAGAAACTCGGTCCGTCGGCCCGTGATCGTTCGTTGGGGATGGCTGCAATGCAGAAAGGCGATGGCACCGCCAGAGTCCTGGCCATAGGCGTTCGACGCGAAGAGGGCCCCGGTCTGTGGATCGAGCCGGGTCACCACATGCATGGCGTTGCGCTGGCGGCTCTCGCCCAAGACCCATTCAACATAGCCGGTCAGGCTCAGCCGGCGTTGGCGATCGCTCAGGTTACGGATGTTCACGGCGATGAACTTCAGGGGGGCCTCCGGCGCAACATATATGAAGGTCTCTGTGAAGAGGCCTTCCTCGCTGTGCTCGAAGGCCGTGTACCCCAATCCATGTCGTGAGATGTATGCGGTACGTCCCCGGGTCGGCCCGGGCATCGGCGACCAGAAAGCGCCGCTCTCCTCGTCGCGGAGATAGAAGCATTCGCCGCTGAGGTCGCTGACCGCATCGTTGTACCAGGGCGTCAGCCGAAACTCATGCGCGTTCCGATACCACGTGTAGGCCGCCCCGGATTCGCTGACGACCGAACCGAAGTGGGAATTGGCCAGGACATTGACCCACGGCGCGGGCGTGACCGCACCGGGTTCCAGAACAACGACGTACTCGCGGCCGTCCGTCGTGAATCCCCCCCATCCGTTGAAGAACATCAGGTCGCGACGCGGCAGTGCGCCGGGCTCACTCGAGGGTCGCTCGGGTTTTCGCGTCGGCTTGAGCGGGAGCGCTTCCCCCTCGGGGAGCGCCTGCCGATCCAACTGCTCAGACAGAGCGCCGGCCCGGTCGCTCAGCACGATACGGCTGACCGCTTGGAGCAGGAGCGCATCCTCTTCCGGCACCTGCGCCAAATTCCGAACGAAGATGCCGGCGGGCTGATCGAGGGCCTTGGCCTCCGATCCCACATTGATCAGGCCGATGATGGCATCCAATAGGCTATGGCGGTAGCCGGCATACGCCTCCGACAGGATGACGAGGTCAACCTGCAAGCCCTTGTGCCGCCAGTACGCGTGCGCCTGGATCATCTGACGTACCAAGGCCAAAGCCGCCGTATCCGAAACCCGCAGCAGGACGATGGGCAGGTCGCCGGAGATCCCGTAGGCCCACAGAGCGGATTGACCTTTTCGGTTGCGGGCGATGAGGCTGGCACGGGCACGAAACTGGGGGTAGGCGTAGGCAAGGAAACTGGCCATTCGCCCAAATAGCTGGGCGTTGGCCTCGGTCGCCTGCAATTCGTGAAGGAGTATCTGACTGTGCATCCGCGCCAGCTCGAATACGCGAGTGGCCAAGTTCGGGTCGCAGTACCGGTCCAGCAGGGAAAACGCCGCAGTCCGATCCGGGGCTACACCCCAAACGGCATCGATGGTGACGGACTGCTCTGGCTCGATGCGTATCGTGCGCCGGACGACCATCACGGGATCGAGAGTGGGCTCGCAGGTGTCCGGGAACTCGCCGGCCATGGCGGCTGGATTGGCTGCCGTTTGGCAACGGCCCAGAAAGCGGGAGCGGTCGGTCTCGCAACTCACGCCCTCGGAGATGGGCCGGTGATGCGCAACCATCCCATGGAAGAACAAAGGCCAATCCTCCTGCGGCGAGCGGGTTCGACGCGTGCAGACCACAGCGGCCTTGTCGGGCAGAGCGTCAACTTCGAGGAACAGCCCATTGAATGCCGGTTGTTCGGAGGCATTCAAACCGTTGAGTAACGCCACTTCTGCGTAGGACGTGATTTCGATATGGCGCTCCCGATTCGACAGGTTCGAGACGATCAGACGCCGCAGTTCGACGTCGTCCTCGGACGACACCGCTACTCGCATGTGCACTTGAATGTCTTGTCGCGTGGCACGAAACTCAGCGACTCCCTGGGAGAATTGGACGTCATAGCGATCGAATTCACAGCCTGTCGGCTGAGGCGTCGCGGACCAGAATGTTCCGGCGTCGAGGTCGCGCACGTACAGGAAGGTGCCCCAATGGTCGCGAGTGGCGTCTTCCTGCCACCGCGTGAGGGCCAGGTCCTGCCAGCGACTGGCCCCGCTCCCGGCCGCTGTGATCATGACGTGGTAGCGGCCATTGGAGAGCAGATGGACCTCGGGGATCGGTGAGTTGGCCGTCGTGAACGATCGCAGCGAAGGGTCGGCCGACTCCGTCGCATGCTTCAGGTACGGCTCCGAGCGGGTCATGTCAATCCGCGTGCGTACCTCCGCGAGGGGAATCCGCTCTTGGAGGAGCAACAGGGAGGCGCGCATCTGCGGGTCGCTGAGGAATCGCCCGTGCATGGGCCTGCTCAGCAGCGTCTGGTCCAGCGCCAGCAGACTCATTCCACTGTGGTGGGCCATGTGGCTGCGAACCAGAGAAGACTCCTGGTCGGGGGGCACTCGGCTGGGAGTATAGTCAGCGGCCTCGTAGAAGCCGTATCGCCCAATGAACCCTTGTGCGGCCATCACTTCCAAGTTGGCACAGGCGGTGCTCGGGTCGATCATCAGAGCGAGGACCGTGGCATAGGGCGCCACGACCAGATCATCGTGCAGCCCCTGCTTGAGTCCCAGTCCTGGGACGCCGAAGGCCCGGTACTGGTAGGCCTTCTGCGAGTCGAGTTGGCTGTAGCAACTTTCGGAGATGCCCCACGGCACCCCTTGCCGCATTCCATAGCGAACCTGCCGCGCGACCGCTTCGCGGCAAGACTGATCGAGTAGGGTCGCATCGTAGTTGGGCATGAGCAGCAGTGGCATCAGGTACTCGAACATGGAACCGCTCCAGGAGATGAGCACGGCGGCTCGGCCGCCCGGGGCGAGTTGGCGGCCCAGATGGAACCAGTGCTCAAGCGGTAGCTGGCCGCGAGCAATACCCAGGAAACTGCACAGCCGGGCCTCCGACGCGAGCAGGTCGTAGAACCCCGGGTCTTTCTGGCGCTCATCGACGTTGTAGCCGATCGACAGGAGCTTGCGCTCCGGGTCATACAGGAAATCCAAGTCCATTTCCGATAGTTCCCCGCAGCGCGCAGCGAGATCCTCCATCGCCGCCACGCGCTCAGCGGCGCGTTCTCGAGCCAGTTCAAGCACGTCGTCTCGGGGCACCTGTGTCGTCCGGACTGGGTTCGCCGGGCTTGCCAGATCGCGCAAGGACGGTATCACGTCCTGGAAAGGCGGCGTGTGCTGGGCTTGCCTCTGATACGAAGAATGGTTCAGCCAAGGCGCCAGCCAATCCATGTCGGTCCGCAGGTCTTCACTCTGGTGACGTACCGCGCCCAGCCAGTAGGCGATTTCGCTTTCCGGTTCCACCATCGGCTCCAATTGCGCCACCGCCGAGGCCAGCGCCGACAGCGCCTTGTATGCCCCCGAGAGGGTGGCTTCGGCCGATCCCAGGAAGTCCATCTGCTGGACTAGGATTGTTCGCACACGCCCAGCGGCCGGTGCGTCCGCATGCTCCGGCCGGTCCAGTTCCTCCAGAAGAATGCCGATGACGTCCTCCAATCCCTGCCGCCATCTTGGAGGCAGGATGGGGAGGTCGGCCAGGTCTGCCAGTCCCGCCTTGAGCGCTACCAGAGAGCCCGAAAGGTTGCCGCTGTCGGCCGTTGACACATAGCGCGGCGGGGCCGGCGCCAACGTCCCCGTGTCATACCAGTTGAAGAAATGTCCGCGGTGCCGGGGCAGTTCTTCCATTGTCCGGAAGGCCTGACGGGTGCGATCGAGGAGCGTCCCGGCGGAGACATAGCCGAAATCCCACGCTGCCAGGTTGCCCAAGAGGGCCATTCCCATGTTGGTGGGGGACGTGCGGGTCGCCTCGCCGATGGGCGGATCCTGCTGGAAGTTGTCGGGAGGCAGCCAGTGATGCCCCGGCCCCGTGAATCGTGCGAAGTACTCCCACGTTCGCCGAGCCGTCTTCCGCAGGAAGAGCCGCTGGCGATCATCCAGGCCTCTGCTGCGGCGCAACGCCGGACGTCCCATGTACCACATGATCGCCGGCGAGACGAACCATGCGGTCAGGAGCAGGCTCACGGCGGTGATCGACTCGGGCGCGGCTTGCATACTGCCTGACACTATGCGCCCAGCCAGCAACACGGCGATGACTGCGGCCGCGACCGGCGCAGGCCACATCGCCATAACCGTGCTGGCCAAGGTGGTCCGCCCCTGACTGTCGGCATCGGACGCTGTTTGCCACTCCAGCAGATGCCGACGGATGAGCAGCCGCCATTGAGTCCGGAGGATCTCGGCCACATAGATTGAGGCGTGAAATGGGACCAGCAGCAGTTCCAGAAGGCTGATGATCCAACCACGCAGTTCCTTAGCCCCGGCGTGCGGCAGGTAGGTGGACCAGCTCAGGTGGCTGGGTTTGACGGTCGTCGCCCGTATCGAACGCATGAAGTCCGGCAGGAGGAACACGATTATGAGCATGGCTGTCCAGGGCAACGCCGTATTCGTGGCCCCGAACCATCCCAGCAGAAGGGCCGCCAGCATGGCCACGGGAACCAACGTTCGCCGGAGGTTGTCCAAGATCATCCACCTGGCCAGCATCTCCAGCGGGTTCGGCCGCCGCGTCTTGTCGGGCCCTGGTACGCGGGGCAGCAGCCAGCGCGCAATCTGCCAGTCGCCTCTCGCCCATCGGCGCCTGCGGCTGGCGTCGGCCAGGTAGCGGTCTGGATGATCCTCCAGCAGTTCCACGTCACCAAGGAATCCGCACCGGGCATGGCAACCCTCGATCAAGTCATGACTGAGAATCCGGTTGTCGGGAAACCGGGTACTCACTGCGGCGTCAAATGCCTTGATGTCGTAGATGGCTTTGCCGACAAACTGACCCTGTCCGAACAGGTCTTGGTAGACGTTGGAGACCTCGCGGGTATAGGGGTCCAAGCCGACATCCCCCGCAAACAGGCTTGCGTAACGTGATCGCTGCGATTGGGGCAGCGAAACCGCCAACCTCGGCTGGAGGATGCCGTAACCCCGCGTCACGCACTGGGTCGCCAAATCGACGTGGGGGTGGTTCAAAGGATGCGCCATGGCGGCAGCCATCTTCCAGGCAGCCTGCGGCGGCAGTTGGGTATCGGCGTCCAGCACGATGCCGTACCGAACGGTGCGCAGTTGAGCAATGTCTCCCTCAACCAGCGAAAAGGGATCCGTTGCTCCCGTCAACACCAGGCGGTTGAAGTGCTCGATCTTGCCGCGTTTCCGCTCGTGCCCCATCCATCGCCGCTCGCGTGGATTCCACAAGCGTGGCCGGTGCAAGAGGTGGAATACCGTTTGGCTGGTTCCCGCGTATTTGGCGTTCAACTCGCGGATTCGCCCCAATGCGCGCTCAAGCAGCGGCCTGTCTTCGGGCATCTGCTCTTGGAGAGCGTCGGGAAGGTCCGTCAGGAGGACCATCAGCAGGTTGGGGCTCCTATTGCCCAGATAGCGCAGTTCAAGATGTTCCAGCAACCTGTCGACCGTGGCCGCGGACGAGAGCATCGCCGGGACGATCACTGCGGTGCAGTGGGCCGCGGGAATGCCTTTGGAAAAGTCCAGTCGTGGCAGGACCCGGGGCGGCACCAACAGGCTCGCCCACCAGTTCATGAGCGACACTGCCGACCGTGAGGCAACCAAGATGACCGCCATGCTCGTAACCGCCAACCACCAGTGTGGCCGGGGCCCGACAACCGAGACCACCGCCACCGCCAGCCAGGCAGTCACAATCGCGATGCTCAGCAGATACAGCGGCATCGCCCGGTGCAGCACGTGCCTGAGCATGCGACGACGCATGGGAGACCGATAATGAATCTCCGACTCGATCTCGCAGCGGCCAGGGCCAATCAGGAAATAGCTAACCGTCGTCTCGCGGGGGTCGGTTTGTGGACGCTGTGTGCGTTCTCTCGCGAGTCGAAGGGCCACCGAAGCGACGTCTTCCTCCTCTCGGCCACTTCGTCGCGACAGGTCCTCGATTTCGCGACGGCAGAGGTCGCGGGAACGGAAGTCCATTTGGAGATGTACGCCGCCAGGATCCTGGCGAAGGATCCCTTCCGCGGTACTGAGAGACTCGACGAGGTCCCGCCAGTCAATCCTGGCCAGTTGCCGAAGGCTGGTGATGCTATGGCTGATGGACGCATGATCCGCTGCCTGGTCATGGCTTTCGGCTTGCTGGATCAGTTCCAGGGTCTGCCCGCGTTCCGACAACTCTTGTTCGACCCAGTTGATCACCAGCCCGATGGCGGGATGCGTTCCTTGCAGGCAGGACGTCAGCTCCGCCAGGAACGGCGGGGACAGTAAGGGTTCGGATCGCACGAAATCCGCCAGGATCGTGATCAAGGATTTCGGATCCTGTTGCACCGCCTGAACGAAGCGCTGGGACCATCCAGCGGCAGATTCCCGGTGCCGTCGGCGCCACGCAATCCGCCGCGATACTCGCCGCAGATTCTCCACAAGGGCCAAGCTCACCATGATTGGTATGGCCCAAAGCTCGCCCAACTTCAGGGGATGGACCGTCTGGTAGGATCGAATGAAGTGCGAGATGTTCTCGGCGTCCACGCGCCCATCCGTGTGCGAGACCAGTTCGATGGCCATCTCGTAAATGCGAGGGAATCCCTTCAATGACCCCGAACTCAGGCGAGGGAGCTGCCGGCTGTAGCCGGGCGGGAAGATCAAGCGAACCTGATCAATCTGCTCCTCAATGAACGTGTAGTTCTCTACCAGCCATTTCGCCGCTGGCGACTGCGGATGGCCCTGTTGGATGGCCTCCGCCACATCCCCGTACGACCGGCTGACAATCTCTTCGTTCTCTGCGAGACGCCGCAGGAGCATCTCCGGACCAGGACCACGATCCCACTTTCGATCCGTCGCCAGCGACCGGGCATGACTCTCCAGTTGCGTCGCACTGAATAGCCCTTCGCGAAGAGGGGGCTCAATGTCATTCATCCGGTCCAAGTGGGGAGGCTTGCTTCCGCGTGGCAGGCGTATCCGTCGCCAGAGCGCGTGCATCCTATGCCAAGTGTTGTTGCTCAATCTTCACAACTCGTTTCCAGGTATTGAGGCATAGCCCCGGCGTGAGGGGTTGCCGGGGGATTCGCCGTTCTATTCATGGGGTTCCTCTTTTCGGGTCTCCCGCTCCGCCTGGAGCCAGTCCTGAACCGCGTGGCCTTCGCGGCGGCCATGCTCCTCGTAGAGTTCATAGGCGCGCGCGACGGTCCGCGCTGTTAGACCGACGGGTTTCTTGGCCAACAGGGGTTCGGCAGTTGGGTCGAACACCCGATACGCCAGCAGTTTCACGCGGTCATTCACGAGGAACCACACCAGCGCATAGCCCCACACGAACCCGGCCCAACCCCAGCCGAGGGGTGTCATAAACAGCCCATAGACCGCTATCAACGTCGCCACGATTTGTGTGCCCAGCACGGCCCCCCATAGGATTCGTGCGGGGCGTATCGTCCAGAACGGCCCGCGCGTGCGCGTGAGGAAGATAGTCAGATGCCCCGCCACGGACAGCTTCAAATACATCAGTGTCTGGATATGCGCACGGTCGAGATGAAAGACGCGCTCACCGAGATAGAATAAGCCGAAGGCGGAAACGACCCCGATGACTCCGAGTGCCGTAGCGACCCCCAGCACCATGCGCATGTTCCACGACTCGGGTTTGTCTTTATAATGCACGTTGTCATACGCAATGGACAGGATCGCCCCGTCGTTGAGCAACGCCAGCATGACGATCATCACTGCGGTCAACGGATAGAAGTTAAACACCAGAATCGCCGCGGTCATGAACAACAACACGCGCAGCGTCTCGGCGATGCGGTATATGGCGTAGCTGTTCATCCGCTGGAAGATCTTACGGCTCTCCTTGATGGCGTCTATGATCACTGACAGGCCGGGGGTCATCAGCACGATGGACGCCGCCGCGCGGGCCGCGTCCGTTGCGCCGGACACGGCGATGCCGCAGTCGGCCTTCTTCAGCGCGGGCGCGTCGTTCACCCCGTCGCCTGTCATGCCGACGATGTGCCCGCGCTGCTCCAGGACGTCCACAATGTGGAACTTGTG
>Ga0272441_10010793_pt1 | contig 13727 bp, 11 predicted proteins | sample SSMProp6N_FD_193582 | JGI IMG/M metagenome (GOLD analysis project Ga0272441, IMG submission 193582) | Marine sediment archaeal communities from Little Sippewissett salt marsh, Falmouth, MA, United States - SSM-Prop-6N | ecosystem: Environmental > Aquatic > Marine > Wetlands > Sediment ... | reverse complement strand
TGAAAAGAGGCTTTAATGGAAATCCGTTCTGAAAGGTTTGGAGAGGACAGGAATTTCAGACTTATCATAGCTGATATTACTGCCATGATAATATTTTCTACAGCCCTGTGTATGACAATAGAGGTCTTCATCGCCGGCCTTACTGTTTTACAGTCTGTTCATGCCAGATTGGCGGCTGTTCCTGTAAACCTCATAACTGGAAGACCTTACGGATGGTTCAGGGACAGACTTTTTCTGTTCCTTGGAATACAAAGGGACAGTTTTCTGATGATGATCTTTGGAGACACTATTGCCTTTGTTATTTTTCAATTACCCCTCTACGTGATAGTACTTCTCTTTGCAGGGGCCACATGGACCCAGATAGGAGTTTCATCGTTATTTATGTCCATGATATTTTCCCTGGCCGGAAGACCTTACGGGATTTTTCTTGATTTTTGCCGAAAAGTGGCTGCCAGGTTCTAACATCAGGATAAAAGAATAGAACAACACTACGAATAGAATTTTCGAAGACAGATAAATTCCTGAAATATTGATATGGGTGATGGAAATGGAAACTGACAGTCATTACGATTTGATAGTTGTTAGAGGGTGGCACTCAGTCTGCGAGGCATCCCTTTGAGAACAAGATAAATAACTGGCCTGGAATTTTGTGGAAAGTAAAAAATGGCCGGGGGCAGAAGTAATATTTTTAAAGGGGGAATGAACCATTAATAACGTCGGTTCAATTGCAGATATTGAAAAAATTGCAGAACAGATCTTTGATGCCTTTAAAAGAGGAGATAAAATACCCCTTGCTTCGGTGCTTAAACCTGGAATAACCCCGATAGAAGCTTATCAGGTTCAAAAGAGATACATTGATCTCAGACTTTTAAATGATGATATATGTGGATTCAAGGCAGGGCTTTGTACAACTGCTGCCCAGAAGAAACTGGATTATAGTGAACCCCTTTCAGGTATTCTTTATTCTTCTGGTAATTATTCAGGAGACACTATTCCTCTATATCCTTCGGGGCATATGATAATAGAGACAGAGATCGGTCTTGTTCTGGATTCGGATATATCCGCACCTGTGCAGAATATTGAGGAAATGAAAAGCCTCATATCCCATTTCATGCCTGCCATTGAATTTCCCGATCATAATTTTGTAGATCTGAAAAATTACAGGGCTGTGGATCTCATATCATGTAATGTAATAGCTTCCGGTTCAAAAGAAGGTATCAGGATCCCCTGCGATAATTACGATATCAATGGTGTTGGAGTTTCTCTTTACCATGAAGGTGAGAAGATCGATGGTGGAGTGGGTAGCAACACATGGAAAGATGACCAGTGGGAAGCCGCTCTCTGGCTTGTTAACAGGATCGTTGAAGATGGATACACCATAAGGAAGGGCAATTTTCTCCTGACAGGTTCCATGGGTTCCATGATCCTTGCTGAAAAGGGCAGGTACAGGGCGGATTATGGTAATCGGGGCTCCATAGAATTTGAGATTGTTCAGAAGTAAGGGGAATGGATCTATGATTTTCGTCACGAGTAAGAGGATTTCAATCTGGAATAAAGGGTAAGGATCATGGGTATAAATTCTAATTACGATGTGATAGTTGTTGGAGGGGGACACTCAGGCTGCGAGGCATCCCTTGTAAGTGCGCGAATGGGAGCAAGGACCCTCATGATAAACCTTTATCATGACAATGTTGCTCTCATGGCGTGTAATCCCTCTATAGGAGGACCTGCAAAGGGGCATCTTACAGAGGAGATCTCCGCCCTTGGCGGTGAACAGGCAAGGGCTACGGATAATTCCACCATTCATATAAGATGGCTTAATACTTCGAAAGGTCCGGCCGTAAGGGCCCTGAGGGCTCAATGTGACCTCAATGAATTTCACCATCACTATGTGAAAGCCCTGGAAGCGGATCCTCTTCTTGACGTTTTTCAGGACATAGTGACTGAGCTTATAGTTGAAAAAGGCAAGGTCAGGGGTGTAAAGACCAGACTTGGACTGGAATTCCACAGCAATAACGTGATACTTACAACTGGAACGTATCTTGGTGGAACGGTACATATAGGCCTTTCCTCTTTCCCGTCAGGTCCTCTCGGTCAGGTTCCTGCCATAGGTTTGACAAGTTCCCTGAAAGAGTTGGGTTTTGACGTAGGAAGGATGAAAACAGGAACTACTCCAAGGATCCATGCTGACACGGTGGACTGGAGTTCTCTGGTAAGGCAGGATAGTTCGGATGAACCCCTGTGCTTTGATCTATGGGGAAAAGGAAAGGTCCATGAAGGTTTCGCCTGTTATATAACCAGGAGCAATCCGGGTACCCACGAGATCATTCAGAAGAATCTTGACAGGTCCCCCCTGTACCTTGGAAAGATCGAGGGAGTAGGACCAAGATACTGCCCATCCATCGAGTCGAAAGTAATTGCCTTTCCCGAAAAGGAAAGTCATCTGGTCTTCCTCGAGCCTGTTGCAAGAAACAGCAGGGAAATATACATGCAGAATTTCTCTACGTCTCTCCCCTTCGATGTGCAGGTTGAAATGGTACGTTCTCTCCCCGGGTGTGAAAAAGCAAGGATCATCAGGCCAGGTTATGCTATTGAATATGATTTCATGCCTCCCACACAGCTTAAACCCACACTTGAGACAAAGAGAATAGAAGGTCTCTTCTGTGCAGGACAGATCAATGGTACTTCCGGATATGAGGAAGCCGGTGCCCAGGGATTGATGGCCGGGATCAATGCTGTCATGAAGATAAGGGGAGAGGAACCCCTGATACTTTCAAGATCGGAAGCCTATATCGGGGTGCTCATTGATGATCTGGTCACTAAAGGAACAAAAGAACCTTACCGGATGTTGACAAGCAGGTGTGAATACCGACTGCTTTTGAGACATGACAACGTGGACAGAAGGCTCTGTCCCATATCAAGAAAACTGGGGCTTCTTGATGATCGGAAGTGGTATTCCATGGTCGCGAAATGGAATAGGATCGACAGGGAGATAGAACGACTTGACCATGTCAAGGTCAGGCCAGGTGAAGAGATCAACAGGGAATTGACAGCCAGAGGATCTTCTCCACTGAAGGAATCTCTTCCAGCATCAGTTATGCTGAGCAGACCTGATGTGGATTACCAGACGGTGGGGAAATTTGTTCCACCTGAAGAAGAACTCAGCCCTGAAGAAATAATGAGCGTATCAGTAGAGATCAAGTATAAGGGTTATATCGAGCGTCAGAAAAGGCAGGTCCGTAAACTTGACAGGATGGAAAAGGTGCCTATTCCTGATGATTTTGATTATTCCAGAATCCCTGGATTGCTTACAGAAAGCAGGCAGAAGCTTGAAAACATCCGTCCACATAATTTTGGTCAGGCCAGCAGGATTTCAGGAGTAACACCTACAGATCTACAGCTGCTATCGGTCTATCTACAGAGCAGAAGAAGAAAGGAATGAACCCGAGATCCGGTATTCCAGAAAGAAGAGGTCAGAGCAAAGCATTTCTCAATTTATGAAAGACTCTCTCCCGGAAGAGGCCATTCAGAGGATCAGGGTCCAGGAGATAAACGGGTCATGGTCAGAATTTGTTGGCCCCGCACTGGCAGAAAAAAGCAGACTTGTCAGGGTAGACGGCAGGAATGCCCTTATATGCGCTTCTTCACCCTCAGCGGCACAACAACTGAGAATGAGAGGCAAAAAGTTATTGACCCTTCTTCAGACAAAAGGAGGTCTCAATATCTCAGTTATCAAGGTATATCTGGGATCAACAACCAGTTCACAACATAAAAAAAATCTGTCCAGGACCTCCAGGAAGATATTGCCCACCCTTGATGAAGTCCGCCAGGCAGAGGAGGATATATCAGGAGATCATCTTGATCCAGAAGTGGCCCATTCCCTGGCATCCCTTATTGCTACATACAGGAAAAGATTCGGAAGAAAATAGGAGTATTTATCAGCAAGATAGAGAAATATGGCCTTTTCCCTGGCTATCTCAGGCCAGGTATCCCCTCATTAATCAAAGATTGGACTTTACAATACAGCAATACATGTTAATATATTCTTATATTAAGTTATATTATTCTAACATATATCCTTTCCACTATGATAATTTCATAAAAACAAAATCCCATGAAAAAATATCAAGCTTGAAACTATGTTGAGGAGAGGTGTTAAAAATGAAAAAATCTGTATATTTTGTCATTTCAATTCTCTTCGTAGCTTTTCTTACACTCAACTTCTCCGGAATTGTAATAGCAGCTGAGAACAGTTACGAAAAACTGGTATCAGGTTATTTAAATGAAGATAAGTGGGAAAAATCCTCCATAAGTTTAAGAAATGAATTACTTTCTAAAGTTGAGGATATTGCTCCTTATGAAATGTGGCTATCACTTTGGGATGACTCAGTCAAAGGTGAGATGAGAGCAGCCTATGCTTTAAGACTTGTGCAGGTCCTTTTTCCTGATGGAGACCTTTCAAGGTGGGACGAGATAGAAGGAATGTGGTATCCATCGATAATTCCTATTCCTCTTGCTTCTATAGATGCAGCATATATTGCGGCCCATGAGCTCCTTCAGATGAAAAGGATGGATGCTTCATGGCTTGCAAGGAATCTGATAAATGACCTGTCACGATCTTCCAGGGCTAAATACTATTTCATGAGAGAGGCACCTGTGGAGTATCTGGATATCATTACAAAACTTGAAGCTATGGATATGGGCCCTGGATTTGGAAACTGGACACAACCGGAGGTTACAGGATCATTGAGCCTGGCAAGTCCGGTTCGAGGAAGAATCAGTCAGAATGCGGCATTAAGTCGAAAATTTGTCTTTCTGAATGCCTCGGGAGTGATCGTGAATATTGGTACCTACGCCTGGGACAGGGAGAATGGCCATATCTATGAGGTAATTGAGCGAGAGAAGGAAGGCAATCATGTGGTGTTCATTCCAAGGTGGTAACATTTGAATTGGATCAAAAGGCCGGGCTCAAACCCGGCCTTTTTTATTGCTATCCTGTTAATATCTATTCAATTAAATCGTTTCTTAAATGATATAATTTTTCCCAGGTAACTGAGCTTTTTGCCATGTTCCTGCCCGAAAATCCAGAGGATCAGCAGTCTTTTAGTTATAAAAAGGATGAAAGGAAATGAAGAAGGATCTTGCAGGAGTTTCCAGGGATCTCATAGCAGGTCTCAGTATGGCTACTATACTCATTCCCTTCTCGATGGCCTATTCTGTGAACGCAGGTTTACCCGTATCCTATGGGCTTTCAGCTGCTGCTGTCCCCCCTCTGATGTACCTCTTCTTCGGAACCTCGCCCTTCCTTTCGGTAGGACCTGTCGCAATGCTTTCACTGGTCATGTTCCAGGGCTGTTCTCCTTTCGCCGAACCAGGAACAGGAGAATACATTTCCCTGGTTCTGATGGTGACCATGATGGTAGGTATCATACAGTTAGTGGCAGGTTTCCTGAAAGCCGGCTCCCTTATGTCCTTTATATCACGGGCAGTTATAAACGGATTTACCTATGGTGCAGCCCTGGTTATATTTACAAGCCAGTTCAGGCATGTCCTTGGAATTGATATCGATCCTGTGGGTTCCATGGCACAGGTTCTTTACAGGGTCATCCTTAATATTTGTGAAGTTAACATTCTATCCCTTTCCCTTGGAGTAACCTCTGTGATCCTGGTCCTGGTGATCGAAAAAAAATATCCCCGCTTTCCTGCACCTCTCATCGTTGTGTTGCTGGGTACTTTTCTGACCTGGATACTGAGACTCGATGCTCTCGGCGTGAAAGTGGTGGGAGATATCGGGAAAGGTTTTCCCGCCCTGTCATGGCCATTGGGTGACCCTGCAAGTATTCCTCATCTTCTTCCAGTGGCTTTTACCCTTGTAGTGGTGGGTATGATGGAATCGATTCCCATTTCAAGGCATCTGGCTTCCAGGGCCAGGCATCATTATGATATCAACGATGAGTTGAAGGGTCTTGGTTTTGCCAACCTGGCTTCCTCCTTTTTCAGGGGATACGTGGTGACTGGCGGATTGGCCAGGACCCTTTTCAACTACAGGATCGGCGTAAAGAGTAAAATTTCATCGGCCATAACATCTCTTCTTGTGGTGATCACCCTGGTCTTTTTAAGAAGATTTTTCCATTACATCCCTCAGCCGGTATTGTCATCCCTCATCATGTCTTCAGCCCTTTCCCTTTACATGACAGAGGACATAAGGTATCTCTACAGGGTGGGTAAAAGAGATGGCACCATCCTGCTCCTTACCTTTATTACCACCATATTCATAGGTGTACAGTGGGGTCTGGTGGTAGGAATTCTATTATCACTGGTAATACTCCTTCAGCAACAGATAAAACCCTGTACGGAGGAACTGGGTTATTCCAGGCTGGAAGACCAGTTCATGGAGATAGGGAAATGCGGTGACAAAAATGCATTTTCAGACGGAGTGATACTAAGGGCAGAAGGCCCTCTCCACTTTGCAAACTTTCATTTCCTTGAGGATCTGGTCCACGATAAGATCGTGGATGAAAAGGTTTTGAGGTGGATCCTTCTCGATCTTGAAAATGTTCCTGATATGGACGGAGTAGCGGTGATAAAGATGGAGGAATTGATAGACAGGTGCAGGACCAATAATATTACCCTTCACTTTTCCGGGATCCGGGCAGAGGTCAAGGGTAGGCTCAATATGCTGGGCTGGCCTGAGAAATATGGACCAAACCTTCATGACAACCTCAAGAGTGCCCTGGAAACAATAGATCCTGAAAAGACATGCAGCCCTTTCATGCGTTTCCTTTAGGGCTACATGGAATAAGACCCTTAGGGCAGCAGCTTTCCGGTGAGTTGGATCATAGCCATTTCTTCTTCCTGAACCACCTGACCATGAATATTCCAAGCCCCGCCATTATGACCAGTATGGAGGGATAAGACCATTTCCAAGCCAGTTCCGGCATGAAGCGGAAATTCATCCCGTAAATACCTGCAACGAAGGTAAGAGGTATAAAGATGGTAGCGATCACTGTAAGGACCCGCATGATCTCGTTCATCCTGTTGCTCACAGAGGAAAGATACAGGTCCAGCATGCCAGCCACCATTTCCCTGTAGGTCTCCACATAATCTATTACCTGAATTATATGATCATATAGATCGTTCACATAGGTCAGGGTCTCTTCACGGATCAGGCTTGAGGTTCCGTGTCGCAGCCTTCCCACTGCTTCTCTGAGCGGCCAGACGGCATGACGTACTTCCAGAAGCTGTCTTTTGAGTTTGTATATTTCATTGATCCCTGTCTTTGAGGGATCGGCAAGGAGGGATTCTTCCAGGAATTCCAGTCGTTCTCCTAAATGTTCGAGAATATTGAAATACTTGTCTACTACCGAATCCATAAGGGAATACATAAGAAAATCCGGTCCTGATCTCCGGATCCTCCCCAAAGATGATTTGATCCTTTCCCTGATGGGGTCGAATACATCTCCCGGCTTTTCCTGGAAAGAGATCAGAAAGTTCTGTTCCAGGACCAGGCTGACCTGTTCGTTGATGATCTCCTGTTCATCCTCGTTATAGTCCAGCATTTTCAAAACACAATAGAACAGGTTCTCCAGTTCTTCGATCTTCGGCCGCTGATGGGTATTGAGAATATCTTCCAGGATAAGGGGGTGAATATTGAAAAGCTTTCCTGCCTGTTCAAGGACATTGATATCGTGAAGTCCATCGATGTTCACCCAGGAAACGGAGGCAGTATCCCTGAAAGGGACCGCTGTGTCAAGAGAATCGATCTTTTTGGTCTCCAGATTATCCCTGTCGAAATCTATCAGGGTCATGTGGACATGTTCAAGTTTTCTTTCCCCTACATGAACAAGCGCTCCAGGGGGAAGGCCGAACTTCATATGGTGTTTCTTCGGGTGTTTCATCCCTCTCAAACCTCCTCCTTGATCCTTTATTGTTTTGTACCATCATAATATTACACCGAGACAGCCTATTCTGTTCCGCATAAGCTGCGGAGATTGAACAGTCCGATCAGAAGAGATATTTTCTCGGGAACCAGGACAAGGAGAATGAAGACAGATTCAATTCCATGGACTTACAGTATATCAGCGAGTGGTTCAATAGATCTCTTAGGCCTTAGTAGGAACAGCATAGGTAGAAATACAGATTTTTTGCCTTCTTATTCTGTTCATGCGGGCCTTTTATGTTAGACTTTGCAAGATAGAGAAAAATAATTCCCATGAAGATTTTAGGAGGATCATTAATGTTCAAGAAATCCAGAATTATCAATTTGTTAACTGTCGTTTTCCTTGGAATTTTCCTTTTCACTTCTTTCAGCTTCGCCCAGGAAGTGGTTTCCGCTGATCAGGAAAAGGTGGATCCGGAGATGGTATTGGCCAGGGTAGGAGATTCCGAGATAAAGATCAAGGATGTGGATGCTGTTATATCTACCCTTGATCCTCAGCAGCAGATGATGTTTTCCACGCAATATGGCAGGGCAAAGGTGCTTGAGGAACTTATCAACAAGGAGCTTTTCTATCGTTATGCCCAGGAAGAGAAGATCGAAGAGGATGAGTTATTCATTAAAGACCTGGAAAATGTAAAACGGAGCCTCATGACCAATCATGCCCTGAGGCTGCTTCTGAAGGATGTAACGGTTACAGAAGAAGAAGTCAAAGCCTATTACGAGGAGAACAAGGATAAATTTGTGGAACCCGAGCAGGTAAGGGCTTCCCATATCCTTGTGGAAAGTGAAGATATGGCTATCGAGATCCTGGCAGAGCTGGAAGGGAATGAGCTTACTTTCGCAGAGGCTGCCAAAAAGTATTCTACATGTCCCTCTAAAGAACAGAGTGGAGATCTGGGATTATTCTCAAGAGGACAGATGGTCCCTGAATTCGAGAACGCTGCTTTCGGGCTTGAGGTTGGTCAGATAAGCGAGCCGGTGAAGACACAATATGGATGGCATATCATTAAGGTCTTCGAGAAGAAACCTGCCGTTCAGAAATCCCTGGATGAAGTGCGTGGAACTCTTTACGAACAGATGACCAGCGACAAGAGGTATAAACTTTATAACGACACCCTTGAATCCCTCAGGGGTAAATATCCGATCGAGTATATGAATAAAGAGGAAGAGGTTCCTGCTGAGAAGGAAGAAGCCGACAAACCCGCAGAGAAACAGGAAAAAAGCGAATAGATTCTGCGATGAACAAGAAAAAGAAAAAGGAGGACCGGAAGATCCGGTCCTCCTTTTTTCAGCTTTTCTTTTTCAGAAAATAAATAGCCTTTTCCGGACAGGTGACCATGCAGAGACCGCAATCCATGCATTTGTCCCTGTTTACAACAGCCACCTTACCATCCAGGTAAATAGCCTTTGCGGGGCATACAGCCAGGCACAAGGCACAGCCGCTGCACATTTCAGGGTCTACCGCAGCCCTGCCTCCACTGCTTTTTCTTCCAAATAACCTTGACCAGAAAGACGTTGATTTATCTTTTGACCCTTCGACCTTCAAGGCGAACCTCCCTTTGACATATGTCTTATTCTATCAGACAGAATTGTCCACATTATTATTCAATGCCACTATAACTAGTTAACATCTTTCCACAATGGTGTATAACATATCCACTTTCAATACTTTTCAAATACAGCGATCACCTTCAGCATATTACATTGATGGAAAAATGTCCTGGTGCGATAATGGTTTCAGCAGGGCATCCTGTTTGGGAAGGAGTATGTTTTCCATGACAGAATACGAATTGCTGGAGATATTGAATGGTCTCAGGGAAGGGGAACAGCAGGAGGTTCCTGTCGATGTTAGTAAAGCATCCCATGAGATCCCCAAGGATCTCTGGAAGGTCCTTTCGGCCTTTTCAAATACCCCAGGGGGTGGTGTGATAATCCTGGGCCTTGATCCCCAGAGAAGCTACAATATCACGGGTGTCAGATCCGCTCCTGATATTAAAGAAGCCATCATGTCCCTCTGTTCCCAGATGTGTCCGAGACTTGATCCCCTGATCCAGATATTCAGAGTTGAAGGCAAGGATGTTATTACAGTGGAAGCAGGAGAAGTCCTTCCCCACCAGAAACCCTGCTATTACAGGGGACAGGGTTATTTTAACGGTTCATACATCCGATCAGGTGAAGGATACAGGGTTCTTTCACCATATGAGATCCAGTCTATTTCGGAGTGTTCCTCCCAGCCAAGATATGATTCGGAAGCTCTGCCTGGGACTACCGTCAAGGACATGGATGCCTCCCTGTTGAATTATTTCCTTGGACGAATGCGTTCGCGGCCCGGGACGCCCTTTTCAAACTGGGAAAATGAAGATATTCTTGAGGCTTCCCGAGTGCTGGTGAGAGACAAGCATGGGAAACAGGTCCTCTCTCTGGCTGGCTGGCTGGCCTTTGCCCCCTATCCCCAGAAAATGTTCCCTTCCCTTTGCGTGACCTTCCTCCGGTTCCCTACGCCTGTGGCGGGAGAACCGGGGCCCCAGGGAGAGAGATTCCTGGATAATGTGAAAATTGAAGGTCCCCTCCCTGATATGTTAGTCCATACTATGAAAGCAGTGAAACGGAACATGCAGCGACGGGATGTGATCAACGGTCTTTTCAGGGAGGAACATTGGGAATATCCGGAAGATGCCATTCGTGAAGGGATCGTTAATGCCCTTGGTCACAGGGATTATTCACCCCAGGCAAGGGTTTCCCAGGTCCAGATACTCATGTTCCCTGACAGGATCGAGATCATAAGCCCTGGGGGGATATACGGTCCTATTATTCCTGACCAGCTGGGGGAAGTAGGGATCCAGTCTTCCAGGAATGAGGCCATGATGAATATACTTGAGAACATATCTCCCCGGGGGGAGAACAGGACTCTCTGCGAAAACAGGGGATCTGGTCTTGCCGCTGTTATGGTATCCTGCAGGAAAGAAAAATTGTCCCCCCCGAATTTCCGGGTGGATCTCAGCAGATTCCGAATGATACTTTCCAACAGGACCCTTTTTGATTCACAGACCCTTGAATGGCTTGATAATGTAAGTCGGGGCAGAACGGTCACGGAGAGCCAGAGATATGCCCTTGCCCATCTGAAGCATGTGGGCTGGATAAACAATGCCGATTACTGCAGGCTCACAGGGGTGGATTCAAGAGTGGCCACCAGGGAACTGGGAGATATGGTCAGTTCGGGACTTCTTGACCGGCTTGGCTCAAGCAGATGGAGCACCTATCAGCTGTCTACCGGATACAGGAATCGTCAGCAGACCCTCTTTTAGGGAGATGAGATCATGAAACAGATGAGGATATCCCTTGCAAAATTCGATATGGAGAGTTTTCTTGACGATTTTCTTGATTTTGAAGAGGATCAGTTTGCAGAGCCATTCAGTTCTGTCTATATCGTGGCTTCTCTCGGAGACCAGCCTGTCAACCTGGATACTGCTCATAATGACATCTACAGGGAAATGGCAGTGGACGGGAAACGCCTTTTTTTCAGCTTTACTGCATCTGCCCTGGAAAACTTCGTGGAGTGTATGGATGGAGGAGTATATGAAGCTGTTCCTGAAACGGGCATCGAGCTTGAGGATTACAGAAACAGGTTCTACCCGTCAGAAAAGACCTATCTCGGTTACCTTATGGGCATGAGTGGAGGAGAGTTGATCATTGATACGGCCCGCTTCTATTCGGGGACTTCCCTGGAAGATCCAAGTCTCGAAGTTGTGGAACACTGTGGAATTCTTGAAAACCCCCTTAAGGAATATCTGAAGAAGTATTTACTTTGAAACAAGGTCTGAATATCCTCAAAGGTCTTCCTGTCATATATCATTCTTTCAGTTATTCTGGAAAGAGATACGTTTTCAGCAGGTGGACCGTAAGGAGATTTATTTAATGATCGTAACAATAGCGGGATGCGGTGCCCTCGGAGGAGTAATAGCTGCACACCTTATCAGAGGCGGAGTTTCGGTTCAGGCATTTCAGAGAAAAGGACGGACTCTTGAAGTACTGAAAGAAAAGGGGATAACCCTTCTTTCAGAGAATGGGAAGACTGCCCCTGCCTGCCCTTTCACGGCTGTTTCAGATGATCCGGGAGACCTTCTGCCCACGGGATTGATACTGGTTCTTGTAAAGGCCTATCAGACTGGATCCATTTCCCCGCTAAAAGGGCTATTGAGCCCGGAAGGAATAGTGCTCACCGTCCAGAATGGGCTGGGTAATGCGGAGAAACTTTGTTCCATTTTCGGTGAAAAGAGGGTTGCAGCAGGCATCACTACCTATGGAGGGATAAGGCTTTCTCCGGGTGTGGTCAGGGAAGGGCTTCAAGGTTCCATAACCTTCGGCCCCTGGTCAGGGGGTAAAACTAACCGGTATCAGCGAATTGAGCGTCTTCTGGCAGATGCCGGATTGAGAGTGGTCCAGGTAAGCGATCCCAGACCTCTGTTGTGGAAAAAACTGTCCATGAATGTGATGGCCAATCCTGTGTTTGCTCTCACCCGTATGTCCGTTGGACAGGTTGCGAAAAATCCCTTTGCCCTGGATCTAATGAAAAAGGTTGGAAGGGAAGCTGTTGAAGCTGCGGCAAGAGCAGGAGTTATCATGGATTTCCAGGAAAATTGGCAATTTTTCATGAAGAATCTCGATAGAGCCCCCGATCATAAACCCTCAATGCTTCAGGATATGGAAGCAGGCAGGAAGATGGAAATAGAAAGCATTCTTGGCTCTGTCCTGTCCCAGGCCAGTAATGAAGAGGATTTTCCCTATACCAGGAGCCTGTATAACCTTCTCAGTGCTATTGACAGGACCAGGGGACACTATCAGAAAAACCCTGACTAAATTGCAAGGGAGGAAGATAGATGCTTGTTACCATGGCAGGTTGTGGAGCCCTGGGAAGCCTGCTTGCTTCGAAAATGATCGAAGGAGGTCTCAGGGTCCAGGCTTTTCAGCGGAAAGGCGCCCATCTTGATGTACTTGAAGAAAAGGGAATAACCATCCAGACAGATAGAAATGGAACCAGGAAAAGCTATCCTCTGGAAGCAGTTTCCCATGACCCTTCCCGGCTGGAAAAGACCCGGCTTATGGTAGTACTTGTCAAGTCCTATCATACGTCAGACATCATGCCTGCCAGGTCGCTTCTTGAAGATGATGGAGTGGTCCTGACCCTTCAGAATGGGCTGGGTAATGCGGAGATCCTTGCAGAGGGTTTTGGAGATGCCAGGGTTGCGGCGGGAATAACCAATTATGCCGCTTTCCGGATCGGCCCGGGTGTGATCGGATGGGGAGGGGACGGACAGATATACCTGGGGCCCTGGAAGAAAGGGTCTCCAGTCGAATGGGTCTGTTCTGTCCTTTCAGGGGCAGGACTTAAGGTGAACTGTATTGATGATCCAAGGCCTTTCCTGTGGAAGAAAGTGGCGATCAACGCTACCATAAACACGCTAACGTCCCTCACGGGCCTTGAAAACGGAAAACTATTAAACCATGGAAACCTGTTGACCATGATGCAGAATGTATGTGAGGAAACCCGTCTTGCTGCATCAAGGGAAGGAGTGGCCCTTCAGGGTGAAGAGTTATGGCAGATGGTCAGGGATACCATGGATCTTACCGCTACTAACCGTTCATCCATGCTTCAGGACCTTGAGAAGGGAAGAAGAACTGAAATAGAAAGCATCGCCGGCAAGATCCTGGAGCTCGCTCAGGACGAGGGAGAGTTTCCCTATACCAGGACCCTTTACAACCTTATAAAGGCTATCGACCAGTCAAGATT
>Ga0272441_10010792_pt1 | contig 13729 bp, 9 predicted proteins | sample SSMProp6N_FD_193582 | JGI IMG/M metagenome (GOLD analysis project Ga0272441, IMG submission 193582) | Marine sediment archaeal communities from Little Sippewissett salt marsh, Falmouth, MA, United States - SSM-Prop-6N | ecosystem: Environmental > Aquatic > Marine > Wetlands > Sediment ... | reverse complement strand
TCTTGTCTTTCGTGGGTCCTAACGCCTTTTGCGACCGCATGACAGCTGGATATGACGACGTCATATTCAGCCAGGTCGAGCCTGCTGATGGCCGCTGGCATCAATGGCAGGTAGCGCCGATAATGCCTGCGGGAGAAAGGCAAAGCCTGGATGAAGGTTTTGGTGATTTTGCGGCTTTCGATAAATCTTCGTTGCTCGGCGGGTAGATAGTCCAGCACACAGAACAGGTCAGCCTCCGGGAACAAATTCAGGATCTGTTCGAGGGCTTTCTCTGATCCTGCATAAGTCACTAGCCATTCGTGTACGACTGCAACCTTGCGTTTAATTCGCGCAGCATCCATCAGTTAGATCATCGTCATGTACAGGTCGCGAATTTGCCTGGCCGCCAGATCCCAACTGAATTTTTTGCATCTCTCGGCTCCCTTAGTGATCATTCGACGGGTAGCTTCGTCATCAAAGGAGAGTACCTCGGCTATCGCGCAGACCATTTCGTCAACTGAGTACGGATCGACAAGACGAGCGGCATCGCCGGCAACCTCCTCCAGCGCGGTATCTTTCGATGTGATCACAGGGACACCGCTTGCAAATGCCTCCAGCACAGGCAGCCCAAAACCCTCTGAAAGACTTGGAAACAGAAACACACTCGCGCCCTGGTAAAGACACCTCAGGTCCTGGTCAGTCGCATTCTTGACCCATACGCAGTTACCTGAGGCCTCTAGCGACCTGATTGACTCGACCAGCTCCTCGTATCTCCAGCCTTCTTTTCCAACCAATACAAGCTGATGCTCATCTCTGGTATGCGCCGGTAAGTTTTTGTATGCCTGGATTATCCTGTCGATGTTCTTCCTTGGCTGAAAGGTCCCGACAAACAGAATGTACGGCTTTTCAATGCCGTATTTCCGCTTCACATCGCTGATCTGGTCCGTGCGCTGTTTCTCTGACCAGTAGCTGGAAACACCGCAATGGACAACAGTTATTCGCTCCGGAGGAACGCCCCAGTAATTCACTATATCATCGACCATGAAATTCGATATCGTAATGACGTGATCTGCCCATTTTGCACTGTTCACCATCACCCTGTTCTTCAGCCACCTCAACCTGGCGGAGGCCCATTCCGGGTTTTTCAGCGGAATCGCATCGTACAGAGTTGCCACCACCGGGGTGTTTTTCAGTTTAGGTATACGATAGTCGGTAGCGTGGTATATATCGACGACGCCATCGATTGCTTTCCTGTTGATGTCATGAATGCCAAGACTATTCGAGAGAACGCTGCCGTAAGCAAAGGGCAGATAAAGTGGATGCGCCGGGGAATCTTTGCTTTGTGAAAAGACATCAAGCACAGATCGAGGGAAATAAAATCCCGCGGTCTCAATCGAGGCCAGCTGATCCAGAGAAGAGATAAGGTTCTCCGTGTAAACACCGATACCATCCATTTTCCCGCCGGTCAGGTGCTTCTCGATAGGGGTAGTGGAAATACCAACTCTCATCATGGAGACGCCGACTCAGTAACGTTGAACAACGACACGAAATCAGGCAGTTACAGCCCTGCGCCAGTATTCCAGCGTATCCAGCAAAGTCTTTTCCCAGGAAATCTCAGGGCGCCAACCAAGCCTGGATTTCAGCCGCTCAGCACTTCCGAAAGCAAGCGGTGTGTCTGATGGCCGCATCCTCGAATCGTCGTGCTGGACCGATATCGCCAGTGAGGACATGGCCAGCAAATCCCTGAGGATGTCTTCGATGGCTCTCGGCGTGCCCGAGCAAACGTTGAAAATTTCGCCAGGTTCAATTAAGTCTGCGCCTTTGATGACCTCGATGTATGCGCCCACAACATCTTTCACATGCAGGAAATCGCGTTTTGCTTCCAGATTTCCCACGTTGAGCACCGGCTCCTGCAATCCTTTCTCAATCCGTGCAATCTGCGAGGCAAAGGCAGACACGACGAAATCAGCGCTCTGTCTCGGGCCAATGTGGTTAAACGGGCGCATACGAATGACTTTCATGCCGGTTTCTGAATACTGCCCAGCGAGTAAATCAGCTGCAGACTTGCTCGCGGCGTAGGGGTTTCTTGGCGCCAGTATCGCATTCTCATCGAGGCCTTTGCCTGCTGCAAAGCTCCGTCCATACGCTTCTGACGTGCTGACAATGACAACAACGGCATCCGGAGCGTGGCTCTCCAGGGCTCTAAGTAACCGCAAAGTCCCCAACAAATTGACATCCCATACAAGTTCCGGATTCTTGAATGAAGTTGGAACATGAGAGATCGCCGCCAGATGGACCACAGCAGTCGGCCGCGCCTCAAGCACTGCCTTGTCGACAGATTCCGCATCGCGCAGGTCCACCCTTTGCCAGGAGACCCTGTCTCTGCGATCGCCAAAGCTCTCCAGACCCCAGCCGATACAGTCTGAGCCAGGGGGGGACTGATCCAGAAACGCCTCTATCAAGTAGGAACCGACAAATCCGTTCGCGCCGGTAATCAACAGACGCTGTAGCGCATCATCTGACATGTACACACCCGGGCACTAATGTCCGTAACTGGCTCGTTCTAGATCAGCATCGACCATCTCGCAGATCATGTCTTCCAGACTCGTCTCTGCCTCCCATCCCAGCTTCTCCTTGGCCTTCGCTGGGTCGCCCAGCAGAATCTCCACTTCAGCTGGCCTGAAGAATTTCTCATCGATAACGATATGGTCATCCGCCTTGAGGCCGACGTGTTCAAATGCGATGTGGCACATGTCTCTGACAGTGGTTGTCCTACCTGTTGCAATCACAAATTCCTCAGCCTCATCCTGTTGCAGCATCAGCCACATAGCCTTCACGTAGTCCCGTGCATGCCCCCAGTCCCGCTTGGCATCGATATTACCCAGCCTAAGCTCATTTTGCTGTCCGAGTTTTATTCGGGCTACCGCATCGGTAACCTTTCTCGTCACGAACTCGATACCTCGCAAAGGAGACTCGTGGTTGAACAATATCCCACTACAGGCATACATCCCAAAGCTCTCTCGGTAGTTGGTCGTCATCCAGTGCGCGTATAATTTTGCGACCGCATAGGGCGAACGCGGATAGAACGGCGTGAGCTCGTTTTGCTCAGGCTGCTGGATTTTTCCAAACATCTCGGATGTTGACGCCTGGTAGAATCTCACATCAGGTTTTGCGATTCTAATGGCTTCCAGCACATTCAAGGCACCGACACCGGTTACCTGCGCTGTCAATATCGGCTGATCCCATGAGGTCTTGACAAAAGACTGTGCTGCCAGGTTATATACTTCGTCCGGCTTTATGTCTGAAATTGTCCTTATCAACGATGACAAATCAGTCAGATTGCCATCGATTAGATTCACGTCAGCGGCGATTCCAAGCCATTTAAGTCGTATCAGCGCATTTTCGGCAGTGCTGCTTCTACGGACCAGCCCAAACACTTCATATCCCTTATCCAGAAGAAGTTGTGCTAGATACGCACCATCCTGACCAGTGACACCCGTAATCAACGCCCTTTTCTGCTGCGACATTTACCCCCCCATTTCTTCCGTCATGTTTTGTGATAACAAGCCACAGAATTCTAACATTGTTTGAAACACATTGTGTTCTGGGCAGCCACACACAAAAATGATTAGGCACTGACGTTTTTGCGAACAGAGAAAGGTATGAGGACCTTGCTTCTACGAGCTGCGCTTTTCCTCTGGCATATCGGGCTTTCTACGACACATGAATGCTTCTAACCACCAAAATAATGTGGCGCCACATCAGCTGGTGCACCATCCATCTTGACGCGGCCATGTTCCAGCCAGATCAGCCGGTTACATACCCTTGAGACCAATTCGCGGGAATGGCTCGCGATAACCAGTATGTTCGTTGTTTGCACGAGATTATTCAGTCGCTTTTCTGCCTTCTCCTGAAAGACAGCATCTCCCACAGATAGCCACTCGTCCATGAGCAATATCTGCGGACGGACTATTGTTGACACCGCGAATGCCAGACGCAACTGCATGCCGGTTGAGTAGGTTCGTAAAGGCATGTCCATAAAATCACCAAGTTCCGAGAAATCGGTGATTTCATCTATTTGCTCATCAATCTCCTTGCGCTTTAACCCTAAAAGTCCACCCCTGAGGTAAATGTTCTCACGCCCAGTCGCCTCAGGATCGATTCCCAGAGAAATATCAATCAATGATGCAATTTCCCCAGTCACCTTCCTGCTGCCACTAGTAGGCTCGTACACACCACTCAGTAGTCTAAGTAACGTACTTTTACCGGCACCATTATGACCAATCAGCCCAACCCGATCACCATCATAAAATGTGAATGTTAGATCCTCCAGCGCACGAATTACCACACGTCCGTGTTCGTTTGCACCTATTTGCCCACCCGTCGCAACGCGAATAAGTCGTTGCTTCAGCGATCTTGCATCCGCATTATATATGGGAAAATCAACAGTCGCCTGATCAAATGCAATAGAAACCATTTCATCCATCTGCAATCATGATAAGTTGTTTTCTTCTATAACCAGTATGCTACCCGGCACTTGTACCTACCATAAAAAACCAAAACCACAATCCAGCCTACGACACCAAGGCCCAGTGATACAATCCAGTTTAATTGACTTGGAAGTTGCCCAAGAAGCGGCGCGCGCACTATTTCGAGAAAGTGATAGAAGGGATTAAGATCAAGCAGGAAAAGACTGGCCCTTTCTGGAAGCATAGCGGGCATCCACATTATAGGCGTCAAGTAAAAGAACACCTGTAAAACACTTCCTACGATTTGCGGCATATCCCGGTATCGCGCACAGAACACACTCAAGAATAGCGCAATCCAGACTAGATTTATTACCAGGAGCACGAAACCAGCGACGCTGATCAGAGCGAGCCAGCTCACCGGTTTGCCAACGGACACGAGCACCAGTGGAAATATAATCAAATTATGACCAAGTATTAGGACATTACGCCAGGCCAGACGCAAGATGTGTACAAATAGGGGTATTGGCAATTGCTTTATGATGCCTTCAGCTGCAATAAATCCGTTACAACCATCTGTGATTAGTGACAGCGAAAAGCTCCAGAGAATTATGCCAAGCGCGAGAAATGGCAAAAACTCCTCGAGTGACGCCTTGAAAATCTGACTGAACACAGCACCTATCGTCCCAATCATGACGCCCATGCTGATTGTCAGCCAGAACGGCCCCAATGTCGAACGGCGATAGCGCTGCAGGACATCCTGCCACCCCAGCATGCCGACGAGATTATAACGGCGTATAGCAGCGAAAATATCAGCAATAGCAATTGATGCGGAGTCAAAGAACATAACCTGATTTTTCTCGTAGGGATGTTTCAGAAACATGTGTAATGCTAAATCAGGACGCTATTCTAATGTTTTTTCTTTCATTATTCCTCAAAATCTCTGCTTGCCAGCGGGCTTTCCAAGAAGCAGACCAGCGCGAGACCTTTCTACCGCACAGCTACTGGACCCAGGCCGTGATATAAGGCCATTTGGCCATCAACCCCTAACAGCTAAAAAGACAGCTCATCAAGTATTTGATGCACTGATGATGTACTTAAGAACAGCACTGTTAAAGGTATTCAACGAGATTTGTGTATTCCTAGTTAAATATCCGTCACGGCGCAAGAGACTGAAATACATGACTTTTCTTGCAAGCGTTAATTTTCATTACCTTCACCAATGATCTATTTTCGCCTAACGCTCTGGCATGAAGCGCTTTCAATTATGCTTCTGCGCACTGACAAACAAAGAACAGATTTCAAACGCACGTCTATGAACGGTCCTGAGTTATAAACCGGTATCATTGTGCTCTGCTTCGGTTTGCCTAACATCGCGAATAAACCTTCTGTAATACTGAATCAAGCCTGCTACGTCTTGAGGTGAGGAAATAGGTCTATTGGAGGCGCCACCGGTATCGCTGAGAGTCCGAATTTTGTCGACTGACTCATCACGATCTACGACTAGCCCATCACTATCTCGAATAATACGAAGTTTGAGGCTGGTTAACGTCTTATCAAGTCCTTGGCACTCATCATTGACAGCATCGGCTCTGGAAACCAATACATTTATGTCATAGGTATCTACGCTTGTGACTAAGGGATGCTTCCTTTCCAGCAACACCGCCACACCTAACATATCCTTCAAAGAGGCATGCACCAAATCAATAGTGCGATAGGCTGAAATGCGCTCAACTTCCGCACCGTAAGTTTTGGCTTTGTTCCAGATGTCTTGCGGAATCCCCAAATCCCTCGCGTGTTCTGTCTTAATAAAATCACAAAACGATGCTCTATGAACCCAGATACCATCTTCAAAGTCAACAGTAATGTGTTCGCTTCCACTGGTAATAAGGTGTACTTTATGCCCAAGTTCAGCAAGATCTAGCGCGGCTTTTTTGGAAACAAAATCGTTGGCATCCCCCCGCGTATTGACATAGTTTTCACATAGCATTACAACCGTTAGCTGCTCCCCGTCACATTGAATGCTTTGAAATTTCTTGAAAGGAGATGCGTACATCTCCAGCAGCTTCTGTGTGATTAGCTTTTGGGGCATCTTTGCTGCCTGCTTCCCACGGGCCAACGCATCAATCACATGTTGTTCAAAGTCGAGGAGATCCTGCTGATCAAGCAGCCTTTCAGAAATACCCTTTTTGATTTCCACCCGGCTATTTTCAATAAATGCATTGTTATCTTCGTCTATTTCATCCTGGGTGAAATAATCAAGCCCATGACGATTAGAAAAGTAAATTTTACTTTTTAGTATCGGATAGCGATTTTTTGGAATTCTATGCTCCCTAATATGAGAGGGAGCGTATTTGTGATGTATGAAGGAATTTGGAAGCTGTCTGAGAATAAAGCCAGCGTCTATAAGCCGCAAACAGACATCAGTCTCATCCAAATAGTATTGATATTCCTCATCAAATCCGCCTATCTGAATCAAGGCACTTCGTCGGAACAGCACATTCCCCCCAGACAGGTAGGGAAACTCGAATGCAAAAGGAAAACAATTATACGGTGTCGGAAACTCCCGATGCCAGATACCATGACCGAGTCTCGTCGCACTGACAAATTTATTTTGAAACGTATAACCCGTGTGATCAAAAACGGGCCCCCCTGCCCCTGCCACTGCGTCATTATCGAAAGCAACAACTGCCTGATTGAGCCATTCAGGCTCGGGAATTGCATCATCATCTATAAACGCCAAAATCTCGCCCGCAGCAAACGCTATACCAATATTTCGTGACATCGAAAGATTTGCTTCAAGGCAACGAGCTATCTTTATGTTATCATTCCATGAAACTAGCAGCTCGGCTGTTCCATCAGATGACGGCCCGTTGACAACAACAACTTCAAACTCCTCATAATCAAGATGCCGTAAACTTTTTAGTAGATTTTCCAGAAGACTTGCACGATTCAACGTATTTATTATTATTGATATTTTTTTTACGACTGGGTGATCACTCATCATTCACTTACTTTCGGAAGAAAATCACTTTCGTACCTGATGCCTAAATGCGGCAGGCAATGATTTCTTAAGGTTTTCGTAGTAGTCTAACGACTCCAGCAATTTGGGTAAATGCTCCGATTCACGAACCTGCTGTTGTCTGATTTCGCTGATGTTTTTGCCCATGCTGTCAATAAGCAGCCCAATATCGACTACCCGCCGACCGATACGATTGATATGTGTTTTCATCTCATCGACCCGATCATTGATGCTATTAATCTGCTCATCGACATCCTTGGCATGATCAATCACTTCATGGAGCCGATGATTAATAACAATAATCTGCTGATCGATGTCATCGATGCGGTTTTTAGTTTCATGAACCCGATGATTCACCTCTAGAACCATGCTATAGATTTGTGGTACCTTCTTAACATTCAAAATGATTCTGAAAGGCCCACCAACCAATGGCCTTTTCGCAATAGCACGAACCGCGTTTTTAATCTTACCAATCATATTCTTTACAAACACAGCCAGACTTTTTTAGCTTTTATAATAATGCTGCAGTCTCTTCGGTTCCCAAAACATTCTTTTTGCACAAGCGGATCTTAAACTGTGAATATCGCGGATTTTTTTGCACCCACCAATGCACCTGTAACGTATTCTCGGCATGCAAATACTCATAGGCCATCAATCATTTACTCGAGCAAAAAAAATAGCGGATAACATATCAGTACCGATTTCATGGTACACGTCAGTTTAAGCTCCTTACTTTTCCGAAGACCCTTCTTAACAGAAGGGTCGCCAGGCATGATGTCAATGCACCAACGCTGGTTACAATTCCGAGGCCCGAGGCTTGAACGTGGATTACGCATTGTTATTATAATTTGATGCCTATCTTACCACATCCATGGTAATTGCACCCGAGCTTGATTGGCCTGACGAATTCTTGCACGGACCCTAGGGTTACTAATCTACAGTCCGCACCCCATTATCGCGTAATCACATTTTCATGGCAGGACTCTCAGTGAAACGCTTCTAGGGAAACCTGGAGACTATAATCAAAGCATAAAACTCCCTTTAAAAGCCATACCTTGGTATCTTAACTGAGCGCTTTGCTTTAGCAGAGGAAACGGCCACCACGTATGCCCTAACGCAGCAAATAGTCTGCTTTCAGCCATTTGAGCCTCAACAAAAGGCCTGGGAACTGGAAACGCTGCCATATTCAACTTCTTTCAGATTCAGGATTCGCCCTACCTCCTAATGACGTTGATTCTCAAACTCCAAAACAAATTTTGTCAAACCACCTTTCAACTTTTCAAACATTAAAATAGCGAGCGCAGCCACTGCTGTCCCACAAATCGAAATTGAAAAGGCTTAAACCCCAACGAGTTGATACAATGGATGTGCGACCAAACACTGTAATAACGGGAGGATTTAAGCCTTGGCACATACTAACACAGTTCTTGCGCAACTACTCAAACTGATCCCGAGACATGAATTTCAGACTTTGAGTAATCAGCACCATCACGGGCAAAAATTACGCAAGGTGAGTCGCTGGGATCAACTCGTTTCCCTGTTTATGGCTCAGTTGACCGGTCGACAAAGCCTGCGTGATATCGAGGCGAATATGAATGCACAGAGCGATCATCGCTACCACCTCGGTGTTGGAAGAATCGCTAAAACCTCACTTGCCCGGGTTAACGAAAAACAACCCTATACGCTCTACGAGGCCCTGTTCGGTAAACTGGTGAAACGCTGCCAGGGTGTTTCGCCTAAGCATAAGTTTCGATTCAAGAACCCGCTTTTCTCGCTGGATTCCAGTTTGATCGATCTTTCACTGTCGCTGTTTCCCTGGTCCGATCACAATCGGCATCGAGGCGCGGTGAAGCTTCATATCGGACTGGATCACCGTGGCCACTTTCCGGCCTTTGCAACCCTTACTGAAGGACGTTGTCATGATGTGCCGGTGGGCCGGGCGTTCGACTTTCCGAAAGGCAGTATCGTCATCATCGATAAGGGCTATACGGATTATAACTGGTATAAGCTGTTGACCGAAATAGAAATCTTTTTTGTTACTCGGCAGCGCACCAATGCGCTCTATCGGGTTGTCGAGCGCCATCCGGTCAAGCGAGGCCAGGGCCTAACCTCTGACCAGGTCATCGAACTGACGGGAAATCAACTGAAAAACAAATCCATGCCGAAACTACGCCGCGTGGGTTATCGTGATCCTGAAACGGGCAAGCATTATGTCTTTTTGACCAACCACTTCGGGCTTGCCGCCAAGACGATTGCCGATGTGTACCGCGACCGATGGCAGGTGGAATTATTCTTCAAGGCCATCAAGCAGAATCTCAAAATACACGCTTTTGTCGGCAATTCGCCCAATGCCGTGTTGACACAGAGCTGGATAGCGCTTTTTGCTTACTTGCTTCTAAGCTTCCTCAAGTTCCAGTCGAAAACGGGATGGACAGAGCAGCGAATATTGCGATTGCTACAGGCAAACCTGTTCTCGAAAAAGGATCTAATGACGCTGATTAGTCCATCGCCACCAGAGCCCGCAAATCCTGCGACCCAGTTTAGACTATGGGCATGTTGAAAATGTGGGACTATTAGCAGTGCGAGCGCAGCAATTTTCTTTTTTCAGGTCGAGCATGTGCAATTAGAGAAAGCTTGCCGTTTTCAGATAGAACGAATGCTGCGGTACACCAAGGCAACCAGTAGTCATAACGGCTCAACATTTCGAGCAATGCGCCATAGCTAATGTCATCAACGTGACGAAGCTGGTATGACTTTAACCACGTTAGATTGTTCGCCAAAAACCCTTGTCTTGACTTCGGCCTAGATTGGCCCTAACGGCATTGAATTTTCAAACTTTCGACAAAATCCACCGGCATGGTAACATAGCCTTGCCAGTTGCGGGAGGCGTTGCCTGGCGAGATCAACTTGTCTGTCGGCAGAAGCAATGAGCAGGGCTCATGTGTGACGAAATCACTCGGCGACCCTTGCTGAACCGGGTTCGATATTGGCGTTACCAACCGGTACGCGGCCCAGCCGAACAAGAGCCTTCCTGAAGTCACCACACTTCTTGATATATCTACAAAGCAAGCACTTGGGCCAAAACCATCGCTTTGCGGTAGGTGGTGCTTAAGGCTTCTATGAGGCCGGCTTCGAGTGCGATTATTGGCTCCAATGCCGCCCATGGACTGTTGTTTACCAAGCCACATTGCCTTCGCGCAGAATGAGCCGGGCGATTTTGGACTGTGGCAATTCGCATGAACCAAGCCGATGCGGTATGACCGCCAATATATGCGGGCTGCTGGTGGTGCTATACCAAGCGCTTGCGTTATATAATCTCCGTCAAGAATGAAATGAAACCAGCTATCAGAGCAACAAATGAGACCATCCGTATTACTTCTAAGCACATATCCAATTGCCGAGCCGCGACATGGCGGACAAATAAGACTGGCACATATTGGAAACGCGTTTCGCGATGCTGGCTGGCATGTTGAAAGTCTGGCAGTTTACGAACCTGAAGTATACGGCTCTAGCCAGTTGGGAGATAGAGATGTTCCTCTACCCCTCAGTTCACCTTATCTACGTTTTCGAGGTCGCCATGTTCCTTTAATTACTGATCTCTTGACGGGTGAGTATGCTGCTGCGGACGACGGGGGCTTCAAGAAGATAAAAACGCGCCTTCCCTCGACTATGGATGCGATACTTGTTGAGCAGCCGTGGTTATGGCCACTGGCGGTGAAAATCAAGACACTACCACAGTATAGCAATGTAATTTTGATATATGGCTCCGAGAACATTGAAGCCCCGCTTAAGAAAGATATTTTGGACAGCTATAAAGTTCCTAACACCGACGAAGTGATATCGAAGATCAGTGCTCTGGAAAAAATCGCAGCGTCGCAAGCCGAAATCACTGTCGCGGTAACAAGATCAGACCTTGATACATTGATCAGCTGGGGCGCGAAAAATCCAGTTCTGGCGCCTAATGGCGTAGGCCCTATGAAGATAAGCCAGAAAACAATAGATAAATGGAAGAATCGTCTTCCACAGGAGCCGTGGTTGCTATATGTAGCCAGCGCACACCCCCCCAATTTCACTGCATTCACCAAATGCGTCGGCGAGTCCCTCGCTTGCATACCACCAACATCAAGACTGGTAGTCGCCGGGAGTGTTTGTGAACATATATATCAGAAGCTTTCAGCAACAAGATGGCACAGTATAAATCTCTCTCGGCTGGAGCTCGTCTTTGTTATCCCAGATGAAGATCTCATGGCTTTGAAGATGCTGGCTCACGCTTTCATCCTGCCAATACCACATGGAGGAGGCTCGAACATCAAAACCGCTGAAGCGCTTTACTCAGGGGCGTACGTTATTGGCACAAAGGAAGCCTTTCGCGGATTCGAGGAGTTCACCAATCTGCCTGAAGTTTTCGTATCCAATAATCCCGAAGAATTTCAGATGAATATTAGATCCGTACTGGAAGGCGCACCAATGGAGTCCCGCAAAGAAAACCCATTGAAGAATAAATTACTTTGGCACGTTTGTCTTGCCACCATCCCAGAAAAATTGCAATCTGTATTCAATAGTTGGAACCATGATGAATAAGCTATGGCTTGATGTAACGACGATGCTATCCTGGAACAGACCTGCCGTCGGTATAGTCAGGGTCGAAACTGAATGCGCGTCTCATGCGCTGAAAATACCCAATGAGCCTATTTATTTTTGCCGTTATGAGGCAGGCATAGGCTACAGACAGGTGAGCGCTACCGACGTCGCCGCTGCACTGGAGCGCATTCGTGGAGTGTCGGCACAATCTGCGGACGCAGTCAAACTGGCAGCCGCGGTCGACAAAAGCAGATCTATCGAAACCGCAGAACAACGGCTTCAGAAACTTGCGCTACGTCTAATCAGTAAACTCCCAGGTAGACTACGGCTCTCCGCATTTAATTATGCCAAGAGGAACAAGGCCCATTTTCTCCGAATATTCAATCGAATTTTGAATCTGCCCAGAAAGGCCAAAGGTCTATTGCACCCAGCAGGCAAGGATATTTTGCACTCTCTACCGCAACGCGAGCCGTTGTATACTGATCACGACTCATATAATAACGCTTTATTCGAACCTGGAGACGTATATATCTCACTCGGTCTCGACTGGGACCAAAAAGACCTTAATTATCTTTATGCACACAAGAAAGAAATAGGTTTCAAAGTATTGCTTTTCTGTTATGACATCATCCCGGTTAAGTTCCCACATTTGTGTGTCGGCGATGTTTCATCGGCTTTTTCACGTTATTTCGCGGATGCTGCATGGTGTGCTGACGAATTTCTATGCATCTCCCGTTGCTCACGGAACGACCTGCACTCTCTACTTGACGAACTTTACACTCCGATACCTCAGTTGTCAGTTGTTAAGCTCGGATGCGAGTTTCCTAAAAGCGTTTCTGAAGAACATGCGCCCGAGGTATCGGAACTGCTAGGTAAACCGTTCCTGCTATTTGTCTCAACGATTGAACGTCGAAAAAGCCATGAAACTTTATATCGGGCTTACACAAGACTTGTTGATCAGGGCGTGACGGCGGCCCTTCCTCTTCTGGTATTTGTTGGCATGCCAGGCTGGGGTGTGAACGACCTACTGAACGATATCCATCTCGACCCACGAACAAAAGACTTTATAAAGATATTGCACCATGTTTCAGACAGTGATCTGATTGCATTATATGAGCATGCACTATTTACTGTCTATCCATCATTGTACGAGGGATGGGGTTTGCCAGTAGCAGAGAGTCTTGCTAAAGGTAAATTTTGCCTCGCTTCTAACGCTGCATCTATTCCAGAAGTTGGCGGTAACCTTATTGAGTATCTTGACCCGTGGAACGTACAGGAATGGGCTGACAGAATCTTTTTCTACATAGACAACAGGCAAGAGCTGTCAGAAAAGGAAGAAGCAATCAGATCAAATTATAAGCCGACTAAGTGGCAATCAACCGCCGGCCAGATATTCTCGCACGCCATTAGCCTTTCCACCTTAAAGGAAACGGGACTCGGTTATGAGGAGCGGCTTCAAAACCTATACAGCGGCATATTACAAGAGGGCGATTGCGCGATTGACATAGGCGCACACACAGGCAGGCATTGCATACCTATGGCTTGTCAAACAGGAGCCGGCGGTATGGTCATCGCCTTTGAGCCAAATCCGGATATAGCGGAAGTGCTGAAGAACAGGATTGATATACTTGCGCTGGACCAAACCAATATCTACGAATGCGCACTATCGCACGAAAAGGCG
>Ga0272441_10010791_pt1 | contig 13730 bp, 9 predicted proteins | sample SSMProp6N_FD_193582 | JGI IMG/M metagenome (GOLD analysis project Ga0272441, IMG submission 193582) | Marine sediment archaeal communities from Little Sippewissett salt marsh, Falmouth, MA, United States - SSM-Prop-6N | ecosystem: Environmental > Aquatic > Marine > Wetlands > Sediment ... | reverse complement strand
ACATTATCAGGAAAGAAAAGAGGATGGTTGCCGATAATTCACCACGTGAAGATATCTATGAACAGGGTTATACTGACCTGAATGAGATACTTCACAAATGTCTCGGCAATCTCAGTGAAGCATGGCGTTCAGTAATCCTTCTCCGAGATTATGAAGGATACAGTTACCGGGAAATTGGAGAGATAACAGGGCAGTCTGAAGCGCAGGTCAAGATAAATATTTACAGGGCAAGGATGGCCATGCGTAAGATGATAGGCAAACTTGAAATGGTGGTGTAACATGATTATTAACAGGCAAAATTATCAAATATGGATTACTGACTATTACGATGGTCAGCTTGATGATTTCCAGACTGAGGTGTTGATCGATTTCCTGGGAAGAAATCCTGACCTTATGTCCGAGTTTGATGATTATGCAGATCTTGTTCTCAAGCCTGATGATAAAGAAACTTTCACAACCTCCGGCCTTATCCGTACACCTGATGAGCTAACCAATGAACAGGTTGAACATTATGCAATTGCACTTATTGAAAATGACCTGACTGAGAAGCAAAAACAGGAAATCATTGAACTTAAAAAAACGGATCCCCGTTTTCGCGAATACATCAGTATTTATGAGAAAATCAGACTTAAGCCGGATAAAATAATTTATCCCGACAAGTCATCATTGTTGAAAATACCCGACAGAAGAAGAGTCATAAGAATAATTGTAAACCTGGTGTCAGCAGCAGCATCCATAGCTATCATAACAGGACTTTTCCTCATTTTCAACCAGCAGGTTGAAGAACCTGTCAAGGATTATATGACCCAGGATATAAGGATAATGCAGGAATCGGGTCAAAAAGGCCATGATAAAGCTCCGCTTCTCGATCTTACAAATGAAATGCCCCGGTACATTGCAGCTAAAACACAACTAAATATTGCTGAGCCAGTGAATACCCGGGAGATTATAAAGTCCGAAATCCTCACAAGGCCCGGGAGAGATTTAATACAGATCACCCCTATTGCAGCAAAGGAAAATATCAGGCTCGATCAAACACAAACACAGTATTTACTTGCAGAAATAGAGCCTTACCAATTATCATTGCCCCATGATATTATCGATGAGACAAATCTGTCAGTCAGGGAGTTCTTGGCTTACCAGTTCAGAAAACAGATACTCAATGATGAAGATCCTGATATAGAAAACCTAAAAGCATGGGAGATAGCCGATGCAGGAATAAAGGGCGCTAATCTGCTGCTTGGCTGGAATATGGAACTTGAGGCAGTAAAAAATGAAGAAGGCCAGCTGGAAAATATCAGTTTTACCAGCGAACTGCTAAAATTTGACCATGCTGCAAAGAAATAAGCCCCTGCCTGTAACTTTCTATTATCCCTTTACGTCTGAGCAGAAAATCAAAAATTATTAATTAGAAAATATTATTGATCATGAAAATAATTACTTTTTTAATAGCTATAACCTTCACCCTGGTTAACACTTTATTGTCCTCAGGTCAGGATACCACCGAAATAAAACTGAATAAAAACGAAGTCTTGAAAATAACGGAAGATGAAAACAAAACCAATGTTATCATTGGTGGCAATATCTTTGAACTGGCAGCAGCTGATGAGAATGTTAAGATCAGGATTGGCAAGCGTGGTCTTGAAATACTGGAGACATCCGATGGGACGAAGTTAGACTGGAAAAAATATGAAGAAGAATATGTCGACCAGGATATAGACGAGGCTGAAAAAAGAAAAAGGGACAGAAGGAGATTTACTCCACACTGGTCAGCCTTTGAGATAGGATTGAACAATTACCTTACAGCTGACTATACAATGAGTCTGCCTTCTGAGCTTAGCTATATGGACCTTAATACGGGCAAGTCCTTTAATATAAATATTAACTTTGCCCAGCTGGGCATAGGACTGTCAAGGCATTTTGGTATTGTAACCGGACTGGGATTTGAATTTAACGATTATAAATTTGAAGGTAATAATAATATTACCAAAGATGAAGATGGAGTCATTGTTCCATACTATCCAGATGCAGGCATAGACCTGGAGAAATCAAAACTTTCAACCATTTACCTGAGAATGCCACTTATGCTTGAAGCACAGATTCCCGTAAAAGCGCGCAGGACTATAAATATTGCTGCAGGTGCAATAGGAGGAGTTAAACTTGGATCCCATAACAAAATGGTGTACTACGATGGAGGCAAACAAAAGATCAAGGAACAGGATGATTTTAGCCTTTCTGTACTCAGATACGGACCAACTGTCAGGCTGGGCTATGAATCATTCCAGATTTATGCCACTTACTATATGAATGGACTCTTCATTGAGGACAAAGGACCAGAACTATACCCCGTACAGATGGGATTTGCATTCACATTCGGTGACTGATAGCCGTATAGATTTTACTTTAACCACAAATAAACTCCAAAGACGGATTATAACACCAGGTAATTAAACCCTGATTTACAACTCTATATCTTGAATGGGAAGGGGTTGCTCCCAAAGGGCAGCCTCTTTTTCTTTTGGTACTTTCAGGACCTCAATTTATCTTTGCTTCAGTTATCAAGACTTAATATTATGGTAAAGCAAAACCTGTTATCCGACAGTGAGCTCAGGCGATACAACAGGCATATCCTTCTTCCAGGAATTGGAGAAGAAGGTCAGATAAAACTTAAAAATGCGTCAGTGCTGGTCATCGGAGCCGGCGGATTAGGTTGCCCGGTGCTTCAATATCTTACTGCTGCCGGAGTAGGCAATATAGCATTAATGGATTTTGACAGTGTAAGTGAATCAAACCTGCCGCGACAAATACTCTATCGTGCTGACGATATAGGTAAACTTAAAACTATTATTTCTAAACAGAGGCTTAATCAATTGAATAATCATGTCAATATTCAAATACTTAACATAAAACTTGAAAAGAATAATGCCCGTAAAATTGTCAGTGACTATGATATAATCGTGGATGCAACAGATAATTTTGAAAACAGATATAACATAAATGATGCCTGTGTGATTGCAGGCAAGCCAATGGTACACGGAGCAATTTACCAGTTCGAAGGACAGGTTTCTGTTTTTAATTACAACAACGGTCCAACATACCGATGCTATAACCCCGATATTAAAAAGGATTTCAGAAATCCTGTTCCCTCTGAAACTGGCATGATAAATGTCCTGCCAGGTATAACAGGGACCTATATGGCCAATGAAGTAATTAAAATAATACTTAAAAAGGGTAAAGTATTATCAGGCGAAGTCTTAAGTTTTAATATATTAACCAATAAACACTATTTATTTAAAGTAAAACCTGACCCCGGTAACAAAATTATCGAAAACATTAGTTAACAAAAACAACCTAAAATGAGATTACTACTAATTAGCAATTCAACAAATGCAGGTGAAGAATACCTGGATTATCCGAAACAAGAGATAGGCAGGTTCCTGGGTGAAGATCCGGTTAAAGCATTGTTTATCCCTTATGCTGCCGTTACATTTTCATTCAATGATTATGAAAAGAAAGTGCAGAACAGGTTCAGGGAAGTGGGTCACGATATTGAATCTATACATAACTATCCTGACCCCGTTAAAGCGATAGAACAGGCAGAAGCTATAGTTGTTGGAGGAGGGAATACATGGCAGCTACTGAAAATCATTAATGACAATGGTCTTATAGAACCGGTAAGGAAGAAGGTACACGGAGGGACTCCATATATTGGATGGAGTGCAGGATCAAACATGGCCTGCCCCACGATAAGGACAACCAATGATATGCCAATTCTTGATCCTGGTTCGTTCAAAGCTTTCAATCTTATACCATTCCAGATTAATCCTCACTATCTTGATGCAAACCCCGACGGGCATGCTGGCGAAACAAGGCAACAGAGGATAGAAGAATTCCTTGTTGTTAATCCCGGCATGTATGTTGCAGGACTGAGAGAGGGAACAATGCTTCTGCTGGAAAGCAATAAACTGAGATTAATCGGCCCCAGAAAATTAAGATTGTTCAGGAAAGGTGATGAACCATCCGAGTTTTCTGAAAATGATAATTTGAGTTTTCTCCTTCAGAGGTAATGAGCAATCAAAACAATGAAGATACTCCTGAAAATATTAAAATATATTGCTTCAATAAGTATTACCCTTGTACTTATACTGTATATTCTTTCCCTGATTTTTGAAAGAGAAATATCCGGAGTATTCTTAAGGGAACTGAACAAAAATCTTAATACAACAGTTCAGACCGGCAGACTTAATTTTTCACTTCTCAGGCGGTTCCCGAACCCTTCAATTGAACTTCATGATATCTTTATTAAATCCCCTGAACCAGAAGTTAAAAATGCTTCATATAATTATCCAGATACTTTGCTTTATGCCAGGAAAATGGTTCTTACCTTGAAAATTACCGGGCTGATGCATAAGAATTATATTATTGATCGCATTGATATTGATCAGGGCAAAATAAACCTCTGCAAAGGAGAATCCGGAAAATTAAATGCCAGCATATGGGAAAAAACGACAAGGGTTGACACGTCATCCATGAGTCTTAGCATCAATAATGTAAATATTAGTAATTCAAGTTTTAGTTATAGTAATCCGGGAACAGGCTTTCTTATCATTGGAATAATAAATAGTTCAGCCAACAAACTAGTAATTGCCGACAGGTATACTGATCTAAAATCGAAATCCGCGTTTATATTGTCCAATCTCAAAATATCTTCAAAATATCAAATGAGCGGTCCTTACACAGTAAGGTTAAACACAGGTATGAAGATATCCAGGGACAGTATACTGATAGATCGTTCAACTTTAGATATCAATGATATTAAGTTTGAAGGAGATTGCACTATTGAGACAATAGCCCGTGAATTAGCAATAAGTATGGAGACTAACAATACCTCCATAATTTCTGTTGCGGAAATTTTACCCGAAGGGGTAAAAAGTTTCATACACAATAATGATATCACCGGCCAAATGTCAGGTTCAATCTATGTCAATGGCAAATATGATAAAGGTGCACCTTTACTGATGACTGCTTCATTGGATATTAACAAGGCGAAGATGAAAATTCCTTCAAGGGATATATACCTTGATGACATAGCTACCACTGCAGACCTCACAATGGACCTGAACAAGAGTAATAAATCTTCTGTTTTTCAGGCTGAACGCTTTATTGCTCAATTGAGTGGCACAAAGGTTTCAGGATCGTTCAGCGTAAGAAATTTCATAAATCCCATTATTGATATAATAGCTACAGGCTCGTTTCAATCTGCCCGTGTTACTGAAATGATAAATATCGAAGGACTGCAATCCTCTGCGGGGAATATAAGGCTAAATGCAAGATTAAAGGGTGTAATTCCCTCCGGGTCAAAGGGCCCTGGCCGCGGCATGCAGGAATTACATCATTCAGTAAATATGGGTCTTAATGCCGTTGATCTCAATCTTCCAGGTTTTTCAGATGAGATAAAGAATATTCACGGGAATATTATGATTGCCGATAATATCTGGCTTGATGACCTGAGCATGAATGTTTATGATCATAATATAGCTCTCCGAGGTATGATCTCAGGTTTTGACAGATGGCTATCGAAAGAGGATGACCTGCTTGAAGTAACAGCCGGATTATGGTCTGACAAGATTGATGTTAATTTATTCAGGGATATGTTTACGGGTGAAAAGAGTGCCGCAGGTGATCGCAAGACGAAAATAAAGCTCAATTTAAGCCTTATCTGCGACAGTATTACAATAGGTAATTTCAGGGCTTCACTATTTGAAGGAAATATTTTATATATGCCCGGTTTAATGGATATTTCATCCTTTAGTCTGAGTAGCCTGGGAGGGTCACTGGCGGGCAATGCTGTCGTGTCAGGCTTCCGGGATAATGATTACACAATAAGAGGCTGGTTTGATATTAAAAATATAGATATTAGTGAGACTTTTTCCGTATTTGATGACTTCCGCCAGGATTATATAAAATCAGAAAATCTCGAGGGAAATATTACAGGCAACATAAGCATGTCTGCCAGTGCAGATAAAAATTTTAAAATTAACAAAGAAGGCCTGGTCTTCAACGGAGAATATTCCATTCTTGACGGCAAGCTTGTTGAATTCGAGCCTGCTTATAAGTTATCCAAGTTTGTGGAGCTGAAGGAACTCGAAAGGATTGAGTTCTCAAAACTTGAGAATGAGTTGATAATCAATAATGAAATGGTAATCATACCAAGGATGGATATCAGTTCATCCGCCTTTAACATATCCCTTGAGGGTAATCATGCTTTCAGTGGTGATTATGAATATCATGTTAAAGTATTATTGTCTGAATTACTGAGCAAGAAGAAAAATGCCACGGTCAGTGAATTCGGGGTTATTGAAGATGACAGGCTTGGTCGCACATCGCTTTACCTACGGATAGACGGAGATAAGAACGGTTCAAAAGTATCACACGACAGTGAGGCACTGAGAGCAGGGATAAAGGAAGACATCATACATGAGAAACAGACAATAAAATCCATTTTGCAGGAAGAATACGGACTGTATGCCGGCGATTCCGTGTCAGTAACAACCACCAGGGAGACCCGGAGATTCAGGATAGTATGGGAGGAAACTGATTCAATAAGGACCGAGGTGGAGGAGTCAGACGAAAAAAAGCTACCTTTAATCAGGCTATTCAAAAAAAAGGATATAAAGAAAGAAGAGTCTGAAAAGAAATAAATCGCAGTTTTGGACATATACAGAAAAAAAACCATCTGGAAACTTCTGCTTCTGATATTTGCTGTTATTATCGGCCTGGGATCATTATTATATACTCATAACCTTGTCAATGATCTAAAGAACGAGGAACGAAAAAAGGCAGAACTACTTGCACGCTCCTGGCGCAGGCTCATAAACAGCAATGAAGACGAAGAGAACCTGGAATTTCTTTTCTCCATAATTGAAAACAACACAACAATACCTGTTATCCTTACAGATGAAGATGATAATATCATAGGTGATCACAATTTCGACACATTAAAGCTGAAAGACCCCGGATACCTTCCCGGACAGCTATCAAGATTGAAGGAAAAAAGTGAACCCATCATAATCGATTTCGGTAGAGGATCAAAGAATTTTATTTACTATAAGGACAGCATCATACTTACGAGGCTTACATATTACCCGTATGTACAGCTTGCTGTTATTATTATGTTTATTATGATAGCATATTTTGCCTTCAGCATGTCACGCAAGGCCGAACAGAACAGGGTATGGGTGGGTATGTCAAAAGAAACGGCGCATCAGCTCGGCACTCCCACCTCGTCTCTCTCTGCACTTTCAGAACTTATAAGCAGCAAATACCCTGATACCAGCATCTCCAGAGAATTATACAGGGATGTTGAACGCCTTGAGAAAATCACCCAGAGGTTTTCAAAAATTGGTTCTGTTCCCGAGTTGAAAAACGAAAATATACTTTCAATAATCAACAGCAGTCTGGAATACCTCAAACTGAGGTCCAGTTCAAGGATTACTTTCAGTATTAAGCATGACATACCTGAAGATACAAGCATTCCCTTGAACGTCCCTCTTTTTGAATGGGTAATTGAAAATGTATGCAAAAATGCCATTGACGCGATGAACGGAGAAGGTAGTATAGAGATAAAACTATCAGGTAATAATGAACAGGTGATTATCGACATCTCAGATACCGGTAAGGGTATACCAAAAGCTGCACAAAAAAATATATTCAAGCCCGGCTATACCACAAAAACAAGAGGCTGGGGTCTTGGATTATCGCTTTCACAAAGAATAATAGAAATATATCATAAAGGCAAAATATTCGTTAAGCATTCGGAATCCTTGAAAGGCAGTACTATCCGGATTATCCTGAAGACCAGTTAATAATTATATTTGCTTCCCCTGAATATGAATATCAGAAGGTCCGACATAGAAATCATGGCTCCGGCCGGCTCCCATGAATCGCTTATGGCGGCCATACAGGGAAAGGCCGACTCGGTATATTTTGGCGTTGAGCATCTTAATATGCGAGCCCGTTCTTCACATAATTTCACTGAAGATGACCTTCCCGGGATAGTTAAAAGATGCAACGATCATGGACTTAATAGCTACCTGACACTCAATGTTGTTATTTATGAAGATGAGATAAACAAGCTTAAAAGTATAATCAATACTGCTGCTGAAAGTGGTATTTCAGCAATAATAGCCTCCGACCTTGCAGCAATACAACATGCCAGGGATGCCGGGCTTGAGGTACACCTCTCAACACAGGTTAATATAAGCAATACCTGTGCACTTGAATTTTATTCCCGCTGGGCCGATACTGTTGTATTGGCAAGGGAACTCAATTTATCACAGGTAAAGGAAATATACAGGAATATCGTTAAAGATAATATCACGGGCCCGTCGGGTAAACAGGTCAGGATAGAAATGTTTGCCCATGGTGCCCTGTGCATGGCAATCTCAGGTAAATGTTATCTCAGTCTTCATGAGAATAACAAATCAGCCAACAGGGGTAACTGTTACCAGACATGCCGGAAGGCATATACTGTCAGGGAGAAGGATACCGGGTATGAGCTGGATATAGATAATGAATATATAATGTCTCCAAAGGATCTCTGTACCGTAGGATTCATTAACAAGTTGCTCGATGCAGGAGTGCGCGTATTGAAAATAGAAGGCAGGGCCCGGTCGCCAGAATATGTAAAAACTGTATCTGAAGCATACAATGAGGCTGTTGAAGCGGTTATCAATGGCAGCTATGACAGTAAGCTTATTGAAAAGCTCACTGCAAAGCTTGCAACTGTTTTCAACAGAGGCTTCTGGGATGGTTATTACCTGGGTCAAAAACTAGGTGAATGGAGTCATAATTACGGATCCAGTGCTAGCAGGAGAAAGATCTATCTGGGTAAGGTAGTCAATTATTTTACCCGGCTTAAGGTGGCAGAAATAAAACTTGAAACCGGGAACCTGAAAAAAGGAGATGTTATACTTATTATTGGACCTACCACCGGGATTATTGAATACAGGGTGGATGAGATAAGAGTGGATGATATAGTAAGAGGTCAATCTGTAAAAGGGGAATCATGCTCAATCCCTGTACAAAAATTTCTTCGACGATCAGATAAAATATATAAATGGGTTAATGCCGCTGATATTAAAAGGCAGTAATTCCTGCTTCAATTTTATCCGCCAGCATTTTTACTTTAAGCGCATTCTCCTTAGGATCATCCCAGGGTGATTCAACAAAGAAGATCTTATCTTTTGGTCTTTTAGATAACCCGTACCTATAGGTCTTATCATAATACTTCAAAACAATTTCTATAGCGGTATCAAGATTATCATTCATTATCGCCTTCACTGCCGTCTCAGTATTAGCGCCTCCAAGTTTCCTGGATATTCTTTGTACTGACTCAACAAGCTTCTCGTGCCCGAATATGCCATATTCATTTCTTAACCTTGGAAGACGCGTTCTTATATCAGGCATCAGTGCAATAACCATGGCATTTTGAATTAAACTGAAGAATATTTCAGGTATGTAAACAGTACCAATATTGTGGCTTTCATCCTCGACAAATAATCTATGGTCCGGGTTATGCTTACGCACTTCGTCATAGAGAAGATTGGCAAAATGTTCTGAACTGGGTTGTTCATCCTGCCCCAGGGCTCCAAAAGCTGATCCTTTATGACAGGCTATTTTCTCCAGATCAACAACCTGTTCTCCCATGCCAGATAATTCAGACAGTATAGCCGTTTTGCCACTCCCAGTAAGTCCACCCAGGACTATCAGCTTTCTGGGCATTCCAAGTTTGGCAAGAATATGATTTCTGTAAGCCTTATACCCTCCCTCCAGGACATTGCATTCAATCCCTGCATTCGAAAACAGCCATGCCATGCTTTCCGAGCGGCTCCCTCCCCGCCAGCAGTACAGGAGTAACTTTTTATCATTTCCTGTTTTCTTCAAGCCCTGTTTTAAAAGAGCCGACATTTTAGGGCCAACAATATCCAGCCCAACCATAATGGCAGACAGACTGTTTTGCTGCTTGTAAACAGTACCTACCATTGCTCTTTCTTCATCACTGAACAGAGGGATATTAAAAGACCGGGGTATATGTCCTTTCTTGTATTCAGAAGGTGTTCTGACATCAATCATCTGTATTGAACCCGATAATTCAATAAATTTTTCTGCTCCGATTCTTACAGGATATTCACTCAAATCAGTTAGAAAAATATTTAATTAATATCTCCTCAATATCGTCCTGTTTCACGGGCTTGGAAATAAACTGTTTAATACCTGCTATCTCAGCTTTGTTTGCTGATTCAGTGGTACTGTCGGCACTCAGAGCTATTATGATGGTGTTAGGTGATTTCTTCAGTATCTTCTTCGAAGCCGTATACCCGTCCATTTCCGGCATAATAAGGTCCATGAAAATAATATCATATTTTTTACTGGCGGCTTTTTTATACCCTTCCTTACCATCATTGGCCAGATCGGCCTCATAACCGATACTCTTAAGAATGGTGGCAGCCACTTTCTGGCTTATGAGATTATCTTCAACCACCAGTATATGCAGGCCCTTCTTAATTTTAGATTTCGAATCCGTTTCTAAGCTTGATTCCACATTAGGGAACCTTTCTTTAATTATTTTCAATAATTCGTTGCTGCTGTATGGTTTTACAATATAATCATCAATGCCATATTTAATACATCTGGCATAATTTCCCCTTTTATCATTTGAACTGACCATAAGAATCATAAAACTCATAGACAGGTCGTTTTCCCATAGTGTTTTTGCCACCTCAAAACCATCAAAATCAAAAGTATCCCTTATAATGATTGCTTTATACCTATCCTGAGCCTGTTCCAGATTCGATTTAATAAGATTTACCGTTTGTTTCTGCCAGCTGGTAACATATGTAGTTATTCCAAATTTATGAAGGGTCGTGAGCAGCTCTTCGTCCCTATGACGGCTTCCACTCACCACAAGCGTTTTAATTTCGGAATGCTTGATAACCTCTTCTGCTCCATATTGCTTATCCATCCTGATATTGGAGTATACCTTAATGTTGAATTCATAATGAGCTCCAGGATATTCAGGATCATCAGATAAGCCTGAAGGAGTGGACACATTAATGTTTCCGCCCATCATCTCTATAAGCTGTTTGGTTATTGCACTGCCCAGGGCTTTACTGCCATATTGCGCAATACTTTTGCTTTCTGATTTGATGTAATCACCAAATAGTTTTTTCAAAACTGCGTTATCGTAGTCCCTGCCTGTATCCCTTAGATCAAACTTCAGCGATACTATCCCCTTTCCTATTTTTTCCGAGCTAACATTAAGTTTTACTTCTCCTTTTTCTGTGTGTTCAAGAGACGTTGCCAGAAGATTTGTAATTACCTGTCGCAGTCTGAACGGATCACCTATAACACTCTCCGGTACATTGTCCTCTGTTTCCCAGTTTATTTTTACCCTTTCTTTTACCAGAGTGTCTTCAACATTAAAACAATATTCTATTTCTTTTCTTATATCAAACGGAACTTCATCCAGAACAAGGCCTCCTCCTTCAATCTTTGAAAAATCAAGCATGTCGTTGACTATTTCCATCAACAGATCAGACGAGTTTTTGACCAGATTGATAATTTTATGTGTTTCAGGGTCAATCTCTTTCTTCTCCAGCATATCTATCATACCTATTATTCCGTTCAATGGTGTTCTTATCTCATGGCTGATTTTTGTAAGGAATTCAGACTTTGATTCCTGGGCTCTGGCTTCCTTTTTACGGGCGGTCTCGAGCAAAGTAACATCCATCAGCACTATCATACTTGCCGCTGTTCCCTGGTAGGCCACCGGAATTTTCTTCCTGTATAAAACTGTATCAATCCCCTGTTTCTTTACCATCATAAACTGGTCGGGCTCGAAACCAGGACCAAGATTCTCGGCAAAGAACAAGCCCTGTCCTGAATGCTCACTTTCAGGTAATAACTTCCCCTCCATTTCTTTTTCATCCTGGTAGTCAAACATTGTAGCAGCGCTTTCATTTGCTTTCAGTATTTCATTCTCCTTGTTAACAACAACAACACCCACAGGCATCAATTCGATAAGCCTGATAAAAGTCTGTTCCGACTCCCTCAACCTCTTTGCACCGTAAGTCTGTCTATTAATATACCTGCGGTATATCATAATTAGAAGCGAGACCAATACAATAGTAAGCGTTACTATCAATAATGAATTACGGATTATATATCTCTGGTAAAAGTCGGCTGGTGCAGAAAATACCATACCAAAGTCACGCCTGAGCAATTCAACAGCGTAATATGACGAAATAACCCTTCGGCTGACTCCCCTGGCTACAATAGAGTGTTCAATATTGCTATTGATGCCTTCGGTAATATCCTCATTAATATGCCTCAGGTTCCTTATCTCTACATCAGTGATATTGGCCCTGTTGGTTATATTATCGTCAAAATAGTTAGATAATACAACACTACCCTCTTCATCTGTCAACCATTGCCATTGCTGATCTTCCAGCTTGTATTTTCTAAAAAGGCTATTGAAATACTTAATGTAATCAACCGTTATTACTATGTTTCCTATCAGATCATTATTAATGCTATAAACAGGCATTATAAGGTCCCACTTATTCCTGTTTGGCTCAAGTCTATCCCTTTCCAGCAATTCCTTCTGATCCTGTGCAAGGTAAGTATTAGCTATCCATTCATCGTTTTCCAGATCCTTATACAGCATGAAGACCTGGGTTTGCGAACCATTATATTCTATTGTCTCAACAAAATTGTCGTACTTGCTGTAGTAAAACTTGAACTTTTCTATTATTCTTTCCTTGACATCAGGAGTATCTTCGTTGAAAAAATCCGAAAGTTCTTCCTCCATTATTATTTCATTGAGGACACTTTCAAAGGTTATATTGGCGTTATTCACTTCTGAACCAATGATTGCGATCTGCTGTCCCAGAAGATTTTTAACATAATTTATCTGTTTATTATACAAACCATTATAGTATATATAATTTATTATTATTATTACCAGAAATAATATAACAGTAAGTATGGTAAGTCGCTTCATGGTAACACTGTTATTGAAATATTGCTTAAAGATATAGTATTTTAAAAATTAGCAAGGATTTATCTGTACTTTGAGCTATTATCCTCAAATATCTTCAGGTAACTTCTGTACCTGAACTCTTCTATTTTTCCTTCACTTATTTGCTTCTTCACCTCGCAGCCGGGTTCGTCAATATGAAGGCAATTATAGTACCTGCATTTTGCTGATGCCCTGAATATCTCGGGGAAAAAATGATATATTTCCTCCTTATCAAAATCTATGAGCCCGAAGCCTTTAATGCCCGGAGTATCTATAATATAACCTCCATCACTTAAAGCATACATTTCTGCAAATGTAGTGGTGTGCTTTCCCAGTCTGTGATAATTTGAAATATCCTCCACTTTAATGTTGAAAGAGGGTTCTATTTTATTTATCAGGCTTGATTTACCCACACCTGAATTACCTGCCAGAAGAGTTATCCTGTCTTTAATCAATCCGGTAAGAATAATAATGTCGTCATCACTGAATAGTGACATACTGAAAGAATCATAACCTATATTTCGGTATACAGATAAGAGGTAGTCTTTTCTTGAATGATGATCATCAGAATAGATATCTGTTTTGTTAAATATAATTTTCACAGGTATACTGTATGCCTCTGCTGTAACCAGCACCCTGTCAATAAATT
>Ga0272441_10010790_pt1 | contig 13730 bp, 16 predicted proteins | sample SSMProp6N_FD_193582 | JGI IMG/M metagenome (GOLD analysis project Ga0272441, IMG submission 193582) | Marine sediment archaeal communities from Little Sippewissett salt marsh, Falmouth, MA, United States - SSM-Prop-6N | ecosystem: Environmental > Aquatic > Marine > Wetlands > Sediment ... | reverse complement strand
GCGGCGGGGGTGCGGCGGTGCGTGGTCTATGGCGACACCGAGGGTGGGTTGACGGCGCTGCTCCTGGCGGCGACCCATCCAGAGCGGGTGTCGGCGCTGGTGCTGGTGAACTCCGAGGCCCGGCTGTTGCGGGCCGAGGACTACCCGGTGGGTTTCCCGCGTGAGGTGGCCGAGCAGCTCTCGCGCCTGTACCTGGCCCAGCACGGCACGACGGGGGCGATGCTGGAGCTGACCGCACCAACCGTGGCCGATGATGCGCGGTTTCGGGCGTGGTGGACCCGCTATCAGCGGCTGAGTGTGCCGTTGGGGCTGGTCCGCCGGACGTTCGACTGGTTCGCCGAGGTGGATGTGCGCGCGGCGTTGCCGCTCATTCAGGCCCCGACCCTGGTCATTGCACGCAGGGACGCGCAGTTCCACCGCCCCGGGTTCGGGTCCTTCCTCGCCGAGCACATCCCCGGGGCGCGGATGCGGCTGCTCGATGGCGCTGACACCCTTCCGTTCCACGCCGGGGACGTCGACGTCGTGCTGGACGAGGTGGAGGCCTTCCTCACCGGCCACCAGGACGCACGGGTATCTGACCGGGTGCTCGCAACGGTCCTGTTCACCGACATCGTGGGATCAACCGATCAGGCCGCGACGCTCGGGGATCAGCGCTGGTTGGACCTGCTGGCCGAGCATGACCGGATCGCGCGTGCCCAACTGGCACGGTTCGGTGGCCGCGAAGTCAAGATGACCGGCGACGGCTGCCTGGCGACCTTCGAGGCACCAAGCCGGGCTGTTGCCTGCGCCGACGCCATCGAACGGGCCGCGCGGCGCGTCGGGCTGACCATCCGGGCCGGTCTACACACCGGCGAGGTCGAGTTCCGGTCAGGCGACGTCGGCGGGCTGGCCGTCCACATCGCCGCGCGCGTCATGGCCCACGCCGACCGGGGCGGCGTGCTGGTCTCCGGAACTGTCAAGGACCTCGTCGTCGGCTCCGGCCTCACCTTCACGCCCCGCGGCACCGTCACGCTCCGAGGAGTCCCCGGGCAGTGGGAACTCCACGAACTCACCGACACGCAGACGCCCTGAATCAACTGCGTCCTGCCACTCGTCCAACGACCAACGAGCATCAGCGCCCAGACCGAGGCCCGCCGGCGGGACCTGCCACAGCAGCGGAGCGTCGTCCGGCGGGTCGAAGCTTGCCCCGCGGTCGGTGCTGTGCATGACCCCGTCGGGGGTGGTGGCCTACACCTCCTCCCCCACGGCCGCGAGAGACAGCGCGGCCATGGGCGCGCCTTGCTGCCAGGTGGCTCCCCCGTCGCTGGAGGTGACGATGCCGGTGACCCCGTCGAACCCGACGATGCAGTCGTCGGTGAGGGCGAGGGCGTGGAAGTCGATCTGAACCGCCAGGGAGACCGACTCCCCGGTGGCGCCGCCGTCGTCGCTGCGGATGAGGCCCACGGGGTTGGGCAGCGGGCTGCCGGGGCCGGGTGGCCGGAGGAGACCAGACGCATCGTGCCCGGCAGGCCCGTCATCCCCATGAGCTCGTCTTGCGGGCCGACGGCAGTCACGGTCCCGTCGGTGCTGCTCAGAAGCGGACGTTGTGAGCCGGAGCGGTTGCCTGCATCCCGATCTTGGCGCGTCGGGCCGACTCGATCGCGCGTCGGGCGTGGACTACGTGGCGTCGTGTCCGCGGGCGGTGTGTCTGGACCAGATCTCAGCGCCGGCCACTGTGATGGCGAGTGCGCCGATGACGAGGGCGATGGTGCGGCCGTCGAGGGGGACGAGGCCGAGGGGGCCGCGTAGCGGTGGGAGGGTGACGGTGAGCTCCGGGCCGGCACGATCGGCAACGCCCGACTTGCGGCTACAGGTGCGCGTTCCAGCGATCGTCCTGTGGATACCACCCGTCTGGCCTGCGGGCGCTTGATATCGTGATATCAGTCGAATGAAGAGGGTGTGGATGGCTGACGTTCTGATTCGGGGCCTGTCGGCGGAGGCGGTGGCCCGCATCGATGCCGATGCTGCTGCGCAGGGGCTGTCCCGCAGCGAGTATCTGCGTCGCCGTTTCGAGCACGGTGTCTCTGGTACCCGCGACACCGTGGTCACAATGGCTGATCTGCGGCGCGCCTCGGACGCCTCCCGTGACCTGCTCGACGAGCAGGTCATGCGCGACGCGTGGGGCTGAGGCATGGCCGGGCGAGGATGGTTGATCGACAAATCCGCCTACGCGCGACTGGCCGACTCCCGCGATGCCGAGGAGTGGCTGGTGCGCATTCAGCGCGGCCTCGTGCGCATCAGCACTGTTACACGTCTGGAGATCGGCTTCTCCTTCCGCTCGGGAAGCGAAGCCCGGCGCGAGGTCGGCTCACCGCCGCTGTCGCTGTTGCCGGTGGAGTGCCTGACGCCGGCGATCGAGGACCGCGCGGTGGACGTCCAGCTGCTCCTCGCCGACATCGGGCACCATCGCGGACCGTCAGTCCCAGACCTCCTGGTCGCTGCGACGGCCGAGAAGGCGGGATTGACGGTGCTGGCGGTGGACAAGGACTTCGACCTGATCTCATCGATCACGGGCCAGCCGGTAGAGACCCTGTCGCAGACGACCGCGTGACCGCCAGCACGCTCGTCGGGGGGCGCACGAGTAGCCACCGAGCTCGGAGAAGCCGCACCGAATGCTGCTACGTCCGGTCGTGGAGTACGCCCCTCTGCCGCTTTGGGTGGTGCAGCATCGCGTCCGGCTGATCACCCTGGGGCCGGCGAGTGGGGCCGACTGATGGCGGCGAGTCAAATGTGCGGTTCGCCGCAGGTCCGTTCGTTGAACCCGGGCGGCCAAGGCGCGGCAGTCTCGCCGTGCTTGGAGAACCGGACGTCGCACTTGTCGCAGCCCCAGGCGAGGGTCTTGGTCCGCGTGACGCCGACGCCCATGTTCTTGGCGACCACGTATCAGCGTGTCGCCTGGAGCGTAGGGATGTGATGACCGTGCGGGTTCCCACGATCACTCTTGCTGTAGTCGTTGCTGCTGGTGCTGCTCTTGCCGGCTGTGGGTCGTCTGAGGATGAGGCCGCTGTGCCGACCCCGGGCACCTAGCCCTTCTTGGAAGATCTGGAGGCCACGCTGTGCTGCCGGCGGAGACCTCGGGTGAGGTGCCGCTGGTGGTGCTCGTCCTCGGTGGGGGTGGTTCACAGCTGATCTTGAGGGTCTTTCTCAGCTTGCGGACGAGCTGGCTGCGCGTGGTGCCGCGGTGGTCCCGATGGTCTACCGCACCTCGGACTCCCGGGAGTACTTTCCGGTGCCGGTGGAGGACGTGGCGTGCGGGTTCGCCTACGCCGTCGACGCAACGCAAGGGCTGGACGTGTCGCAGGCCGTGCTCGGCGGACACTCCTCGGGTGCCAACATGGCAGCCCTGGTAGCCCTCGGCCCGGATGACTTCGCCGGCTCGGAGTGCCCATTCGAGTCCGCAGCCCCCGATTCGTTCATCGGGATCTCCGGTCCGTACGACATCACCGAGGCCTTCCCCGCCGTCGCCGAGGCGTTCTTCGGCCCCGACCGCACCGACCCGGCCACGTGGACGAGGGCAACCCGACCGCCTACGCCGACCAGGGACCCGAGGTGCCCGCCTTGCTGATGCACGGCACGGCTGACGACATGGTCCCGATCACCTTCACCGAGGACTTCGCCGCTGCGCTGACCGACGGCGGTCACGAGGTGACCACCGACTACCCCGAGGGTGCCGACCACGTCTCGGTCCTCGCCCCAGCTGTCGCCGGCCCAGTCATCGCCACCTGGCTGGGCCTGACCTGACCGTTGCCCGCTAACTCCCAGGGCCGATCACATCGCCCACCCAGGCTCTGACATCTGTCCTCACATCGGCTGCTTGTTGGCTTGCTGGTCAGTCGGTGACGTGGCTCCTGAGCCGCTCGACCGCCGCGGCGAGGACGGGAAGGTCGTGGTCGACGGTGCCTTGGACGATGGCGTGGGAGGTGTCAAAGTAGCGGTGGGCGAGCCGGTCGCGCATGCCTGCTATCTGCGTCCACGGCAGGTCGGGCTCGGTGGCCAGCAGCTCTACCGACAGGCCTTTGGCGGCTTCGCCGATCTCGCTCAGCGGGCCCGGACGGTGTCGTGTCGCTCATACCCGTCCCACGTTCTTCGCCTCGGCGCTGCGCCGATAGGCACGACGTGACAGGTCTAGCAGAGCGCAGTCAGGCCCGCGCCCGGACCGCACCGCCGGGGCGGAGCCGGCCACCAGCCGGGTCGAGGCAGCGGGATGTCACCCATCCTCGTTCCTCTCCCGGGGACCGGATCCGTAGGGGCGGGTGATGATCTCCCAGCCGACGTTGGTGTGGGGGTCACTGAAGTAGACGCCGCGCCCGCCGTCGTGATGGTTGATCCGCCCGGGTTGTGACCGCCGAGGGTCGGCCCAGTACGGCAGCTGCTCGTCCAGGATCCGGTCGAAGATCTCGTCGAACTGACGCTCGGTGACCAGGAACGCCAGATGCAGGCCACGCGGATCGCCGTTGGCGTCGGCGAAGTCGAGCGTGACGCCGTTTCCGGTCTCGACCTGGATGAAATGGCCGAACTCGGTCGGCGGTGCCAAACCGGCGATGTCGGCGAAGAACTCCGCGGCAGCCTGGCGGTCTGTCGCCCAGACGATCAGGTGGTTGAGGTGCGGCTTCATAGGCTGACTCCCATGGCTCGTCGTTCATCGGATGATTGCCGCACGCGATCGAGCAGCCGGTGCACTCTGACGGCGTGGTCGAAGTCCGGCCTTGCTGGGGTTCCGTCGGCGATGGCCTCGGCCATCCGCGCGTAGGACCGGGCGATGTTGTGGCCCGGACCTGCCGGGACGGAGACACCGGCGGGGTGGCGCTGCGCCACCTCGAGCGGGGCGAGTGGGTCGTTTCTCCGGGCGCCGGTGAGAACGACCGGGGTGATCTGCGGCAGGGCTGCGCTGGATGCGACCAGCGTGCCCTCAGTCCCGTGGGCCTCCATTCGCCATCCCGCACCGTGGTAGGGCAGCGAGGAGGCCTGGTACGACAGCAGACCGCCACCGCCCAGGGTTCCGTGGACGAGGATGTGGTCGGGAGCGTCGGCCTCGACGGTCGCGCCGGTGTCCACCAGCCGCCACTGCGGCACCTGAACCCGGACGGTCGCCGAGATCTCGGTGAGGTCTCCGACGATGTACTCGACGTAGTCGAGGGTGTGACCGGCGACGATGGTCAGGGTGTTGGCACCGGTGGTGCTGTCTGCCATCCAGGCCTCGGCCGCTCGATGTGCGAGCGCTCCGCCGCCGGTAATCGACACGCTCACCGACACGACCTCGCCCAACCAGCCGTCGTCGACGAGGCGTCGGGCGTGGGTGAGCGCTGGGTCGTGGCGTCCTTGGAGGCCGACCACGGTGACAACTCCGTTGGCTCGGGCCGCGGACGCCATGTCTTGCGCTTGCTGCGTCGTCGCGCCGAGCGGCCATTCGCAGTACACGTGCTTGCCGGCGTCCAGCAGCGGCATCACGATCGCATGGTGCTGCGGCACCCGGACAGCGACGGCAACGACGTCGATGTCAGGCTGCGCGGCCAGGTCCCGTACGTCGTGATAGGCGCGGGGGATCCCGTGGACCTCCGACGCCGCAGCCGCCGAGGCCGCCGAGCTCGTGCACAGCGCGGCGAGCTCGAGCCGCTCCACGGCGCCGATCGCTGGAATGTGCGCGGCCGGCCCCCAACCCCTGCCGCTGGCGCTCGCACCCACCAAAGCGACCTTCAGCGTGTCGTCCACTCCGACCCTCACCCGGCCCTCAGGGCTACACAGGCACCGACCATTCGCTCTGCTTGAGATGCAGACGTCGCCATGCCGCCTCCACGAGGCTCCCGTTGTATGCGTCAGCATAGAATATGTATGCGCTCGCATACAACCCGGGTATCATCGTGCTCATGGCTAGCTCGCCCCCGGGACCGCCTCGCGTCGGCTCCACCACGGGCCCTCGCCTGTTCAGCGAGGATCAAGCCACGGCGTTCCTCGGGCTGATCCGCGCCGGCACTGCACTCGAACGCGCTCTCGACAAAGGCCTAGCCGCCGAACAAGACATCGGACTTCACCAGTTCGAGGTCCTCCTGTTCCTCGCCAGCTCATCGCCGGACAACAGCCTGCCCATGACAGAGCTCCGCCGCCGCACACCCCTCAGCCAAAGCCGCGTCTCACGAGTCGTCAGCGGCCTAGAAGCCAGAGGACTCGTACGACGGGAAACCGACCCAACCGACAGCCGAGCCATCGCCGTCACCCTCACACCACCAGGCCAGGCAACCCTCAACGCGGCGCTGCCTCGTCATCACCGCGACCTCCAGGAGCATCTTTTCTCCATCCTCACCGAGACCGAACTCCGCCAACTGGCCACCATCACAACCAAGCTCCTTGCCTCCGACCCCTACCAACGGTGATGCAGCCACTCTCATCGCCGCCTTCGAACGCACGGCGGCCATGGCACTCATCGCCGCACTCCTCACCCGCCGGCCTCCTGCACCCCTCCGCCCACCACCTCCGGCGCAACCCACAACAGCCAGGCGACTCGCTCGCCGGTGAGACACCCCGCTCATCAGTGGATGAGCGAGCGTTGCGCGCAACTCGACCCACCGCTGACCGGCCACCTGACCCACTTCGCCGCCAAGGACGCACTCAGTAGCCGCGGACCGGGCAAGCGTTCACGCCCCTGGCCAGCTGTGGTCAGGCCGACTGGGGGCGCCAACCGCCGGCCGCAGCGGACCCGTCCACCTGCGCGGCGGGGAACCGCCGGTTGCCGGTGCCCCGTCATCGGTGCCAGGGTGGCTGGGGTGGCGATTGAGGTGCGGCCGGCGACGGAGTTCGCGGACGTGGCGACGATGCTCGGGCCCCAGCGCCCCGATGCCACCGTGTGCTGGTGCTTGAGTTACCGGCTCCGGTCCAAGGAGAACTCTGCGTTGCGTGGCACGGACCGGGCCGAGAAGGTCGCTGAGCTGGTCCGGGCGGGCCCCCCGGGCGTGCTGGCCTACGACGGTAACCAGGTCGTCGGCTGGGCCGCGGTGCACCCCCGGGCCGACACGTCGTTCGCGTCCAGCCGCAAGATCCCCCACATCGACGACCAGGACGTGTGGTCGGTGTGGTGCATCCGCGTCCGGCCCGGCCACCGCCGCCAAGGCATCTCGCACTCGCTGCTCGCCGGGGCCGTCGACTTCGCCCGACAGTCCGGTGCCCCTGCGATCGAGGGCTACCACGTGGACAACCAGGGCCACAAGGTCGACCTCACCATGGCCTACGTCGGCACCCGGCACCTGTTCGAGAAGGCCGGGTTCACCAAGGCCGCCGACACCACCTCCGTCCTCAACGGCTTCCCCCGCGTGCTGATGAGACTCAACCTCGACTAATCGCCACCAGCGGCCGAACCCGGGGCCACGGAACGCCCGGCTTTGGCCGCTGTGCGTACGAGCGCGGCGGGCACGCCTGCAAGGTCATCCTCGTCCCCGACACCTAACCCACTGGAGGTCTCATGCCCACCCAGACCGAGCCGTATCCCGCACGCCTCGACGTCAACTACCCCGACCGTCTGGACCGGGTCACCACCGCGTTCCGCGTCATCTGGATCATCCCCATCGCCATCGTCCTGGGTGCCCTGTCCGCGACCGCGACGTCCACGGTGACGGTGGTGACGACCACCGGCGAGGTTGTCTCGGAGGTCAGCCGCACCGGCGGCGGCATCGTCGGCGGGCTGTTCGCTGCCACCCTGCTGATGATCCTGTTCCGGCAGCGCTACCCACGGTGGTGGTTCGACTTCGCCCTGCAGTTCAACCGCTTCGCCGCCCGAGTCTGGGCCTACGCGGCGCTGCTCACCGACAGCTACCCGTCGACGGTGGACGAGCAGGCCGTGCACCTCGACCTGGACTACCCCGACGTGCCCCGCGACCTCAACCGCTGGATGCCGCTGGTCAAGTGGCTGCTGGTCATCCCGCACGTCATCGTGCTGGCCTTCCTCATCATCGGAGCATTCATCGCCGTGGTCATCGCCTGGTTCGCCATCCTGTTCACCGGCCGATACCCGCGCGGACTGTTCGACTACGTCGTCGGCGTCGGCCGCTGGGCCCTGCGCGTCACCGCGTACGCCACCCTGCTCGTCACCGACCGCTACCCGCCCTTCCGCCTGGGCTGAGCGTCGGCCGACCGTCCACCGCGGTCACCTCTGCGACCCCAGCCCGGGCAGGACGCATGGCCCTAGTCGCTGCCAGGGTGCTGTTGGGACGGTCAAGTGATGCGCCACGTCGTCTCGACGGCAGTGACCAGCATGGGGCTCGTCCTCGGCGGGCTCCTCACCGGGTGTGGCGGCGGCCCCTCGGCGGAGGACCTTGCCGTGGTCGACTACACCCCGGCGGCCGCTGACGGGTGGGAGGTCTCGACACCGGCCGAGCACGACCTGGACCAGGACGCCGTTGCCGAGCTGTACTGGCGGGCCGGGCAGCTCGACAGCATGTACAGCCTGCTGGTCGTCAAGGACGGCGAGCTGGTCGCCGAGGAGTACTACCGCGCGGGGCGGCCCGAGCAGCTGGCACTGATGCAGTCGGCGGCCAAGAGCATCACCGGCGCGCTGGTGGGCATCGCCATCGAGGAAGGCTGCCTACCGGGCGTGGACGAGCCGATGATGACCTACTTCCCCGAGCTGGCCGACCGGCTCGACGACCCGCGCAAGAACGACATCACCATCGACCATCTGCTGGCGCACCGGGCCGGCTACGCCTGGGAGGAATCGTCCACCGAGCTGCTCGACCTGCTCTACCAGGGGTTCCTCCCAGACCAGAAGGCGCTCGTCGACGTGCCACTGGTGCGCGACCCGGGCAGCGGCCACGACTACAGCAACCTGTCCTCCCACCTGCTGTCCGTGATCGTGTCCCGCGCGTGCGAGACCGACCTGCTCGACTTCGCCAACGAGCACCTCTTCGGCCCGCTCGGCATCAAACCGGGCGAGTGGACCCAGGACTGGGACGGCTACCGGTGGGGAGGCGGCGAGCTGCACCTGCGCGCCCGGGACATGGCCCGCTTCGGCCAGCTCTACCTCGACGACGGGGACATCGACGGGCAGCAGGTCGTGCCCGCGTCCTGGATCGCCGACTCCTGGACCCCCTATGCCGAGGGCGCCTGGGGTTCCAAGGTCGGGAACAACTTCGACCGCACCGCCTACGGCTACCAGTGGTGGATCATCGACGCCGGCCCGCACACCTACTACCTGGCCTGGGGGCACGGCGGGCAGCAGATCGCCGTGCTGCCCGAGCTGGACATGGTCATCGTGGTCACCGCCGACCCCCTCTTCGGCGACCACGGCGGCTCGGGCTGGGGGCTGGAGAAGGCCAACCTGAACCTCGTCGCCGACTTCATCGCCGGTCTGCCTGCGTCGTGAGATTGCCGCCTCGGCCGTTGGGACGGACCCGACCCGTCGGCCAGCCGCTGCTAGGCGTGCTGCTGGCTTCCGTGCGTTGCCTGCCGGGTGCGGCTCCGCACCGGACGTCGAGTACGCCTACCAGCCTCCGGAGCAGACCGGGGACGGGCCGCCGGTGGGGACACCGGACCTCGTCGAGCTCCGGTGCCCCATCAGGGTGCCACGGCCGCGGGCACTCATCACCGATCCGACACTCCGCCACGACATCAGCGACCCGACCGAAGCCGACGACGCGATGCAGAATGCTGATCCGGCTGAGTTCACCGAGCCGATGCTCAGCGCCGATCCCACCGAGCCGATACTCAGCACCGAACCCTGGGAGGCGATGCTGATCATCGATCCCTCCGACCACAGGGACCACTTGGACGCGACCACCCCACCATCGTGGCGAACGCCAGGGTCGCCCTCAACCCCGTGCGCAGGATTCTCCTCGACCAGGACGTCGAAACGTGCGTCGCAACACATCCGAAGAACCGTGGAAACCAGGGTCAGCTGCAGTGCAGCGTTCGCCCGACCGTGTCGCCAGAGGCCGGGTGTAGGTAATCGCGCCCTGCGCACCGTTCGACACGACCACAGCAGGGAGCCCGCTGTCGACGGTTGCCCCCTACTGACACCTGCCGCTACTGCAGGCGCTGGATCTCCTGGTTCACCTCATCTCCAGTGATGGGGCGCCTGGTCACGCTCCACCAGTGCAGTACGACCCCGATGCCCCAGCCCAGCGTCACCCAGACCGGCCACGGGTAGGAGTCCAGACCTGACGTGATCGCCCACAGGCCCCACAGGAACAAGTTCACCACGACATAGACGACCAGATGCCCCTGGAAGTCCCGCCTGTCCTTGATCCTCTTCACGGCCAAGTCCTGCAGCGACTGGTCATCCCCCGTTGGCAGCACGGGAGTGCTCATAACGGTCTCCTCTCAGCAGCGCCCACCTGCAGAGTCGGCCCCCGAGAGGGTCGGTCCCACGGCCGAAGGTCCCGGCATAGGCTGCGGGCGACTGCGCCCGCCCGGTCCTGCGGGATTGGGGGCCGGTCCTAGCGGCCGGTGGCGACCTTCGCGTTGCAGCAGCGGAGCTAGGGCGCGCCGAGGGAGTGTCCGTGCTCCCCCAGCCCGTTGCAGTGATATCCCGTGCCAAACAAGTAACTGTTCTGGGATGTCATCACACGGACCATGACGGACCTGATCGGTGACCAGTCCGCGCCGCCGAGTACCAGATCGATGTCGCCACGTCCGGTCCTGTCCGTCATGGTGCTGATCCGTCCGTGTCTGAAGCCCGCGGATTCCCGTGACCAGAAACGATCATGCACGACCCGTTCCCACAGAAGTGGACTCCGAGCAGCGGAAACGGGCGGGTCCGTTCCCGCGCCGTTCCCAGTCGCCGCGGAATCGCCCAGAATCCGCGGGCTCTCGTGCTACCTGGTCCAGAAGACCTGCAGGTCACAAGGGTGGGCCCCGTGGGACTCGAACCCACAACCCGCGGATTAAAAGTCCGCTGCTCTGCCAATTGAGCTAGAGGCCCAGGTCCCCCGGGCGAGCGTCAGCAACTGCGCCTCACCGAGGTCCCTCCGTCCCATCATGTCAGCGCCGCAGCCAGCCAGTGCCCGTCCGTCACTCCCATTCATCCCCGAGCGCGACGTAGCGCTCCATCGCCTTGTGAACGGCCAGGCGACCCTTCTCGATCGCTGTGGCAGCCAGCAAAGCCACCAGGCCGGCACCCGCGAGGAAGACCCACAGTGCCGTGCTCTGCCATGCCGGCAGCAGGCTCACGAGCGGAACCGCAAGCAGCACCACGACCGCAGCCAGGACGACAGCGCTACCGGCGACGACGCGGCGTCTCACCTTGGTGAGCAGCCCCCACGCTGCCACGGCGGCTCCGAGCACCACAGCAAGAGCGATGTAGACCAGCGAGTCGGTGACGGCCTGGACGAAGGAGGCGCCAACCAAGAAGGCGATGCCCACCACCTCCAACGTTACGATCGCTGCCGCCGAGGGGTCAGCCCCACGATCGCGTGCGTCCTGCCGCAAGAGAGCCACAGCGACGAGCAGCGCCAGACCCATCGGAACCATGTACCACTGCGGGTTGTCTCCCAAGGATTCCGCGGCGAAGACCACCCATGCCGCACATGCCAGCAGTGGGCTGAGCACCCGCACCCACACCGACGACAGCGCCACACCAGCACCAGCCGACACCCCAGCAGCGACGAGCAGACTCGGCACCAGCAACGTCCGGTCGGGCAACTGGCCAACGGCCACACCGATGGAACCCAGCGCACTAACCACACCAAGGGCGAGGACGGGACGCTGCCACGCGGCGAGGTTGGCCAGCATCACCGGGGCGAGCGCGAGCAGCGCTGCCACGCCGGCCGTCGTGGCCAGCACTACCACTTGGGTCGCAGGGGTGGCTCCCACCAGGCCGAGTACCTCTGCCTCGACCAGCGCCAGCAGCACCACGGCGCCGTAGCGCAGTCCGGTCACATCCATCACCTCGGCGGCCGCGACCCACGCGAGCACCAGCAGGCCGCCTCCGACGAGAGTCGACGGCGAGACGGCAACCTCGAACTCGGCCAGCGCAGCCAGACCCACTGCGGCGCCGAGGAGAGTGCCCACACCACCCCAGGTGAACAGCCACGACCGCACACTCGAGCGCATTGCGAAAGCAACGGCCAGGGTCAGGACCAGACCTCCGACACCGAGCGCGCTGAGATCAACCGCGCGCTGAACAGGCAGCTCCAACCAGACAGTGGCCTGCTGCCACGACAGAGCGGCCGCGGCGGCGCCAACAGTCTGGGGCAGCCACCGTCCTGGCCCCTCATCGCGACGACCCGCAACCACCACACAGCTGGCGGCGATCAGCAGCATCGTCAGGCTCATCCAGCCCGGCCCAGCATCGGCGGCACCGAGAAGGACGAGCATGAGGCCGCCGACCGCGTAGGGGACTGCGACGTCTCTGTGCTCCCGTAGGCGAGCCGCAACACTCAGTGCCAGCCCGCCCACGACAGAAAGCACCACCGGGCGGGACTCCGTGTCTATCGCTGCGAGCAGGCCAGTTGCCGCCACGAGGTGAGCCGCGACGAACAACGACACGTCCCACCGAGCCCACCACTGGGGACGCTGAAGCGTGCGAGCGGCGTCGGCAAGAATCACCAGAGCCGCAGTCACGACGAGCGGCGCCCAGGTTCGGTCGAGCACAGTCTCGCCGGCAAGGACGACGGCCGCGATCCAGGCCAGAAGCGCCGCCACCCCTGCGAGCACGCCCATGCGATGCAGGACGGCTGCGCCCAAGACGGCCGCAGCACCCACCAGCATCAACCAGCCAGAAGCCGGAGCCGACACCGCGACGGCAGCCAGCGCGAGCCCGGCGAGCACCTCGGCCGATCCCGTGATCACGACCGGGTAGAGCTCCGGTCGCCGCAGGCGCCACTGCGCCCCATGCCCGGACGCCCGGTCGACAGCCAGGCCAGCCAGTGCGAGCACACCTCCAACGCCCACCAGCGCGGTCGCGGCAATCTCGGCGGCCGGCGACGCCGCGGCCTGTGCAGAGATCTCGCGGGCCAGCAGACCTGCCAGCGGGGCGATCGATGCCCAGCCGAGCCAGACCATCGGGGTGATACGCAGTGCCACCGGCAGCGCCCACACCGTCGCGGCCAGCACGGAGAGGGCAACGAGCGCCGTCTGCCTGTCGGACGCCGTCGCCGCGACGAGCACAGCAGCCACGGACGCCACACCGGCGACAGACCGACGAGGGGCATCTGGCAGTGGCGCGCGCGCCAGCAGCGCGTACCCCAGAGCCGTGACTGCCAGCAGCGTCGTCAGCGGCCAGTCGTCAGACCACGAGACCCCTGATGCATCCATGGCCGCAGCCGCGGTGATCGGCAGGCCGATAGCGGCAAGTGTCGGCGCCACGTAGTGGGCCAGTCGAGCAGTTCCCGACCCGAGCCCGACCAACGGTGACTGCTCGTACACATCGGCAATGCTGGTGACGGCGAAGCCGGCTGTCGCCGCTCCCGCCGCCACGGTTAGCGCCACCCCACCGCTCGCGGCAAGCGCAGCCCCCAAACCCAGCACGTGCCCGGCAACCGCCATGCTGCCGGCCACCCCGGCATCCCCCGTGGACGGCGACATGTGAGCCGCCACGACGACAGCCAGAGCGACACCGGCGACAACGACGGCCACGACCTCGGCAGACAGGGCGGTCTCCACGCCGAGGAGTACCCACGCGAGCGTGCCGAAGCCCAGCACCGCCCACGGTCGCGCGACGGCGGGCATCGGCCCGATCCCCACCGCGGCCGTGAGCACCACAGCACTGC
>Ga0272441_10010788_pt1 | contig 13732 bp, 11 predicted proteins | sample SSMProp6N_FD_193582 | JGI IMG/M metagenome (GOLD analysis project Ga0272441, IMG submission 193582) | Marine sediment archaeal communities from Little Sippewissett salt marsh, Falmouth, MA, United States - SSM-Prop-6N | ecosystem: Environmental > Aquatic > Marine > Wetlands > Sediment ... | reverse complement strand
TAGCCGTCTCCGAAAATACCCAACGGCATACAGTTGGCGTAGTCCAGCACGCATTCGGGCCCCAGGCGCACCCGGATCGGTACCGCCATCGCCCCCAACGGCTCCAGCGGCACCTCCAGGTCCTTCCCGTCCGGCAGCGACACCCGGGCCGTGGCGATCCCATCCACTCCGTTGTTGGTCACCACCGCGATTCGCCCCGACGGGCCGACCAGGTTCAGCACCTGCGTGCCGCTGTGGACCGTCACGCCCGGGGCTTCCATCCGCGCCCGGGCGAAGACCTGTCCGAAGTGCGTGCTCAGCATGTTGACCAGTTTGGTCAGCGAGTATTTCTCCGTCAGTCCGCCGCCTTCGGCCAGGGGGGCGTCGTAGTCGTAACTGGTCGTCTGGTAGGCCGCCGCCCCGGCGGTCACCCGGCTGCCCCAGAAAGCGAAGTTGGTCCCCCCGTGCCACATGTAGTAGTTGACTTGGCACCCGCACCCGAGGATCTCCATCGCCCGCCGGGCGACTTCCTTGGCGGGCTTGGTGTGATGCGGCCCGCCCCACCAATCGAACCATCCCGACCAGAACTCCGTCGCCAGCAGCGGGGCATCCATCTGGTGGCCTCGCAGACGCTTGAGGGCCTGCACTTCCGAGCCCCAGTTGTTGCAGCACTCGATCGTCTCGGGGATCTGCGGGGCGGTCAGTGCGTTGCACGTGATGATGGGAATGTCAAACCCCGCCCGCCGGAACAACTGGCTGATGAACTGGCCGTAATTCACCCGTTCCGGCATGGTCGTGTGGAAATACTCGTTCTCGTTCTGGATCAGGATGATGTTGCCGCCCCGGGTGACCTGAAGGTCGGCCAGGCGCGGAAGGACCTGACCGAGGTACTTGTCGAAGTAATGCATGTACGTGGCGTTGGTGGTGCGGTAGGCGATGCCGCTCTTCTCGGCCAGCCAGGGCGGGAACCCACCGAAATCCCACTCCGCACAGATGTAAGGCCCCGGACGGAGGATGACGTACAGCCCCAACTCCCCCGCCATCGCGACGAACGCTCGCACGTCCTTGTCGCCTTCGAAGTCCCACCGGCCTTCCTCGGGCTCGTGGAAGTTCCACGCCACGTAGGTCTGCACGCAGTTCAGGCCGGCGCGCTTGGCCTTGAGGAGGCGGTCGTGCCACAGTTCGTTCGGCACGCGAAAGTAGTGAATCGACCCGCTGGACAGCCAAATCCGCTGATCGTCCAGCAGGAAACTACGGTCATCGTAACTGACCGTCGGCATGATCCTATCCCCTACAACACGGGGTTGTTACAGGGTCCGGAACGCCCGATTTGTCGCCGTTCAGTGTAGCGGCGTCGATGGGCCATGCAACATAAATCGTCTTTGAGGCACTTTTAGGTCCAATCGCCGTTACAGCATTGTTGCACAACGGGTTATCTCTGAAATGCCACCCGAGTCGGCCTCCGGAGGGTCCTGCCCGGGCACGCCGGTGGCGTGGTGCCGCCCGCGCGGACTAGGATTTCAGAACTCCCGCTTTGTGAAGGGTTTGCAGTACAAGCCGGTCGAACGGCGCTGCCGTCGGCGCCTGGATGTACACGGCCCCTCGGCCCAGGCAGGTTTTTTCCATCCCTAGGACGAATTCCCGCCACCTCTGCCTGTAGGCTTCAAGCACTGCGTCGGTTATGTTCAGGTTGATCCTCTCGCCCGACTCGATCGCCGCCAGTTGCGTCGGGCCGACCAGCGGGGGCGCCGAGTCCCATCGGTCGGCGACGTGCAGGACGATCACCTCGTCCTTTCGCTGTCGCAGCAGGGCCAAGGCCTCCGACAGTTCGTCCTCCACGTCCAGCAGGTCGGTCAGGATCAGAATGGTTCCGGTCTGCCCGAACTGACGGGCGTACCGCCGCACGCAATCGCCCAGGCCCGTTCGCCCGCCGGGGTTCAGGGCGGTGAGGAATTCCAGGACCTCGACGATCTGCCCGCGGTTCCTGCCGGTCCGCAGCCCGTCGCCGAGGCCTTCGGCAAACGGCAGGACGTGGACGCGATCCAGCCCCGCCATCGCGACGTACGCCAAGGCCGCGGCTGTGCGGCGCGCGTAATCGAACTTGTTCACCTCGCCCAGGTCCATCGATGCCGAAGCATCCACCAGGATCGTCACCGCGCCCTCGCTGTGCTCGTGGAACAGGCGGACCAGCAGGCGCTCCATCCGGGCGAAGTAGGGCCAGTCGAGGAAGCGGATGTCGTCGCCGGGGCTGTAGTCGCGGTGGTCGGCGAACTCCAGCCCGTCGCCGAGGCGTCGGCTTCGGCGCTGCCCGCCTCCGGCCGATGAGGACCGCAGGCGCTTGGCGATCAACCCAAGGCGCCGAAGGCGCCGGAGAAAGTCGTCATCGAACAACGTGTCGTCCGCCATGGGCGCGGGCCTCAGGCAAGGCGCTAGTTGTTGATCTCTCGGCGGATGCGTTGTGCGGCGGCGTCCTGCCCGTCGTCGATCAGCAGGTCCGCCAGGCGCTTGCCGAGTTGGTAGTGGGCCGTCTGCGACCGGAACGCCGACCGCCGCTTCTTGGCCTTGCGGTACAACTTCGCGTACATCTTGATCGCCAGGTCGCGGCGTCGGGCGCCGATGAGCATGGCCTCGGCCCGGGCGCTGGCGGCCAAGACGACCTCCGCCAAGTCCGCGCACCGAACCGCCGCCTGCTCATACGCGGCCAGGGCCTTGTCCGGCTGGTCGGAAGCCTTGTAGTCGTCCCCGGCGGCGATGAGAATCCGCCCCTGAAGATCCGGGCGCGACCGGTACACGCCCAGGGACTTGCGATAGACCGCCTCGCGCCGCGCGGCGTCCTTGACCGTCGGGACGATCCGAAGAACCATGACGCAACTGTAATCCGGATAATCCTTTGCGGTGCGGGTCACCAGCAGGTCGAAGAACCGGTCGAGGTGTTCGACGGGCATCTGTCCAGACTTGCGCAGGGCGATGATCGCCTCCCAGGCCGGGCGGTAGGCAAGATTGCTCCTGACCGCCGCGTCGAGGAGGTCCTCGACCACGGCCACGTCGATCTTCCTCGCCGAGCCGATGGCGGCGGCATCGAACCGCTTGTTTCCGCCCTGCCCCGCGAGGCGCCGGTTGTACAGTTCGGCCATCTTTTTCAGTTCGTCCGGATCGCCGGCCGAACCGGTCCGGATCGCGCGCTGCACGAGTCCAGCCAGCGCCGTCGCGGCGTCGGCCTGTTCCCGCCGGGCCAGGGGCAACTGCGCCGCCGCTCCCACCAGCATCAGTTCCGAGTCGAGAATCCTCTTGCCCCCGGCCGGTTCGCGGACTTGCCCGGTGAAGTACTGGTGGGCCTCGTAGCGCCCCGTGGCGCAGTCCCACACGGCCTGCCGGCCTCCGCGGGCAACCTGCAGCGCCCCCATCCACGCGTGGCCCATTCCGCTGCTGCCCTTGCCGATGACGACCACCGCCGGCACGCCCAGGGCCTTGCAGACCTCGCCGGCGTAGTACGCCTGCTCGATGCACACCCCGCCGACCTTCCGGAGGTTCGGCAGGGTGAACGGCAGTTGGGAGATCTTCTTCGGGGCGCCTTTGCGGTAGTGGTCGTAGTCGTACTTCAGATCGAAGTACGCCTTGGCGAGGTTTCCGGTTCGGGCGTAGGTGCCGACCGCCCATTGCCGCTCGGCCGCGCTCAGCCGCGTGTCGGCCAGGTAGCGCGACAGTTCGAACGGCATCTTCTTCAGGTTGTAACGGAAGGCCACCTTCGTCTTGGTGTACCAGCGGAAACTGTCGAGCATCGACAGGGGGGCCGGCTGCTTGCGGTAGGCCCATGGCGTGGAGGTGGCGAAGGCGACCGCCAGTTCCGGATAGGCTTGGACGGCCTGATCTTCCGCCGCGACCAGTTCGTTCATGCCCGCCAGCGACCGCGCCGGGTCCTTCACGTCCCCGATCGCCCGCAGCAGCAGCCGCGACACCGACGGGTTATCCAGGAGGTACTTGGGCAAGTCCTTGCCGCCCGACGCTTTCTCGGCCTGGGGTAGGTACCGGCAGGCCCGCAGGACGTACACCAGGTCGGTCAGCGCGTCCAGTTTGTCCGCCGGCCCGCAGGCCAGGCGGGCGAGGATGACCGCCTCGATCCGCCGGGCCAGGGCGTCCAGTTCGCCGGTGGCGGCGAATCGCTTCAGTTCGTCCATGGCGATGTCCGCCAGCCAGGCGTCGGGCCACGCGTCCGACTTGCCGGTCTGGGGGCGCGTGGTCGCCGTCCGGGCCAGCGCCGAGGGAAGGAGCAATCCCACCGCCAGACACACCGCCGCCGCGCGCCGCCATCTCATGGCCCGTTCCTTTCGCCCGTGCCGTCTGCCTCGTTTGTACCCGCCCGGCTGCAGTGGTTCAAGTCGCCCGGGGCGTCGCGGCGAGGAAGAACAAGTCGTCGCGATCGATGAGGCGCGTCCGGACCAGACCGGCGCGTCCCAGCAGATCGTCCCACGCGCCGTGGGCCGGCAGGTGGTCGCCCGCGACGGCACCGCCGACTCGGTCGTGGTGGGCGTCGACGGCCGCGCTGCCGCGAAGGTGCATGACGATCAGGCGGCCGGCAGGCTTGAGGCACCGCGCGAGCATCTGCGTCGCGGCCACCCGGTCGCGGAAGTGCGGAAAGCAATGGAAACAGAAGGCCACGTCGAAACACTTGTCCCCCAGGTCGTCCACACAAACGTCCGCGCACAGGAAGGTCGCGTCGATACCCTTAGCGGAGGCCGCGGCGATCATGCCGGGGGCGAAGTCCACGGCCGTGACGCGCCCGGGGTTGACCGCCTGCGCCAGCCACGCCGTCAGACGCCCCGTCCCGCAACCGACCTCCAGAAGGTCCTGGCCCGGCGCCAGCCCGAGCAGGCCGCCGACCGCCTCGAGACGCCGTACCGTCTCGTCCGTGCCTGCCCCATGGTTGTCCCAATCGGCGGACAGGCGATCGAAGAACGCCACCCGCGGGTCCGGCGCCCGGCCGGGAGGGTTGCCTTTCGAGGGCATACACTTTTCGCTTTCGTATGACGATCGACGTTGGTATGATTCTACTCATAGCTAGCACTGGGCGGCCCCGCCGTGTCAAGCCCGCGGCGCGGGGGATTGGGAATCTCCTGAGCCGATCTCAAAGGAGGTACGCCGTGCAGAATCGTCATGTGGTCATGGTCTTGGTGAGTGCCGTGGTGCTGTTCCAGTCGCCGAGCGTCGGCACGGCCGAGACACACCAGGAAATCCAGGCCGTCGATGCCAACGGGATCCCTACGCACCCCAAGGTGGGCGCCGACGCGTCCGACCCGGCCAACAAGGTCATCCTCGCCGGCGTCGTCCTGAACAACCCCGAGGACATGCTCGACCCGACCTACGACGCTGCGGCCTCAATGGGTGCCCAGTGGCAGATCGTCGTCGCCGGCGAGGGTGCCGACCACGCCGGCACGGCCCTGTGGATGGGCCAGAAGTACAGCCTGCGCGGCGGCGTGGACTACGAGCAGTGGGAATGGGCCGATGAAATGCTCCGTGTCAACTACGACGACGGGCATCACCTCCGCCGCGGCGACCGCGTCCGCGTAACCGGGTACGTGCTGGAGTACGGCGGCAAGGCCAACATGAACGAGCGGCACAGCAGTTCGCCGTACATGGACTTCTCGGTCGAGTACCTCGGTCGGGCGGGCCTGGCCGATCCGGAGGTCATCACGCTGGCCGACGTCAAGCACCCCGACGACGCCGATATCTTCGACCCGACGGGCGCGACCGGCGGGGAGCGCTGGCAGAACCGCCTGGTGCGGATCATGGGTGTGCACTTTGTCGATCCCGGGGCCGTGGCGCCCGGCGCGACCGCGGTCATCGCCGACGCGACGGGTAGGACGCTGCCGGTCCGGTGCGGCATCGGCACCGGAATGGGCGGGCCCCTGAACCTCGACGCCACGTTCGACCTCGTCGGGATCTTCGATCAGGACGCCGGCTTCGGCCAGCACACCACCGGCTACCGCGTCTGGGCCCTGGACTACAGCGGCGGGGCGAGCGTGTTCGGCACGCCGTGGGGCGACCTGACCTGCAACACCGACGTGGATGCCGCCGACGTCGACGCGCTGGCCGCGGCCCTCCGTGCCGGCAGCGGCGGCGATGACTGCGACCTCGATGGCGACGACGCCATCGGCCAGTCGGATATGGACTGCCTCGTGCGGACGGTCCTGGCGACCGAGTACGGCGACGCCGATTTGGACGGCGCCGTGTCGCTGTCGGACTTGTCGGTGCTGGCGTTTCACTGGGACCAAGCCGTGGCGGCCGGCTGGGCGGATGGGGACTTCAATGCCGACGAGGGGGTGACCCTAGCCGACCTGTCGATCCTGGCGTTCTATTGGGGCGCCGGAACCGCCGACCCGGCTCCGGAGCCAGGGGCGCTGGCCCTGCTGGCCGTCGGGGCACTGGCCCTGCGACGGCGCCGGGAAGGTACGGCATGTTGAAACACAAAGCCCCGCTCCCTGCCGGTCGCGGCTCGCTGCAATCCGCCCGCTGCCGAGAGCGAACGGGCCAGCGCCAACGCGGCGCGTTCACGCTGGTCGAACTACTGGTCGTCGTGGCGGTAATCGCCCTGCTGGTTGCGATTCTCGCCCCGTCGCTGGCCGCGTCCAAGGAGCACGCTAAGGTCATTCGGACGCTGGCGGACCTCCGGGGGATTGCCACGGCGATTCAGGTTTACACAGCCTGCGGCGAGCGGCCCACGGCGCCGGCGCGGTCCTGGTGCACGTCCGACCGGGCCGATCACTGGTGCGAACTGCCGCGGGAACTGGCTGCGGCGCGCTGCTTGCCGGGCGGTGACGACGACCTGTCGGCCGGGATGGAGGACGCCTTTAACCCTCGCCACACGTACAAGTACCTCGCCCCTGGCTGGGGCTACCACAACGACGCGGCCGTGCCCAAGGCCGTCTGGGTCCCCGACGCCTTCGGCCAGGACGACCCGGAAGCCGACCCCAAGACACTCCGCGGGCGGGCGTATGACAACGTCTCGATGCCGCTGGACGCCGACGGTCACGTCGTGCCGTCGCCCGTAGCGTGGGTCATCTGGAGCCTGGGGCCGCGCTATGACTCGGCCGTGGGCAGCGGGCAGCGGGCCCCGATCGCCCGATGCACCTGGTACCGCGGCACCGGCAGCCGCGGAGTTATTCCCATCGTCTCTGCCGCGGACGGGCGACTGACCGTCTGGTCGCGGTAAGCGCCCTTCCGGTCCGTCGGCATTGCCATCGGGCCCCCCGGCGGCGACAATGCCGCATGATGGCCAAGCGAAAGGGCAAGTCCCGGCGCCGCGTGAAGGACTGGCAGCGTCGCTACCGCCAGGCCGACGGCGAGGGGCTCGACGAGGCCCACGACTCCGAGACCCTCCAGAAGCAACGCGTCAAGATTCCCGCGTCCCGCGATGGGGCACCAGGGGAGGCCGAACTGGCCGACTTGCCGCGCAGCGAGGGCATGGTCACGGGGCTGTTTCCCGGCGGGGCCGCGGTCCGCGTCGGCGCCGCCAACCTGCTCTGCCGGATCGCCGGGACCTTTCGGGCCCCGGCCGGCGCGACCGCACTGGCCGTCGGCGACGTCGTGACCATCGCCCTGGCACGAGCCGAGCACGTCTCCGGGGACCAGGCCAGCGACGGCGACCGCGCCGACGGGGTGATCCTCGCCCGGCAGCCTCGGGCCAGCGCCCTGTCGCGCCCGGCCCCGGGCAGCGGCAAGCGCCGCGGGCGCTACGACGACGAGCCGCCCGAGAAGGTCATCGCCGCCAACATGGACCTTCTTCTGATCGTCGCGGCGGTTCGCCAGCCTGCCCTTCGCCCGGGGCTGATCGACCGGTTCTGCATGGTCGCCGAGCGGGGCGAGATGGCGTCCGTCGTGGCGTTCAACAAGATCGACCTGGCGCCCGTGCCGCCGGCCGTCCAGGCCGAACTGGACGGAGGCGAGGTCCGCACCGTGCGGTGCTCCGCCGCCACAGGCGAGGGGCTCGCCGCCCTGCGCGCGGTGCTGGCCGGGCGGCGGACCGTCATCGCCGGGGCCTCCGGGGTCGGCAAGAGCACGCTGGTCAACGCCCTCGTGCCCGGCGCCGACCTGGCGACGCGCAGCATCCGCGCCAAGGACCAGCGCGGGCGGCACGTCACCGCCGCCGCCACCGTCCACGACCTGCCCGGCGGCGGGTTGATTGTGGATACCCCCGGCGTCCGCGAACTGGCCACCGGCATCACCGTCGCGGAACTGCCCTGGTATTTCCCGGAGATGGAGGCCTTGGCCGGGCAGTGCCGCTTCAACGACTGCTCCCACACCCACGAGCCGGACTGTGCGGTCCTGGCCGCGGTCGAGACCGGCGAGATCCTCCCCCGCCGATATCGCAGTTACCTGCGGATCCTCGAGACGCTCTGACCCGCCGCGGCGCCCGGGGGCCTTTGCGGCGCGAACCATTCGTGGTATAATACGTATGAAGGAATGCAGGCGCGGCCGCGAGTCGGTAAGCCATAAGGTCATTCCGGTTTCATTCATCTCTACTACCCGCGGCGTGGGCCCCTGACCGGTAGACCGCCGTACCCTCAACGAAAGCAGGTGAGCCATGTGTGCCAAGACTTCTCATCCTGCGCCCGGGCGCAACGGGGAAACGTCGGCTGCGTTCGACGCGGCGATGGACGGCCTGCGTCAGGCCCTGGCCGGGCGCAAGGGCGATCCGATCTGCGCGGCCTATCTGAAACTCCGTCGGGCCGCGAACGGGATGTCCCCGCGCGCCCTGATGACCTCCGCCGATCGCGGGATCGGCGCGGGCTCGGCCGAGGCGATTCTGGCGGCCTTCAGCGCCCGCCGCTGCTTCATGTGCGACGGCGGGGCGGTGCCGTGCGAGACCTGCGACGGCACTGGGCGGCGCGAGGGTCACGTCTGCCCGCAGTGCGACGGGCTGGGCATCGAGCCGTGCGCGTTCTGCCAGGCCGCCGCCTGGTGCGACGGGGAGCAGACGCCCGCGGAACTGACGCGCGGCGTGCTTCGCCGCCGCATCGCCGCCGTAACCGAGGACGTCAAGCGTTTCCAGGGCCTGTCCCTCGCCCAGGCGTTAGCATCGGGCGACACGCCCGCCCGGCGGGTGCGCCTGGCGGCGTGGCTGATGCGGCTGAAGGGGCGCCTGGGGTACGTCGCCTCGGCCAGCAACGGCGACGGGACCGAGGCGCGGGTCGCCCTGAGCCGGCTCGGGGAGCGGATCGGCGCGATCCTCGAGGCCCTCCGCAGCAAGCCCGACCCGCCGGGGGAGCAGGACGATTGACCCGCGCCGTCAACTGACCGGCGCTAACCCGCGCGCCGCCGCGAGGCGGCGCAGTTCGGCCACCCGTTCAGCCCGGGGCACGGCCAGCAGTTCGGGAAACTCCCCCGCCCGATAGGCCGGGCGGTACTGCCCCATCACATTCATCGCCGAACCCGGGGCGGTCTCGGCGACGGCATCGATCACCGCGGCGCTGTCGGCCAGGTCCGCCGGCAGGACCAGGTGCCGCACCAGCACGCCGCGGACCGCCAGCCGCCGCTCGTCCAGCGCGATCAGACCGACCTGGCGGTACATCTCCGCCAGCGCCGCCCGCGCGACCGTCGGGTAGTCCGGCACGCCGGAATACTTCAGCCCCGCGTCGGCCGAGGCGTACTTGAAGTCCGGCATGTACACGTCCACGTGCCCGGCCAGAAGCCGCAGAACCTCCACCGACTCGTATCCGCCGCAGTTGTAGACCACCGGCAGCGCCAGGCCCTTCCGGCGGGCGCGGACCAGGGCTTCGACGATCTGCGCGGCCACGTGCGTCGGCGTGACCAGATTGACGTTGCTGCACGAGCGCTTCTGAAGGTCCGTCATCAGGCCCGCCAGTTGATCGGCCGAGACCTCCACGCCGCCGGGGCGGTGGGAGATCTCGTGGTTCTGGCAGAAGACGCAGTCGAGGTTGCAGCCCTGAAAAAAGATCGTCCCGCTGCCGCCGGGCCCGACGAGGATGGGTTCTTCGCCGAAGTGGGCCCCCGCGGACGCCACGCGGGCGAGCCGCCCGACGCTGCAGAAGCCGGCCTTTTCGCCCAGGCGGTCGGCCCCGCAGACGCGCGGGCACAGGCGACAGGGGCTTAGCATCTGTTCGAGGGTCTCCGGGTCGGCTTCGCTCACGGTGGACCATTGTAGCCGCGGCCTGTGCCGAAAGAAAAACCCCGCTCGATTGGCCGGGCGGATAAAGGCAATCGTACGGTGCTTTTGTCGCGTGGCCCGCCCGTTGTGGACGAGCCAGTGCGGCACGAGCGAACCCGTGCCGCCTCGCCGGCGCCGGAGGAGCGTTTCTACGCGTCGGCGACGCGACGGAGCCCGCGGCCCGGCCGCTACCTTTCGCCCCAGGAGGTGAAACGATGAGACATGCCGCCCTTGCCACCTTGGTCCTCGCCCTGCTCCCCACCGCCGCTTCCGCCGACGTCATCACCCTCCAACCCACGCCCGCCGACCTGTACGACCTGGATCACGGCAGGTACTACACCTGGGGGTTCGCCCCGGAATTCGGCGAGCCCGACCCGGTCGTCATCGGAGCGACGCTGGACTTCGACAACATCCGCAACTGGGACAGCGGGCGCAACTGGCTGCACGTGCACCTACTCGATGCCGCCCCATTCGGCGTCACAACTTACTACGACGGGGAGCGCGGCGGCGACAACCTCGCCGGATTGGGCCTCCACCTGATCACCTACGAGAATCTGCCGACAACGCCCCAGGACATCACCTACACCTTCGACGCCGATGAACTGGCCGCCCTGAACGACTACCTCGCCGACGACGGCATCGCGGGCCTGGGATTCGACCCCGACTGCCACTTCTACAACGACGGTGTCGCGTTGACGCTGACCTACACCAACGAGGTCCCCGAGCCCGCGTGCGCGACCCTGATCGGCGCGGGCGCCGCCGTGATGGTGGTCCGCCGGGGCCGCAGGATGAAAAGGACATAGCCTCCAAACCATCGCCTTTGAGCCGAGGCGATTCTCTCTTCAACCCATGAGCCGGCAGCGGGCAGGACTCGCGGAGGCGCGTCCTGCCCGCTGTCGTGCGCCCTTGACGGGACCGCCTGGCCCGCTATCTTCGCTTCAGCGAGGGCACGATGAAACCGAACATCCTGTACGTGACCTGCCACGACCTCGGCCGGCACCTCGGCTGCTACGGCGACGCGACGATCCGCTCGCCGAACCTAGACGCCCTGGCCGGGGAGGGCGTGCGCTTCACCCGCTTTTTCGGCGCGTCCACGCCGTGCAGTCCCGCCCGAGGCTGTCTGATCACCGGGCGGTGGGCCCACGCCACCGGCCTGATGGGCCTGGCCCACATCGGATGGGACCTGAACGACGGCGTCCGCACGATCGCGCACGACCTGGCCGACGCCGGCTACCACACGCGCCTGGTCGGCTTCCAGCACGAGTCGCCCGACCCAGGCAAACTCGGCTATCACGCCGTCTGGCGGGAGTCCGTCGCGAGCGACGCCGTCGCCGACGAGGCCACCCGCTTCCTGCGGTCGCCGGACGCGCGGCGCCGGCCGTTCTTCCTCAGCGTCGGCGTCGCCGAGGTGCATCTGCCTTTCGACCGGCCGCAGTACGACTTCGCGGACCCGGCCGAGGTCGCCCTGCCCGCCTTCCTGCCGGACAACGAACCCACCCGGAAGCAAATGGCGATGTTCCACGGGGCGATCGGCTTCATGGACCGCCACCTGGGGCACCTCCTGGCGGCCCTGGATGACGGCCCGCTGGCCGACAGCACGATCGTCGTGTTCACCACCGACCACGGGATGGCGTTCCCGCGCGCCAAGAGCACGCTGTACGACCCGGGCATCGGCACCACGGCGATCGTCCGCCTGCCGGAGGCGATGGGCGCCCGGCGCGGCGTCTGCAACGATCTTGTCAGCGGCGTGGACCTCCGCCCGACGCTGTGCGACCTGGCCGGACTGCCCACCCCGCCCGACGCCGACGGGCGGAGTTTCGCGGCCGTCCTGACCGGCGACGGCCAATACGCCCCGCGCGGCGAGATCTTCAGCGAGAAGAACTACCACAACCACTTCGACCCCTGCCGCTGCGTCCGGACGCGGCGGTACAAGTACATCCGCAACTGCCGCGACGCGCCGTACTGCCTGCTGCCGTCGGACATCGACGAGGCATTCCCGGCCTTCAGCCGGCGGCGCGACTTGGACGCGCCCCGCCCGGCCGAGGAACTCTACGACCTGTCGGCCGACCCGTGGGAGAACGCCAACTTGATCGATGACCCCGCCCATGGCGCCGCCGCCGCCGACCTGCGCGCCCGCCTCCAACGCTGGATGGCCGACACCGACGATCCGATTCTCCGCGATCCGTTCATCCCCTACCCGCCCGAGCAGTTCGCCCCGCGCTGAGGCGCGTCGCATTCGCCGGCCACCGGACCCATGCGGCGAGTCTGAGCCAGGTTGACACAACCCCCAACCGGCCGGAGAATATGTGCACATCGGGGAATGCGATCGTCGGCGGAATCGGGTAAGCCGACGCCATTCCCATTTCCATTTCTTGTTGCAGGGGTATGGCCATGGCGGCAGGCAGCGACGGCGGGCGGGAAGCGGCGTCGGGATCTCTGTTCGAGCAATGGATGGCCGGCCTGGGGGACCGGGACGTCGAGTCCGAGCACCCCTATCCCGGCTTCGACGTGAAGGGGCAACTCGGCCAGGGCGGCTTCGCGGCCGTCTACCTCGCGCGGGAATACGACGCCCGCCGGGACGTGGCGCTCAAGACGCCCGCGGCCGAGCCGGGCCTGCGCGACGCGACGCGCCTGAGACGCTTCCTCGATGAAGCGGCCATCACCGCCCAGTTGCAGCACCCGGGCATCGTCCCGGTTTACCGCCTGGGCCAGGACGCCGGCGGGTTCCCCTATTAGACGATGCGCCCGATCGAAGGGCGCTCGCTGGAGCAGATCGTGTCCAGCCTCCGGGCCGGGGACACGAAGACGGCCGAGGCGTTCGGCCTGCGCCGCTTGGTCCGGATCCTGCGCGCCTGCTGCCAGGCCCTGCGGTTCGCCCACGACCGCGGCGTCATCCATCGTGACATCAAGCCCGGCAACATCATCGTCGGCGATTACGGGGAGGTGCTGCTGATCGATTGGGGCATGGCGAAGGTCGTCGGCGCCGGGAAGCGGGCGGTGGACACGCGTTTCGACGGGCGGCGGAGCGCCTGGGGGCGGTTCCAGCGCCAGGTCGAGAGCGTGCGATATGATGACCGGATATCCTTCAAGGCCACCGCCGACGGCGAGTACATGGGCTCGCCGTCGTGGATGTCGCCGGAGCAGGCCCTGGGGCAAGTGGAGGAGATGGGCGCGGCCTCGGACATCTGGTCGCTGGGCGTGATCCTGTACGAGTTGTGCACACTGAAGATGCCGTTCACGGGCAAGGACTTCCCGGAACTGGTGGACAAGATCACCCGGACCGATCCGCCCGACCCGCAGCGCGCCAACCCGCGCCGGTACGTCCCGCCAGAACTGGCCCAGATCGCCCTGCGCTGCCTGCAGCGCGACCGGTCGCAGCGGTATGGCTCCGTGGCCGACCTCGCCCAGGACCTGGACAACTGGCTGGAAGGGATCGCCCCCTGGCGGCTGGTGGCGGACGTGGACTTCAGCGCGCTGTCGGACGGGTTGCCGGACGGCTGGACGGCGCTTCGCGGGCAGTGGGAGGTCGCCGGAGGGCTCCTGCGCTTACGCGGCGCCGAGTCGGTCCTGCTGCTGGACGCCCCCCCGGCC
>Ga0272441_10010786_pt1 | contig 13737 bp, 8 predicted proteins | sample SSMProp6N_FD_193582 | JGI IMG/M metagenome (GOLD analysis project Ga0272441, IMG submission 193582) | Marine sediment archaeal communities from Little Sippewissett salt marsh, Falmouth, MA, United States - SSM-Prop-6N | ecosystem: Environmental > Aquatic > Marine > Wetlands > Sediment ... | reverse complement strand
GGTCTTTTTTTTCCTATTCTCCCCATAAAGTGATCAAAGAACAACAGATAAAATTACCCCTCGATGGATAAGGGTATCCCGTCAATGAATTCAGCTATGTATCGCGGTGGCGCCTGGAACTATCGGATTGGTAGTTACATAAATTTGGTAAAAAAGGCACAATTTTGATTGACGAAAAAGATAAATACATCATCACGGATTATACGAAACCCGTTCCGATAAAACTGACGGACGGGATGGGTGCGCACACCGTTAAGGTCATGTTTTGAAAACGTTAATCCGCCACTATTGTTAAATAAATCATTTAAACACCCTTTACTACTTCTACCCTTGCTCCAGAAGCCCCTTGTATAAGGGGCTTTTTTTACCTGTACGATCCCGTGTTTACAATAATTAGAATATTTCTCTTAAAAAGTTATACAAAAAACAGTCAATTAAATGTTATTCGAACCTGATATTAAATTATAACAAAACTAATCGATCTTTTTCAGTGATTGGTTAATAAATTGGGTTGGGGTTAAGCCGGTTTTTTCTTTGAAAAGACGTGTGAAATAGTGATTGGATTCAAAGCCAACAAGATAAGCGACCTCCTTTACATTATTTCTCCGGTCAAGCAGCAGGTCTTTGGCTTTTTCAATTCGTAATTGTATGACATACTGGCGGGGGGACATGCCCGTATATTGTTTAAAAAGACGTCGAAATAAAGTATAACTCATGCCGAGTTGCCCGGCAATGTGATCCATTTGAATCGACTGATCCAGGGTTTGCAAAAAAAGTATTTTTGCGTGACGGATCATATCCTCATGGCCGCTGTGTTGAAACGGTTGACGACGCTGCCGGGCATGTATTTCACCGAGCAATTGAATCAGCAAACCGGCCATTATTTGCTGGTACCCGGCCCATTCCTCGTTGCCGATATGTTCAATTTCCTGAAACAAACGAACAATCCGCTCATGATAACCCATGTCGATTACCGGCCTGACCGGTACAACAAATCCCGTATCCATGACATGGCGTGCGAATTGACCGTCAAAACCGATCCAATAGGTGCGCCAGGGAGAATTTTTTTTGGGACGATACCGGTGCCATACACCGGGAAACAGAAAGACAACCTGACCGGCGCTTATGTTTTGCTTCCCGGATTTTTCGGATTCGAATTCACCATCACCTTCGAGAAGGTAAAATAATTGATACTCCTGCAAAACACGGCCGTTGTTCCACTGAAAATAATGATGCGCGGGATGATCTTTTGCCGGATATTCCTGGTTTGGTGCAAACATCTGGGACCCGATATTTAACAAATATATTCCCCAGGTTTTATCGCTTTCGCTGATTGCAAAATATTTATAGTTTTTTTGGGTCATAGTGTCATTTTATACAACATATATGTCATTTTATATATTGATTATTAACATAAAAAAATTATTTTTAATAAACAATAAAAGGTGATATATTATTAATATTGATTAAAAAATAGAGTAAACAAACATGATTATCCCCAGGCGTAAACCGTTAACAGCCACCGTTGGTATATACGGAGTGGGGCATCACGTCTATTGGCAGCAATTTGACGGCCTGCTGGAAGAAATGCAAAAAAAACTCGCACACTTTGAAGCCGGCTTGCAGACAAAGGGTGTTAATGTCGTCAATTTCGGCATATCCGATTGCGCCGAAAAAGCTTACGCGGCCGTTGCGCAAATAAAAGCCGCTGATCCGGATTTATTGTTTGTGGATATGTTAACCTACGCGACTTCAAGCACTATTGGTATCATTTTCCGGGAAATCGACACGCCTATTGTGCTGGTTTCGCTGCAACCCATGAAAGCGCTGGATTATGAAAAAGCCTCCACATACATGCAATTAAAAAACGATGATATCTGTTCGTTACCCGAATTTACCAGCGTCGCATTGCGAATGGGGCGGGATATTCCGCCGATGATTATCGGTGCACTGGAAAATGATCCAAAGGCGGATTATGAGACATCTGAATTCTGTCAGATCGCCAAAGTGCTGCATGACCTGAAGCGTGCGCGTATCGCGCAAATGGGCCATGTTTTGGAAGCCATGCTGGATATGCATACAGATCCGACTCTGCTCACCCGTTCCTTTGGTTGTCACATCGTTCAAACCGAACCGGATGATTTATTAATATACTATCGAAACAGTATTAACAGTAATATTGAACAATACAAAAAACGCATCCTGGATTTTTTTGACACACCGGACCCGAAAAGTGATCCCGTGACCCGTAAATTGACCCGAACCGATCTTGATGTAGCCGCCCGTGCGGCGCTGGCGCTGGAACAATTTGTTGAAGCAAAAAAGCTTGATGGTCTGGCCTATTATTACGAGGCTGAAGAGGGCTCGGAAATGCGGCAACTGATGTCCAATCTCATTGTCGGCAACTCATTGCTCACAAGCGCGGGTTTCCCCATGTGCGGCGAAATGGACCTGAAAACCTGTATTGCCATGATGATTATGGACAGACTCGAAATGGGCGGCAGTTTTGCCGAATTCCACCCGGTTGATTTTAATGAAGGATTTGTACTTGTCGGCCACGACGGACCGCATCACATCAACATTGCAGAGGGTAAACCGGTATTAAGAAGCTTAATTAAATATCACGGCAAACCCGGTAAGGGCGCTAGTGTGGAATTCAAGATCAGTGAAGGACCGATCACCATGCTCGGCATCACACAAAAAGCGGATGGAACATTTAAATTTGTGATTGCCGAGGGTGAATCCGTTGCCGGCCCGGTGCCACCGACCGGTAATACCAACACACGAGGTTTCTTTCAACCGGATGTTAGAACATTTTTGCAGAGATGGTTTGCCGAAGGGCCGACACATCATTTTGCTCTCGGCATTGATCATCGCGCCGAAACGATCCGCCGCATTGGACGCTTTTTGAAAATTGAAACGGTTGTGATCCCGAAAACACCCTGAACCTTTCATGTTAAGGTTATATGAATGTCGCCGTTGGTTGCCACATTTACTATTCTCGGATATTTTGGGTTGCTGTTCCTGATCTCCCAATGGACATCGCGTAATACCAGCTCCGAGACATTTTTCACCGCGAACCGGCAATCCTCATGGATTTTGGTAGCATACGGAATGCTGGGTGTCGGTATCTCCGGTATTACATTTATTTCCGTACCGGGTGAAGTGGGTAACTCCGGATTTACCTACTTTCAGCTTGTAATTGGGTATTCAATCGGATTGGTTTTGATCTCCCTGATATTGCTTCCCCTGTATTACCGGCTCAGATTGGTTTCCATATACAGTTATCTGGAGCAACGATTTGGCTTCCGGACCTACAAAACGGGCGCCGCGTTCTTTCAATTGGCGCAGACCTTCACCGCATCTTTTAAACTTTTTCTTATGGCCGGGGTCTTACAAATCGCCCTGTTTACTCCCATTGGTGTCCCTTTTGAGATTACGGTGCTGGTGACTTTACTGCTTATCTGGCTATATACTTTTCGTTCCGGAATTAAAACCGTTGTTATAACCGACACCCTGCAAACCACATTTCTTATACTGGCCGTTATTCTTAGTATCTGGTTCATCGGCCGCGAATTAGGTTTGAGCGCGTTTAAATTACTGGGTACCATTCGCGGGCATCCGGATTCTACTGTTTTTGTCTGGGAATGGTCCGACCCGAGAAATTTTTTTAAACTTGTTTTAACCGGCATATTTTTAACCGTTGTCACCAACGGCATTGATCATTCGGTTATGCAAAAACATCTTACATGTCCCAATGTACGCGAATCGCAAAAGAACATGTTCACACTTGCGGGAATGTTGCTTTTTGTTAACCTGCTTTTTTTATCATTGGGATTACTGTTATACATTTACGCGAATCAACTCGGTATTCAGGTCCCGGAAAAATCCGACGACCTGTACCCGCTGCTGGCTTTAAAATATTTCAATCCAGTTATCGGGATCATATTTTTACTGGGTATTTCTGCCGCAGCCTATTCTTCTGCCGATTCCGCACTAACGGGGTTGACGACTTCATTTTGCGTTGATTTTCTAAATTTTGAGAAAAAACAGCACACTTCTACGGTTGTCCGGTCACTGGTGCATTTGGGTTTTTCATTACTGATATATATTATTATTTTATTATTCAGGTGGCTGAATAATGAAAGCGTTGTCAATGCTTTTATTCGTTTTTCCGGTTTTGTCTACGGCCCGTTACTGGGACTTTTTATGTTTGGAATGTTTACCAAAATCAAGGTCAGGGATGCCTTTATACCGTTTATATGTATTGCCGCCCCGATTTTGTCCGTCGTGTTGTATTTTTATTCGGAAACATGGTTCAACTACAAGTTTGGGTTTGAGATTTTACTGGTGAATACATTGTTTACCCTGATTGGGCTATTACTGGCGCGGCAAACAGGGGGTAAATACCCGGAAGGGAGGAGTTTTTCATGAAATTCAGAATTTTCTTTTTAATTTTTGCAATTCCAATTGTTTTATTGGCCGGAGATTTAAAAGATATTTTTTTAAATCCTCCACATGAGGCCAAACCGCGCGGCTATTGGATATGGCCGCATGGTAATTTTGATTACACGTCAATTCAAAAAGAACTGCGCGAATTTAAAGAAAAAGGATTGGGGGGCGTCGATATTTTTGATCTGGGCATTCGCGATAACAAAAACGTCATTCCGGCCGGTCCCGGTTTTATGAGTCCCGAACAGGTGGACGGCATTGCTTTTACCCTTGCCGAAGCTAAAAGCTTAGGGTTGAAAACAGGGCTTATCGTATCCAGCAGTTGGAATGCCGGCGCCGCCTGGACGCCTCCGGAACAGGCCATGATGAATCTGGTGGCCTGGTCAGATACCGTGCGGGGACCGGTCACATATCGAAAAGAACTGCCGTTCCCGGACATTCCCGCATTTTTTACCAAACCCTATGGCAAATACAAGTTGCATATCCCCAAAGATGAAAATGGTTTGCCCGTGTACTATGAGGATGTGGCCACGTTTGTTTTCCCGCTGGGTACGGATGGAGCACTGCAGGATGTAAAACAGGTGGAAATGATCGACGGCCCGGATGTCTCTCTGGATTTGCCGGAGGGCCGGTGGGTGGTCATGCGAACGGTCTGCACCAATTTCGGACAGATGTTATGGGTTCCCAGCAAGAATTCCAACGGTCTCACCATGGATCATTTCAGCAGGGAAGCAACACGCACCCATTTTCAAACTATAATTGACCGCCTGGAGGCCCGCTGCGGTCCTCTGGCAAACACGGCCCTGGAGCGTCTTTATCTCGCGAGTTATGAAGCCAATGCGGATGTGAGCTGGACGCCATTCATGCCGGAAGAATTTTTTAAGCGCAACGGTTATCGTATTGAACCCTGTTTGCCCGCGCTTTTTGGTATAATTATAAAAGACAAAGAAACCACGGAGCGGTTTTTGTACGATTTCCGGAAAACCGTGTCGGATCTGTTTGTTGAAAATCTATACCGCACGGCGCGGGAGGTTTGTCACAAACATGGATTGAAAATTTGTTCCGAGGCCGGGGGGCCGGGTCCGCCGTTGCATTATGTTCCCACGGAGGACCTGAAGGCGCTGGGTTCGGTTGACGTGATGCGCGGAGAGTTTTGGGTGGAAAGAAGGAGTGAGCGCCTGGATGAGGACGGATTTAACCTGCTGCAGGTCGTGAAGGGTATTGCCAGCGCGGCGCATATTTACGGCCACAGGATTGTGGAAATGGAAGCTTTCACCAGCCATATCAACTGGCAGGAGGGGCCATCAACCTTTAAACCGCTGGCGGACCGCGCCTTTTGTGAAGGGATGAACCGGGTTGTTTATCATACCATGTCGCATAACCTGCCGGAAGCCGGATTGCCGGGCTGGTCGTACGGCGCCGGGACGCATATGAGTACAAATCTGACCTGGTGGGATATGTCCGGTCAACTGCACGCCTACATAGCCCGGTGCAGCGCTTTGCTACAGCAGGGGCAATTCATGGCGGACGCCGTATTTTATTATGGACACGAGATCCCCAATTTTACCAAAATGAAACATATACGTCCGACCCTGGGTTTCGGATATGATTACGATGACATCAACACCGAAGTGCTGTTACGTGCGGACGTACGGAACGGCAGGTTGGCGCTGCCCGGCGGCATGTCGTATGCCGTTCTGGTACTGCCCGATGAAGATCGTATGGATCTGGCTGTGCTGAAAAAGATCAAATATTTATTGGAAAACGGCGCCACCATTATTGGCTCCAGACCGAAACGGGTCTATGGACTGGCCCGGTATCGTGAACAGGAAGTGGAGTTGAAAATGCTGGCGGATGAATTGTGGGGACAGGGTGATGCGTCCGAACTTGACAAAAAGATCGGCGCCGGGCGGCTGGTGACCGGCAGGCCGGTGCGTGAGGTATTGCTGGACTCCGGTATCGGCCCGGATGTTGAATTTTTCGGCGGTTCGTATGATTCGCTTGACTATATCCATCGCCGGACCGATCACGAAGATATTTATTTCATTCGAAATGCAAAGAAAACAGCCGTTGGCATTGAGGCGAGGTTGCGGGTTCACGATGTCCAGCCGCAGCTGTGGGATGCTGTAAGCGGAGAAATACAGCCGTGCGGAATTTTTATCCGTGAAGAACAGGGCGTCCGCCTGCCGCTTTACCTGGAGCCGCACGGTTCGGTGTTTGTGGTATGCGCCAATGATTCAGCCGGGCCGCACATTGTCGGCGTCCACTGTGACGGCAAACGCCTTTTCCCTGACTCTGAAATGACTGAACCGGTCGATATGCGGGCAACGATCCAAAACGATACTTTGCTGTTCCGGACCGAGCTGCCCGGACGATATGAACTGAAACTAAATGATAAGCGCAGGGAAGCAATTGTGATAAAGGCGTCTGATGAGATGCTGATTGACGGACCCTGGAATGTGAGCTTTCCGCACGGGTGGGGAGCCCCGGCCTTTCAGACGTTCGATTCGCTTTACAGTTGGACAGAATCCAATGAACCGGGCGTTCGTCATTTTTCCGGAACCGCGACCTATCGAAAAACTTTTCACTTGCCTGAAAATCCGGGCGACCGGTTAATTCTCGATTTGGGACAAGTGATGGAAATAGCCCGGGTCTATCTTAACGGTCATGAGCTCGGCATCTCTTCATTTGTACCCCATTTTTTCGACGTGACCGATATTGCGCGCCCCGGTGAAAATTATCTTGTTGTCAATGTTGCGAATACCTGGCTCAACCGGCTCATTGCCGATGATCTTTTGCCGGAACAGGAACGGTTGACGCATACCAATCTGACCAGAGGGCCCACCGGCGCGACAAAGTGGGGCGAGGCGACACCGAAACCGTCAGGGTTGCTTGGCCCGGTAAGAATTATTTCTCAGCAGCAGATTAAAATCAGATGATCTGAAAAATCGGAGAAAGATATGTTTAAACGCAGACAATTTCTCAAAACAGGTTTATTGACAGCGGCCGGTTTGCTTGCACAATGTAGCCCCAAAAAGTCGCAGCGACCAAATATATTATTTATCTTTACTGACCAGCAAACCTGGCGCGCCATGAGTTGCGCCGGCAAGCCGCATCTGTCCACTCCCGCCCTGGATCGCCTCGCCTCAGAGGGTATACGATTTGAAAACGCGTACTGCACATCCCCGGTTTGCGCCCCGGCGCGCAGCAGTATGATCTCGAGCAGGATGCCGCACGAAACCGGCGTGGAGTGGAACGGCCAATCCATGAACCCGTACATTACTAATATGGGGCACATCTTTCGCGAACATGGTTATCGCACCGTTTGGGCCGGTAAATGGCATCTGCCGGAAAGCTATCCGCTCCGGGCCGGTTCCAGACAAAAGCAAATCGACGGCTTTGAATTGCTGCCCTTTTACGATTCCGCAAAAAACTGGCCGGAATGGGGATACGGCGATGTGACCGATGAACCATTGGCCGAAGCGGTTGTCAATTTCTTCAAACAGCCGCAGGAACAGCCATTTCTGCTGGGCGTTTCCTTTTGTAATCCCCATGATTGCTGCTATTTAACCCGCCGCCCTGAACGTTACCCGGATGCCGGGCAGATCAACGGACCATTACCGCCATTACCGTCAAATTACGGGATCAATCCGGACGAACCTGAATTCCTGCAGCAAAAGCGTAAACTGGATCATTACGGCGACGAGTTGTTGCTGTCGCGTGACTGGGGAGAGACCGAATGGAGGGCTTATTTGTGGAATTACTACCGGATGACCGAACGCGTCGACGCGGCCATTGGTGATGTGCTGCAGGCGCTGGACAATGCCGGCATGACGGAAAACACCCTGGTGCTTTTTAACAGCGATCACGGCGATGGTGTGGCGTCTCACCGCTGGACCGCCAAACTCAGTTTGTATGAAGAAGCCACCCGTATTCCCTTTATCCTGCGCTGGCCGGGGAAACTGCCAGCGGGACGGATAGATCGAAGACATCTGGTTTCACAACTCGATGTTTTACCCACATTTTGCGATTTTGCCGGTATTCCCGGGTTATCCTCATTCCACGGAAAAAGTTTAAAGGCCGTTATTGATCGCCCCGGGGCCGAATGGAGGGATTATGTGGTGACCGAACTGGCGGATGACAAGCTCGACGAGACACGAAAGGGCAGAATGGTACGCACTGCCCAATACAAATACAATGTATACGCGCATGGCCCCCGGAATGAACAGTTGTTCGATTTAAAATATGATCCGGGCGAAACCCATAATTTGGCTTATGAACCGGCCATGCGGGATGTTGTGAAAACACATCGCAATATGTTAAAGAAATGGCAACAGAAAACGGATGATAAAGTTGATTTTGTTTGATGAAAGAGTTACAATGAATTAAATACACATTGTTTTTCTTTTGTGCTTTTTTTAATTTCTTATAGCTCTTGTTCTAAATCTTAAAAACCGGTAATTTAACATGAATGCGAAAAACTGGTTGATCCCGGATGGGTGTCCGGTGAAAATGCCGGGGTACGTATGTATCGTATTCTTTAATTCCAGGAAACAGTATTAAAATTTAACAGGACTCTTATGAAAAGAAGAAATTTTATTAAAAGTATAATTGGCAGCGGGGCTTTAACCGGCCCGGCGCTCATAGCTGGGTGTACCAATCGTAATCAATCAAAATCCAAGTATGATATATTGGATAAAGCTGCGGCACAACCTGTTTTAAAACGCAACTTGTTTTCAACTCCCGTTATTATCAAAAGTCTCGATTTACTCCATTATGATGGTAATTTTATTGCCGTTGTGCGCTCCAGTGATGGGGCCGAGGGTTATGCTGTCGGTAATAATGCACATATGAAATACATGTATCCTTTATTTTTAAGTGAGTTGAAGCCGTTTTTTTTGAACAAGGACGCAAGGGATCTTGATGAATTGGTTGACGGCGCTTACATTTATGATTCAAATTATAAACTCCAGGGATTAGCATTGTGGATACCACTTGCTACCATTGAATTTGCCATATTGGATATGCTTGGCAAAATAGCAAATAAACCGGTTTATGAATTGATCGGCAAAAAGCATCTGGATAAAGTGGCTGTTTACAGGGCCAATAATTATCGTGGTAAAACAGCGCGGGAATCGATTGAACGAATAAAACATAACGTAGAGACCTCAGGGGCCAAAGCAGTGAAATTCAAAATTGGCGGCCGGATGAGCAATAATGCGGATTATCCTCCCGGTCGTACTGAGGAGTTGATCCCGCTGGTCCGCGAGACATTTGGCGATGATATGACCATCTATGCAGATTCAAATGGATCTTATACGGTTGACAAGGCCATTGAAATCGGTAAGATTTTACAGCAATATAATATTGATTTTTATGAAGAACCCTGTCCCTTTGATTGGTATGAAGAGACAAAGCAAATTGCGGATGTTTTGACTATTCCCATCGCCGGCGGCGAACAGGAACCCAGTCTGCATAATTTCAGGTGGCTGATCGCTAATAACGCTTTACAAATCGTACAACCGGATCTGTTTTATTTCGGTGGTATGATTCGATGTACCCGTGTTACCCGAATGGCTGAAGCTGCAGGCATTTCCTGCATCCCGCACATATCGGGTTCGGGATTGGGATATTTGTATATGGTACATTTTGTAACCAGCATTCCCAATGCCGGCCGTTTTCATGAATTCAAGGGATTTAATAAAAATATTCCGTTTCATTGTGATTCATCAACATTACAAAGCGAGAACGGTGCGGTAACCGTTCCTGCAGGTCCGGGCTGGGGCATTGTTATTGAACCGGATTTTCTGAAAAAATTCACTCAAGTCAATCTAATATATTAAGGAAAGTTTGAGCAAAGAAAATGAAAAGAAAAATAGATATACTCCCTGGATTATTACTATCGGTATCGGAGTGCTTATTTGGATTACACCACCACCACCGTGTGTGGAAATAAAGGCATGGCATCTGTTGGCAATATTTGTCACCACCATTGCCGGGATCATCACCAGGCCCATACCTGTGGGGGCTTTTGGTGTAACAACATAGAATTTGGTGTTAGCTCCTGCGATTCCGGATATAACAACAAGAGCCTGTGGGATGATCTTATCCATTTTACGTTCCAACTCCCGGGCATATATAAAGTGAACCGGAAAAATGGATCATTCAAATGTTCCCATTCACCTATTAACCTAATATGAGCCATCTCTGAGCGGACAATCCGGCATTCAGGGAAGAGTTGAAATTAATGACAATATAGCAGATATTGAAAGGTTTGAAATGATGAATAGAAGAAAATTTTTACAAACACTTACATGTGGTTCTGCGGCAATAATTACGAATTCTGTTTTTCTCCGATGTAACAGGAAATTCAAACAACCCAATATTGTTTTTATACTCGCCGATGATCTGGGTTGGAAACAAATTGGCTGTTATGGCAGTAGCTTTTACCAAACACCATATATCGATCAATTAGCTGAACAGGGAATGCGGTTTACTGACGCTTACGCAGCCTGTCCTGTTTGTTCGCCAACACGCGCCAGTATTTTGACCGGCAAATATCCGGCACGGCTCCATCTGACCGATTTTATACCCGGCGGCCGCGAACCTGATAACAGTGTTTTGCTGCACCCGGAATGGACAAAATATTTGCAATTGAATGAAATCACAATGGCCGAAGCGCTCAAAAGGGAGGGATACGCTACCGCCGCGTTCGGCAAATGGCATCTGAGCAAAGAAAAAACACCCCCAGGCAGCGAATCTCATAATCCGGATAAACAGGGCTTTGATGAATCTTTTGTCACATACAAACCGGCGCCGGCAATGGCTCGTGAATGGCAAACCCCTGAGAATGATGCGCATAATGTTGAGATCATCACAAAAAAATCTCTCGAATTTATTGAAAAAAACCGTGAAAATCCGTTTTTTCTGTACATGTCCCATAATACGATCCATGATCCATTAATGGAGAAGCAGAAAAGGATTAACAAATACAAAGCCGCTCAGAGATCGGATCTGCCGGAAAACAATCCTGTTATAGCGGCAATGATAGAAACGCTGGATAAAAGCGTTGGCCTCGTCGTGGATAAATTGAACGAATTGAACCTTACTAATGACACCGTTGTCATATTTTATTCGGATAATGGCGGTCTCGAAAAAGATGCCGCCCAGACACCCCTTAAAAGGGGTAAAGCCACTCTTTACGAAGGCGGGATACGGGTCCCGCTTATTGTAAAATGGCTCGGTAATGTGGCTCCCGGATCTCTGTGTCATACGCCTGTGGCGAGTATCGATTTTTTCCCCACGGTAATGGATATTGTCAATCATCAAACTATTTATAAAGATATTGACGGGGAAAGCATTAAACCGCTCCTTTTTAAATCCGGTGAGCTGAAAAGAAACGCGCTGTATTGGCATTATCCGCATTATCATAACTCCGGTGTTGCTCCTTCTGGTGCGATCAGGAAGGGTCAATACAAACTCATTGAATGGTTTGAACAGAGTATCCACGGTTTTGATACGGAGGGGGCGGTAGAGTTATTCGACCTGGAAAATGATATCGGCGAAAAAAGGAATATACTGCAGGAGAATAAAGATACCGCCAAAGAACTCTATAAACAACTTGGTGAGTGGCGAAAACAGGTCGGCGCGCAGGAAATGCATACCACAAAATAATAAAAAACAAGGTTGCAAAATTAGAAGAGAATAGAATAACACAATAAGCGGCCGGCATGCTGCAAAAATTGACAAACATATGCGGAAAACATGTATTGACAGCCGGATTTATAAGTAACCAACGCAAACGTTTGCGGTATATTTTTGTTACCAGACCGCATGTTATTGAATACAGGGTGATGCCACTGACACCTGGAATATGACTGTATTCGAAATAGATTATTTTTGTTATGAGACGTAAAAATTAATTGATCTGCGGGCAAAGGTATTGCCGATAAAATTAAGAATACATATATTAATAAAAGGATTGAGAAACAGTAAAAAAAATCAGAGAATAAAATTAAAATACTCGATCCTTGCGCTATTTCCGCAATGCATGTTGATCGTTTCCGCAATGTTTTTTGCGCAGCCGGTGAGAAATTGTACATGTGAATAAGTAAAGGCAAATTATGGGAGCCAGGTTATGATGATAAAAAGTAAATTACATGCTTTATGTAACGGGATTATACTAATATTTCTTTTAAGCTATGTTGTATTTGCCGCTGATAACTGGCCGTCTTTCCGGGGTCCGGCAAATGATGGAATTTCTGAAGCCAGGGGCCTTCCGGTTGAGTGGAGTGAATCCAAAAATATACAATGGAAGACAGCAATACATGATGTGGGGTGGTCCACGCCGGTGATCTGGGATAATCAAATCTGGATGACGACCGCGACGGAAGACGGTCATAGACTTTACGCCGTTTGTGTCGATTTTAAATCCGGGCAGATCATCCACGATAAACTGGTGTTTAGGATTAAAGAACCACAGCGAAAACACTCCCAGAACAGCTATGCCACCCCGTCGCCGGTCATTGAAGCGGGCCGGGTCTATGTGCATTACGGCGCGCACGGCACCGCCTGTCTGGACAATATGTCAGGCAGCATTCTGTGGAAGCGGGATGACCTGAAATGCAACCATGTACAGGGTCCCGCCGGTTCACCGATCCTGTATCAGCATTTGCTGATCCTGCATATCGAAGGGAATGATGTACAGTATGTCATTGCTCTGGATAAAAACAACGGAAAAACGGTCTGGAAGACCGACCGTCCCAAAGAGATGTACGAGAAGGCCATTCCGCTTTATCGAAAAGCGTATTCCACCCCGATTATCATCCGGGTTGATGGAAAAGACCAACTGATCAGCGTTGGCGCGCAAATGTGCCACGCCTATGATCCTTTGACCGGCGAGGAAATCTGGTCCGTATATTACGGTACGGATTCGACGATCTCCTGTCCGGTTTCGGATGGAGAACTTGTGTTTGTCATCACAGGTTACCAGCAACCATCGCCTGAAATGTGGGCCGTGACTCCCACGGGCCGGGGAGATGTGACGAAGAGCCATGTGGTCTGGAAGATCAAGGAGCGTGTGCCCATTGAATCGTCGCCGGTCATCAGGAACGGTTTGATTTACATGGTCAATGACCGGGGCAAATTGTCCTGTGTTGATGCCAAAACGGGTCAATTTATATGGCAGGAAAGATTGAAAGGTCAGTTTGGTGCATCTCCTGTTTATGCTGACGGACGGATCTATTTCAGCGACAAAAAAGGTAAAACAACGGTTATTTCTGAGGG
>Ga0272441_10010785_pt1 | contig 13737 bp, 16 predicted proteins | sample SSMProp6N_FD_193582 | JGI IMG/M metagenome (GOLD analysis project Ga0272441, IMG submission 193582) | Marine sediment archaeal communities from Little Sippewissett salt marsh, Falmouth, MA, United States - SSM-Prop-6N | ecosystem: Environmental > Aquatic > Marine > Wetlands > Sediment ... | reverse complement strand
CGGAAATTTCAATTTTGTCTCTCCATAACACAAGATAATGTTTTATCTATGAATTTAGTAGTTTCCTATACCTATTATATGCTGTAATTGATGAGTTCTTTTGTTTATCTGGTACGATGTTATCCCACGGCAAAGAATCTGACGTTAAATATACCCAACTAGCTTCTTGATCTAGTGAACTATTATTTGGTTTCAATCTTTTCTTCCAATTTCCAATTGTATTCCCAATAAAAGAAATATCTTGAATTATGGGAAAATATTCGTGTCCTCTTAATGATAAGATTCTCTGGATTATAGCCCATTCAGCTCCATACAAAGACAGTTGTATGTTTTTTATCTGATACAAATGTTTTCTGAACCATTTCTGAATTTCCTTTGACTCTTTTACTTTCACCATTGGAGAGAACTGAAGCGGTGTTTGTGCTTTTGTAATAAACTGGTTCATAGATATGCCTATTTTACCTGTTGGGAAGTGATTCCTTCTAATCTCAGAAATAAAATTATTGGTTATCTCGTTTGTTTGTATTGGCTCGAAAGGAAAACCATAAATCATGTATAATTTTAGCTGCCTGAATCCTGTTTCCCAAGCGAGTTTAAGTGATGAAAAGATGGAATCATTGTCCATTTTTTTATTCAGAGCCATACGCAATGTTTCATCGCCTGTTTCAGGAGCCAAGGCTAATGTTCTTTGTTTTCCTTTCCTCAAAGCTTTTAGTACGCCTTCCGTTAAATAATCTGAACGAATAGAAGAACAAGACACTTCATATCCTTTAGAAACGATATATTCGATAAGGTCTTCTAGATTATCAGATTGAGCTATAGCACTTCCATATAGTACCACTTTGTCAAACTCATTTACTTCGCTAGCTTGGTCTATGATATCAATCAAGGTTTCTAAATTCCTCGCTGAACGAGGGAATCTACAGTGACCTACAAAGCAAAACACACATCTTTCCGAACATCCTCTGTCAGTTTCTAAGTAGAAAGCTTTTCCAAATATGGGTTCATTTTTAGATCCCCTTACATTTTCTGGTATAATTTGTTTAATGGGATAGAAACCTTCGGATAAATTCTGTATCTTAACATTCTTTTTTGGTTTTCCAATCCATTGTCCCTTTTCATCATAATGGTTCAGATACGCTATTACTCCTGGAATTGATGCTATAGCTTCTATTTTCTCTCTCTTTGTGGGTAGTTGAAAAGCTGTCATTATTTCTGAGGAAATTGGTTCAATATCTCCTAAGAAGAACGCATCTGCTAGAAATAATACGGGGAAGGGATTGGCTGTAACTGAAGGTCCTCCACAGATGATGAGAGGATCGGTTTTATCTCGTTTTCGAACATCAGTTTTTATTCCTGCTCTTCGCAACAGTTCAATGGCTTGTATGTAATCATTCTCAAATTGACACGAAATAGCTATTATGTTAAAATCCTGTAATTCCTTTTGATTTTCTAAAGAATAAGGCTTGACATCAGAACTAAGAGGTTTAAAAACTCTCTCACAGATAAAATCTTCCCAACTGTTAAAAAGAAAGTATAGAAGTTGTACTCCTAGACTTGTCATAGCTACTCGGTAAGTGTTTGGGTACAGTAGCCCTATCTTTATTTTTTCTGAAGTCCAATTTTTTCTAATAGAATTTTGTTCCTTAATCTGCATCATGTCTTTTCCTTTTCAGATTATAATTCTGTACTCCAAAGTAGATTGACTCATCAGGAATGTTCTCATTTACAACTGTTCCAGCTCCAATCCAAGACTCTCTCCCTATTTTTATACCAGGCATGATTAAAACACCAATGCCTGTTTCTACCCCCTCTCCAATAATTGCACCCAATTTTCTTCTACCACTATCCTCTTTTTTTCCTTTAATAATTACTGGTATATGTCCTTTGTCTAGTCTCAGATTGGCAGTAATTGTACCTGCACCTAAATTGCAATGATTATCAATTAAGGAGTCTCCAATGTATGACAGATGAGCTGCATGTGTATTATCACCAATTACGGAATTTTTCACTTCACAGCCATTTCCTACTCTAGAATTCTTTCCAAAGTAGGAGTATTTTCTTATATAACAATTGGGTCCTATATCTGCTCCTTCATCGAAGAAAGCGGGTCCTTCTACGTATGTTCCACTACGTAAAATAGCACCTTTGAGTACAACCACCTTACCTTTGAGATATACACCTTCCTCAATGGTTCCTTCGATCCTATTTTCTATTCTTGACAACACAGTCTTAGTAGCATCAAGGAGTGACCATGGAAGACCAAGATCGAACCAGTAATCCTCCTCCGCTAATTTTAGCAGTTTTTTCTTAAATTTTTTATCTTTCAATAAGACGTTAATAGCATCAGGAATTTCATATTCTCCTCGTGTAGAAACTTTATTATTTTTTTCTTGATTATGAAGAACAGTGAATATCTCCTTGCTAAGAGAGTATATTCCAATGTTCGCATATCCTTCTGGAACCTTTTTTTTGCTCGGTTTTTCTCTGATTTCTCTAGGGGTTCCTTCATTTTCTTCAATTATAATTCCAAAGCTTTCAGTTTCAGTAGTGAATTTGCCTCCAACTGACAGAATTTCATTATTTGCTGAATCAACAGTGTTTTTTACTATAGAATTAGAATAAAAACAATCTCCATTAACACCAATGAAGAAGTTGTCCTGTATTTGTGATTCTGCAAGAAGAAGAGCATTTCCTGTACCCTTTATTTCTTTCTGATGAATGTAAGTTATGTCCACAGAAGGAAACTGTTCTGAGAGATAATGCTTGATTTTCTCCTCAAGATAATTAGTTATGATAATAAATGAGTTTACACCGTTTTCAAGAAATTTGTCAATTAAATGCTTTAAAATAGGTTCTCCCAGAACCTTGAGAAGTGGTTTGGGGGTGTTGCTTGTAAGAGGTTGTAACCTTGTTCCTTCTCCAGCAGCAAGTATAACTACTTTCATCTTTACCAACACCCATTAAACTGGATTATACTTCAAAAACTTCTTCATCAGATACTTCTTCAGTTCCAGAAAACCTGGATTTTTTCATTTCGTTTATGCTTTGGATTAAATCAAAAGCTTTGTCGTTATTGAAGATATCTTTGAAAGCTTCCCATTGTTCAAGAGATGTAACGAAGAGTCCCTTACCTCTTCTTTTTAGAGGTATGCCTTCTTCATTTACAGGAATAATTTCTAAACCGAAACTTGGTTCATCGCTCTTACTTGGTAATTTAACAATGGTTACTCCAGTAACACTTGTCTTTTTCTTATCCCAATCCTTCATTTCTTTTCCAAATTCTTTTAATCGATTTGCTAATCCCGAACTCATAAGTTTTCACTATAAGTTAACATAGTGTTTAATTTTTAAACCCTCCCCTCTTTGAGGTTCTAACTGTAAGAAATTTTATCTTTCAAGGAATCCATTTAAAAACAGCTTCCCGAAGTATGATTTATATGAATTATGCGATAAAAAATGGAAAGATATTCACTGTTGATAAAGATGAGACAGTAATAGAAAAAGGGACTATACTGATAAAAAATGGGAAAATCGACAGTATAGTAGAAGGAGATTTACCTGTTCCTGCTGGTTTTGAAATAATTGATGCAGAAGGGATGTACATACTTCCTGGTTTCATTGATACTCATACTCATCAAGGTCTTTTTGATGGTAGTGTTGGTTGGGCTGGTTTTGACGGAAATGAAATGACAGACCCTACTACAGCTTATGTAAGGGCTCTAGATGCAATAAATCCCGAAGATCCTGCTCTCGAGGAAGCTAGAATCGGTGGAGTTACAACTATTCAAACTGGTCCAGGTAGTGGAAATGTGATTGGTGGAACAGATGCAATAATAAAAACATTCTCGGAAAGTAAAATCTTGGATGAAATGATTGTTAAAACCCCCTCTTCGTTGAAAGCAGCATTAGGTGAAAATCCAAAAAGAGTCTATGGTAGTGACAAGAAGCAACCCTCAACACGAATGGGAACAGCTGCTGTTTTTCGTAAAGCTTTTGTAGATGCACAGAATTATGCAAAAAAGTGGCAAGATTATTATGAGAAAAAGAAACAAGCCGAGAAAAAGGGTGAACTCGATAAGATCCCTTCAGAACCAGAAAGAGACTTAGGTAAGGAAACTCTTGTAAAAGTTTTGAATAAAGAAATACCTTTAAATTTTCATTGTCATCAAGCTAATGATATTCAAACAGCTATTCGATTAGCCAAAGAATTTGATATTAATCTAATGCTAATACATGCTACAGAAGGACATAAAATTGCAGATCACATTGCTAAGAACAATGTACCTGTATCCGTTGGTCCATCACTTGTAGGATTTGAAAAAGTCGAGCTTCGGAACATAACATTTGAAACCCCTAGAATCTTATGGGAAGCTGGAGTTAAAATTTCTATACAAAGCGATTCTTTTACAAGATTGAGATATTTCCAAATATTACCTTGTATGGCTGTTAAACATGGCCTTCCAATTAATGAAGCGTTAAAAGCTGTAACTATTAACGCAGCAGAAATGATTGGAGTCGGAGACAGATTAGGAAGTATAGAAAAAGGAAAGGAAGCAGATTTAGTAATATGGTCGAATCATCCTTTGGAAGATTTCTATTCAGAAAATCAGATGACATTCATTAATGGTAAAATAGCTTATAAGAAAGAGTGATTTCTTTCTTCTTTTTTATACTCTTTCATAATATCCAGGAGCTCTATGCTCCCCAAAGAATTCTAAGCCTTTTTCACGTAACTGCTTTATTAGTTCTTTTGCATGTGTTTCTGAAATGTCCCCTTTTTTTAACATATAATTAATAATTTCCAAAGCCTCTTCATCACTAGAACATCGACAAATGAAATCAATCACTCCAGGAATGTACCCCATAAACTTCCTCACTTTCTTTGAACCTGTAGTTGTTCTTGATTCATCTTCCAAAATTCTTTCTTCCCCCTCCAGTATTTCTTTATGAAGAGCGGGAAAATGAGATTCCAAAGTATCTTCTTCTTTTTCTAAATTTCTTTCGTCTCTTCTTTGGGACATAAGCTAGAAAATCTCTAAATACTAAAAAAGATTGAGATTATGTAGCAAATTATTTAGCATTATGAATTTCTTCTGATACAAAAAGTCTTTATCTTTGGAAGATTTAAGTCTAGTAATGTTAGTTGGAATAGTTGGAAAACCTAGTAGTGGAAAAAGCACATTTCTCAATGCTTTAACAATGGTTAATGCTAAATGCGGAGACTATCCATTTACAACTGTAGAACCCAATAGAGGAACTGCTTATGTGCAAAGTCCTTGTGTTTGTAAAAAATTTGAGGTTCAAGATAATCCTAAGAACTCAATTTGTACAGATGGAATCAGATATCTACCAATACAAATCTTAGATGTAGCGGGGCTAGTTCCAGGCGCTTCTGAAGGACGAGGGTTGGGAAATAAATTCCTTGATGATTTGAGACAAGCTGATGTTCTAATACATGTTATTGATGCAAGTGGTTCTCTTGATGCTGAAGGTAATCAAATAGATAAAGGAAGTTGGGATCCATTAAAGGATGTAAGTTTTCTTGAGGATGAGATAGATGCTTGGATTAAATCAATAATAATGAGAGATTATGAAATTATGAAAAAGAAAGCAGCAGCTGAAAAGCTTCGTTTTTCTGTTCTTCTTCATGAAAAGTTAACAGGTCTAGCTATAAAGAAACATCAAATTGATGCTTCAATCAGAGAAGTGGGTATAACTGATGATGATGTAAAAACATGGGATGAAAGACTTGATCTTTTAATTTCTACGATTAGAAGGAAATCCAAACCAATAGTAATAGTTGCAAACAAGATTGATCAACCTTTTTCTAAAGAAAATTTCAAGAAACTAGAAAATGAATTAGGTTCAGATATTTTCCCTGTTTCTGCTTTAGCCGAAGTATTTCTGAGAACAGAAGATGAAAATAAAACAATCTAATATACTCCTGGGTACTCAAATTTTGAAATCACAGATGAAGAAAAATTGGGAACCAATAAGAAACAGCTTCTTTCAAGGATAAAATCAGATATATTGGATAAGTATGGTTCAACAGGTGTTCAAGAAGTTTTAACAAAAGTAGTTTTTAAACTGCTTGATATGATAGTTGTATATCCAGTAGAAGATCTTTCTAAACTTTCTGATAAATCTGGAAATGTCTTACCTGACGCTTATCTAGTTCCTAAGGGAACCACAGCAATAGAACTCGCGGGAAAGGTTCATACTGATTTTGCTAAGAATTTTATTCACGGAAGTTTGGCCCCATCAGGAAGACGTATAGGTGCGGATTATGAACTTCAAAACAACGATGTAGTAAAAATAGTTTCTGCAGCGAAATAAATCTGCAGATTTGCATAAATCGAAAAATTAGTATCATGTAGCAGCTATTGCTGCTTTGGATTATGGTAAAACCAATACTTTGCTTTTTCTTATATCAACTAAAACCGATGGAAAGATTTTCGATACTTCTGTTTTTAGTTCTGAAGAGATATCTCCATTTACCATATTTCTAGAGAATTCAACGAAAGTCTGTTCTCTTGCTCTGGTTCTAAGAAGATCAATTATTGCTTTTCGAACAATTTTTTGAGTACTTGTTCCACATCTCATAGGAGTAATTACAATACTAGAAATTCTTAATCTTGCTTTATCTTTAGTAATAACATTCTGTATTGCTTCAAACTTGGAACGATTTCTTCGAATCTGAGATCTGATTTGTTCTTTTGCTATTTCATGTCCATCAAATTCAGTCTTACAAACATTTCCTTCTACGCCAGTAATTCTGAATCGGATTTTTAGATTAATATCATAGAAAATGTCTTCTGCAACTCCAAGTCTAGCCATCTCTATAACTCTACCATATAGTTTTTCTGGCTCGCTTGCTGGTGTTTCGCCTAAAGATTTTTCAACAATGTAATCTGCTGCGTTTACCGCATACCAGGATTTCTCCTTCCACTTATCTACAACTTTAGCTTTTCCTTTTGATTTTCTGGTTGGTCTTCGAGATGACAAAGCTTTAACCTCAATTACGTTGTTTTTCTTCTTCTATAAACGAGTTTTAAATATTATGATTAGAGTTTCTTTTTTCAATCATTAGAAGTTGTCACTTACTTTTTACTTTTTTGTAGATGCTTTCACTTGTATTAATAGTGCTAAGGATGTCATCAATTGTATTTCTAATTGTTGTAAGTGAAGAAGTAGAGGAAAACTCTATTTGCAGTTTTTGATTAGCTAATCTCATCTTAATTGAACTATTTGCATCAATTAGTTTATTTTCTGGTTCTAAGGATTTAGTAATAACTTGTGCAAAATCACTATCTATAAACTCAATTGTAATTACTAAATCACTTTTTTCAACTAGCATATATTCCCCTAACACTATTGTTTCTTCTCTGTATCCTTTCCTTCGTGGTGATATGATAATGCAACATCCAATTCTTTGAAAACCAATTCTAACTCCTCTGCTTTGACATTCAATTGGAAGAAGCCAATGTCTCCTTTAATTGACGAATCTTTGATTGTTTTTTCTATTAAATTTTGAAAAATCTGAAATGACACATATCCTTTTTCGATATTTGATGGTGAGTCATGAACAAACAAATAGTCCTGCTTATTATTTCTGATATGCAAAATAAGTGGTTTATCAATAGGTATAGTGCTGCTTTCAACAAGAGCTCGAATAACCAATGGTGCAGATTCAAATTCGAAGAAATCTTGATGCCTTATTAGCCGATAATATTGTCTTTCTTCTATAACTTCCTGATTCTTAATGATTTCTTCAATGATTGTTGTTGCTTTACCATGGTAGTTACCTAATTCTCTCATTAATTTATCGAACAAATTACTTCTATCACCAAGAACAATAGCTAATGCCAAACCATATTTCTGCATGCCAATTGCCCCTTCCAGTAGCCACAAAAATTCTTCAATATTGCGAGTTTGATCTTTTTTGGTCTCTGTATTTAGAATATACATAGGTCCTATAATCTTAGAAGTATCTCCTTTGAACAGTATTATTAATGCTTCACTAAGGTTCTTACTTTCATCTCCTGTTAACGAAGAGATGGTTCTGAAATTTCCCTCATTATCTTTCATTGAAATACCTAAATCAGCAACAAAAGAAGTACAAGCATCTTTATTACCTGTTAGACCAGGAAAGAAAGGATTTATTGAATATTGCAGAGCTTGATGTATGGGTTGACTCTCTCTACCTGGGATCTTTATTCCCTTCTCGATTTCTTTAAGGATTTTATGTTCTTTTCCCTCCTCAAAAATTAATTTGTTAATGCCTATTAGTTTCTGTTCCTTGTTTATTTGCCTCTTTGATAGAGCTCCCAGAACCGCTAAACCTGAATATTGATAATGGTCATCTGAAAATCCACTAGCGACTAGATATGCAATTCCTGAATTAGAAAGTAAATTGGTTTTTAAATCAAAATTACTCAGCGATAAAATTCTTATACTTTCCCATTGAACCTCCATTTCTTCATCAATAGAGAAATCATGTCCGATAATAATCCTCTCTTTATCTTTGCTATTTAATATCGTAATTGGCAGTTCTTGGGCTGACAGTCCTATGAAAACATAGGTGGAATAATTAGTTTTTTTCACTCTTTCCTCTATTTCTAATGAATTACTTGCTGTAATTACATGACACCCTACACCCGATTCTTGTAAACAAGACACTAAAATTCCAGAAGCACTTAGATTATCTGAATGGCTTTTAGGGATTATTGCTAAAGTATTTTCTTTGCTTTTTAGTAGTTCTGCTAAGGAAATAGATGCTTCTTTAAGTTTTGAGTAATTTTCGAAAGAAAATTCATCTTTTGGCATTAGATATCACTATTCTATAGAATAAAAATAAAATAAAAGATAAAAGACTATCGTCTATTATAGAAGGAGACCAGCTGTTTTTGGGTCATATTTCCAGTCTATTGGAAAAACACCTTTCTTTTTATAATATTTAACCATGCGTCTGATTTTAGATTCAATCAGTTGCAATCCTCTTTTACCATGAAGATCCTTCTTATTATCTTCTAAATGTCTCCTTAGGTTTGCTGCTCTCCTCACTAGATTGACCAAATCTTCAGGATATTTTGGTTTAAGATCTAATTCTTCTACAATTGCAGATATTTTTACGCCAAAAACCTCTTTAACATTAGGGATACCATATTGATCTCTGAGGATGGTTCCAATCATAGCTGTTGATTGACCTTGTCTTCTCAGTTCTTCAATTTTCTTCACTAAGAAATTTTTATCATGAGTCATCCATTCTGGAGGTTGTGTCCTGTATGGTCTTGTAGAGCTAGCTATACCTCTTCTTCTTGCATGAATTCTTGCCATTTAGTTTCACCAGTTTATTTTTTGTTGAAGGCGGTTAACGAGGTGAATAATTCACGAAGTGACTTTTGACGATGAGAATATAAGTTCTTGGTTGCTAGTGTCATTTCAGAGAATGTTTGATCACATTTATTTGGTTTAAAAATGGGATCAAATCCAAAACCACCATCTCCTTGCATAGCTTGAGTAATGATACCTTCTGTCACCCCGTTGAACAATTCTATGTTTTCATTTGAATAAAATGCAACAACTGATTTGAAGTAAGCCTCTCTATTTCCTTTGTTCTTCATTAAGTTAAGAATTCCTTCATTTCCTAAAGTCTTGAAAACATATGCTGAGTATGGTCCTGGAAAACCATTCAGAGAATTTATGAATAGACCTGCATCTTCAAGAAAGAAAACAAATTTTTGTAGTTCTGGATTCTTTTCAATGATTCTTTCACAACTCTTCGTTGCGATAATTTCCAAACTGTTCTCTTGAAGTTCCTCATATTCAATATTTTTCCATAGTATCTGAACATTAAATTGATCAGCTAGATTAGAAGCTTCCTCGTACTTGGATGGGTTGTGCGTTAAGAAATAAATTTCCATTGTTGTTATTATTATTGTAATGTATTAGTTTCTTTTGGTTAGAAAACAATTCTCTTTTAGTCAGATAATGAAAGAACTTAAATGTCCTTAGTACATTATTTAATACATTACAATAGATATTATCTGACCTTAATTTGGTGAAAATAATGGAAGAACTAACATACTCCTCAATCTATAATTCTACAGAAGAGATAACCATTGGAGAAAAGGTAAAAACCGCTCTCTCAGAAATAACTAAATCAAGTGACATTCTTGGCATTTATTCAATGAATGCAAGAGCAATTTACTTCTTTCCTGTGGTCTCAGAAGTGTATCAGCTTAGTATCCAAATATATCCTCTAACACCAGAGATAGTAGCAAAAATCATGACAAAAGTTTCCGAATTTTCTACCAAAGTTATTTACAGTACTGGACTATGTCTAGTCGAAAATAGATGCTTCTGGGAAGGGTTTTTACAAGAGAAGGATTTAACAAAAGATATTAACGAAATTAAATCTGATTTAGAATCTATCGCTGAAGTTCAAGCTGTTAAAATAGAAAAAGTGTCGAAATAACTTAATTTAGGCTAACCTTCAAATCTAAGACCCTAATAAATTCTTTATACCTGTTTCTTAGGGTTACTTCCGTGATTTGACATACCTTAGCGATTTCGTTTTGAGGACACTTTGTCTTGTTTTGAAGTGCTGCTATATATAATGCAGCAGCAGCTAACGAATTAGGATTCTTTCCTACAGTTATTTTTGCTGCTTTGGCTTGAGCGAGTATAACTTGTGCATCGTTTAAAATTTGAGGTTGAAAATTCAGTAAAGAGGCAAATTTTGCAATACTGCTATCAGGACTAGCTAAAGGCATCTTTAAATCTAAATGCTTTAGTAATAATCGGAAGTTTTTAGCTAATTTTTTCTTGCTAAGGCGTGTTTTATCTGCTACATCTTCTAAAGTTGAGGGTTGTTTATGAAGTCTGCAAGAGAGATAGAGCGCTGCTGAAACAAGAGCTTCAGTTGATCTTCCACGAACCAACCCTGTTTTCAGAATCTTTCTATAAATCATAGCAGCTGTTTCTCGAACCTTTGTTGTTAGATTTAACTGGCTACTAATTCTCTTAATTTCATTCAAGGCTCTTAATAGATTCCTCTCAGTTCCATATTGTAAAACAGCTCTCCTTTGTAATGTTCTAAGTCTAAACATTTGACTTGCTTTTTCTGGAGATAAGGAATTTCCAAAAATATCTTTATTGGAATAATCTATTAATGTTCCATAATGATCATAAGTCAATAGATTCTTTGGTGTTCCAGTTCTTGCTCTTTTGATATGCTGTTCTTTGGAATATGCTCTCCATTCAGCTGTTTGATCGATGTATGAATCCTCGACAACCAAACCGCAGTGACCGCAACTTACTTCTCCTCGTGTCGAATCAAAAGCTAGTTTTGTGGAATTGCAATCAGGACATCTGGGGAGAGAATTTTCGGAAGTTGTGGTGACATTTATTGGTTTTGGAGTCATAGCAACACCTTGTTCAGTTAACGTATATTTTACTATTAAGTATTTAAATTTGGCTGAATAATCCTACTTACATTTTGTTAACGAAATCGAAGAAAAATATAGAAATTAATTCACAAAAATAACTATTTTTAGATTGATTTATTTTAGTTAAAGATAAAAACTGTTAAAAACAAAACCTCTGGCTATAGAATAACAAACGAATTTGCAGAACCTTATACTATAGTAGGAGTGTAAAAAATGTCACAAAAAGCAGGACAACTCGAATTTAAACTAAATATTGGTGACAAAACTGGTAAATGTCACACAAAGGTAATCAGGGATGCTCAAGCCAATTCTATCGTAGGGTTAAAAATTGGGAGTAAAGTCGATGGAAATTTAATAGGAATGCCCTCCTGGGAATTTGTTATAACTGGAGGCAGTGATAGAGATGGTTTCCCACACAGATCTAACATACAAGGTTCTGGTAGAAGAAAATACCTTCTTAAAGGTGGAATTGGTTATAAGGTTCCTAGAAAAGGTAGACGTGTTAAAAAGTCTGTTAGAGGAAACGTAATTTCTGAAAGTTCTTATCAAATAAACCTAAAAGTATCAAAAGAAGGAAACAAATCTTTAGAAGAGCTTGTTTCTGAAGTTACTTCAGCATAAGTAAAATAGAATTAGCGGGAATAATCCCAAACTTATTTCTTTTTCTTACTTTTTTCCTTAGTTTTAGCCTTATCTTTTTCATCATCTTCACTTGGTTCTGTAAAGAAAATGTAAACAATAGAGAGGAAAATTGTTACAATAAGGAAACCATATACTGTCCATTGCATTCCGGTATTGAAATTTGATTCACTCGCTGCATTGAACCTGATAAGATAAAGTACTATTGATGTTACCAAAATTGAGATGACAGACGAAGTAGCAAATGTACGCCATGATGGCAGATTAGCACGTATTTCACTTATAGTTGCTAATGTAATTAATAAGAAGAAGTAGAATATTGATACGAGAAAACCTGTTAAGATTGTCAAACCTACGTTATATTGGCTGATATCATCGAGATATAAACCCTTCAACCCTTCTGGTACATTATTATAACCCCAACTGGCGAAAAGAACAGCCAGAATTAAAGTTGTTAAAAGAATTATACTGCTGATTAGAACAGTTCTGTTTTTGGCATCTTTCCAAATTCTTTCATATAGGCTCATATTATTAATCTCCTAGTATCAAATTTTCATTAGATACTTAATTATTTCTCAATAATTCAAGTATTGCTGTAGTTTATTCAATCTTTCAAGATGAGTTTATTAAGTTTTGGCTTACTGATTTTTACTTAATAATTTTAAATATAAAAGGAAGATTTTTGAAGATATTATAGTACGAAATAATAATTGTTAAAGGAGAATGTTGGATGCAAAAAGGGATTCCTAGCTCAAATAATTCATTAACTTGTGAGAATTATTTGCCTCAAGATGCCATGGATAATATAAATGAATACTTGGGGATAGCAAATAATCTCCGAATCTCCATACTAATATTTGATGATTTAACAATCAAACAAAGAGATTCTTTTCTAAATTCAGAATCTTCTAAAAATTTTTCTTTAAAATCCGCCCAACAAATTTATAGTGATATTAGAACTGACGCAATTACTCTAGAAGAATTGAAACCAGTTTTTAAAGAGTTACTTCACTCCAATACTATCTTAGTTTCAAGAAAGACAATTCATGAAACTTCTGTTGATAAAGTAAAAAAACAATTGGGTTCGATAAGAAATCAATATGAAATTATCACTTTATTTTCGACCAGCAAAAATACTTTGAAATGGGCTGCTCAAGATAGAAGACTGGATTACATCACAGTAGATCTTTTAGAAAATGTAGAATTTATAGATCAAGCGCTGTGTTCAGTTATAAAGCAAAATAACAAGAAAATTGAAATAATTCTCTCCACTTTACTTAAAGCAAACAATGAGAGAGAATTAAGCGAGGCTTTAAGAAAAGGGAAGAAACTAATGAACATTATAGTTTCAACCAATACTCCTTTCATCTTTACAATGAAACCCAATTCTAATCTAGAACTTAGGGCAGGATCTCAGATGAGATTACTTGGTAATCTACTGGGGATCAACTATAACATGACTAAATCTTGTGTTTTTGAGAAGCAACTCCAAGTTATCATTGAAAATTTAATGAAACTTCATGATTCATTTGTATTTGAAGGAATAAAGGAGGCTTGAGACTTGGTTACACTAAAACGAGATAGATATATCGCATTTAAAATTCTTTCAGAGTCTAATAAAATAAAAGAATCAAGTCTCAAATTG
>Ga0272441_10010783_pt1 | contig 13738 bp, 17 predicted proteins | sample SSMProp6N_FD_193582 | JGI IMG/M metagenome (GOLD analysis project Ga0272441, IMG submission 193582) | Marine sediment archaeal communities from Little Sippewissett salt marsh, Falmouth, MA, United States - SSM-Prop-6N | ecosystem: Environmental > Aquatic > Marine > Wetlands > Sediment ... | reverse complement strand
CAGCCGTACGATCCGCACGGCGGGATGGATGGAGTCGATGGACCGTTCTTCGGTGGCGACACAGGCGATCAAGTCACCGCGCATCTGATCGAGTCGCGGCGGTTGCTTGCCAAGCGGCTGGCTGAGATTCGAGCCAAGCACCCGGAGGACAACGTGCAGCCGCTCCTGCCGACGATGCTGCCGAATCTGCGGATGACGCGCCGACTGGTCGGCCCCGTCACGGTGACCCAGGACGACGTCCATCGCTGGTTCGACGACACGGTCGGGTTGGGCAATGATTGGCGAACGGCCGGGCCGGTGTACGCCATTCCGTTCCGTGCGTTGCAGGGCGTCGAGAACGTCAACCTGCTGGCGGCCGGGCGGTGCATGTCGGCGTCGGGGTACGCATGGGAGAACTTGCGCGCGCTTGCGCCGTGCGTCGTCACCGGCGAGGCGGCCGGAACCGCGGCGGAACTGGCGGTTCAGTCCACCGGTGGGGACGTTCATAGGGTGGATGTGCCCGCACTGCAGGATCAACTCCGCGAGCAACACGTCACGCTCGACCGTTCGCTCATTGGAGAGCAAGCGACGTAGAAAGGACCTCAATGACCGGAGCGAAACGAAGCGCAATCCGCCCGGGCCTGGAGGTGCAGATCGTGCAGAAGCACCACCAGCGAAGCGGCCAGCTTACGCGGGGCGTGGTCCAAGACATCCTCACCAACTCCGCCACCCGCCCGCACGGCATCAAGGTCCGCCTTGAAACGGGTGAGGTCGGCCGGGTGAAGGAGATCCTCAGCAAGGCTTCCTGAATCCCACGGGCATCCATAATCAGTAATCTCTTACTTTTTAGAGCGCCATTATCCGCTTTGACTGCTATATTTTGCCGGTTACTTGACATCTCAGGTATTCCGTACTATCCTGCTTCTTATCTGCGACAAGAGCCTTTAAGGAGCAACTTATGGCTACTTATCTGGACTATGCAACGGCCTCGAGCGCGCAAATCGAAGCGGATTTGTGCGAACGTCTGGAGAGGATTCGGCTGTCCCGCAATATCACACAGGCACAGCTGGCTCACGAGGCCGGCGTCTCCGTCCGAACCATCGGCCGATTGGAGAAAGGGGAAGGCGTCTCACTCGACACGTTCCTTCGTGTGCTGATGGCGCTTGGAATCCAGCGCAGTCTGGCTTCCGCGCTGCCTGACCCAACGGTTCGCCCCATCGAACGTGTCGGCACAACCGGAGCGGAGCGAAAGCGCGCGCGTCCGGGCAAGCGTCCGGAGTCCGCCGAGACGTGGACCTGGGGAAACGAGAGGAAGGCTCATGGCGAATGACGCTCGGGTCATTCTTTGGGGAACCGACATCGGGGCAGTTTCGTGGATCGAGGATCGAGGACTCGCCGTCTTCCAGTATGCGCCCGATTTCGTCCCGAGCGGAATCGAGGTCTCTCCTCTCGAGATGCCGCTTCGAGCATCTCCCTATGAGTTTTCCGATCTCAATACGGAATCGTTCCGTGGCCTTCCAGGACTTCTCGCCGATTCGCTTCCCGATGACTTCGGAAACGCACTCATCGACGAATGGCTGGCATCCCAGGGACGTGCACCACGCAGCATGAATCCGGTCGAACGCCTCTGCTACACCGGAACACGCGGCATGGGTGCTCTGGAATTCCAGCCGGCCATCTTGCAGCCAGCCAGCACATCCAAAACCCTCGAGATCGAGAAGCTCGTCGATCTGGCGCAGAGGACGCTACAGAATCGAGCCAACCTTGGCGGCGTATTCAGAGGCGAGGATGACCGCGAAGCCATTGAGGACATCCTGCGTGTTGGAACGTCGGCGGGTGGAGCCCGCGCCAAGGCGATCCTCGCTTGGAATCCTCAGACCGGGGCGTTTCAGTCAGGGCAGCTCTCCGTAGGCTCCGAGCTCGAATACTGGATCATGAAATTCGACGGCGTGAGTACGCCGAGAAGCCAGGTGCTTGGATCCCCCCAGGGCTACGGAAAGATTGAGTACGCCTACGCGATGATGGCTTCAGCCTGTGGCATCCACATGACGCCGTGCCGTCTCCATCACGAAGGGGGCCGTAGCCACTTCATGACGCGGCGTTTCGATCGCACGGAGACGGGCGAGAAACGACACATGCAATCGCTCGCCGCGCTCGCACATTACGACTATCGGCAGCCGACTCGCTACTCCTACGAACAAGCCATCCAGGTGATGCGCCGCCTTCAGCTCCCGCGAGAGGATCTCGAGCAGCAGTTGCTGCGAGCGATTTTCAATGTCATCGCTCGCAACCAAGATGACCACGTCAAGAACATCGCCTTTCTCATGAACCCCAGAGGGGAGTGGCGGCTCTCGCCCGCATTTGACGTTACGTTTGCAGCCGACTCGACCAACCAGTGGCTGAACCAGCACCAGATGAGCATCAACGGCAAACGGGCGGGAATCGGTCGAGACGACGTGCTCGCGCTCGCAGAGGCGGCCGGAACGAAGACCCCCAAGGCGGAAGCAATGATCGATCGCGTACAGCATGTCGTGGCCCAATGGCCACAGTTTGCCGAGAAGGCGGGTCTCGATGCGGAGACGTCCGAAAGGATCGGAGCGCTGCACCACGTCGGGCTCTAGCTGACGCGGAGGCGAGGTCGGCCGGGTGAAGGCAATCGTCACGGAGGCATAGGCGAACGTCGGATCCGGTACATATCTTGGGCTCGGAGTGGAAGTCCCTCCGATCCAAAGGACGTGCGTTCCCTGATTCCTGTCCCGATCCAGGACTGGAGCGTTCAAGTCTCTGCTGAAAAAGGCGCGCATGGGTGATGAATGTCCCCTGCCCTCGGCGATCCCCAGCCTGCCGATATTAAATCCTGCGCAGTTTCCCATGACATCCTCGCAGCTTGACACGCCATATTTACTTTAGATACTCCGGTTCGGCGCGCGCCTGATATCAAGCTATCAGGAGGCTTCATGAACGTGAGAATCGAATCGCCGGGCTTCTATGCTACGCCGGGATTGATGACGGACTTTCGCAGTGCCGCATGTCATCTCGAGGGTCTTCCTGCGGAAATCCCCGGGCTTTGTGAGACGATCCAGCGGTGGTTCCTGCACGTGTTCTGGCTCCGGGCCCATTCGTACGAGCCACAGGAGCGGCAGGCCACGGATCGGTACATTCGCGAGGCGGAAACCCTCGTCAAAGAACTGATCGAGCGCAACCCGGCTCCACTCACGAGGCCACGTGAGCACGAAGACCGACTGGTCACAGACTGCCGAACCTATGCGGTCATGCTTGCCGCCCTCCTCATCCATGCGGGCGTTCCGGCACGTGCGCGCTGCGGCTTCGCCAACTACTTCTGGCCACCGGAGGAGGACCGTTGGGAGGATCACTGGGTCGCCGAGTACTGGAACCCCGAGCAAGCTGCATGGGTCCTCGTCGATGCGCAGTTGGACGACGTGCAACGCGCTCATCTGCCGATCGATTTCGATTCGCTGGACGTTCCGCGAGACCGGTTTCTTCCAGCAACCGCTGTCTGGCAGCAGTGCCGCCGCGGGCTTCTCGATCCGGAGCGCTTCGCCTACGACCGTTTCGTCGGGCTGCCCCTCATTCGCTGGAATCTGCTCCGAGATGTGGCGGCGCTGAACCAGGTCGAAGCGCTCGGCTGGGATCACTGGGGTGGGATGTTCCCGTTGGATCGACCTTCTCTGACGGAGGATGAGATCGCACTCTACGATCGTGTTTGCGAGCTGGCGGCCGACGACGCCCAGCTTCACGTGCTTCGTAAGGTCTACCTGCGTGATCTGCGCTTGCGCGTTCCGCCTGTCGTTCAGCTGATGGATGCCGAGGCTGAATCGAATGCGCTCTGCTTCTCCGATGTCCTCGATGGACACCCCGATCGTCTGATTCTGCTGTAGCAACGAGCGTGACCCGGTCTTCTCCCCTTCAAGACCGGGCCGCGGGCATTGAAGGGTAACGCATCACACGGCTTGTGCGGCCGACCAGCCCATCGAGCGGATGAAGGACATTGAGGGAGTGCCTCGCAAAGGCAGATCGAGGCCTCCTTCGCTCTTCCTTCTTTGGGGCGCAGGGCGGGTTCGCCATCCGCTCGCCCGAACCCTGGCGGCTTGGTGGAGGGCGTTCGGGTCGTTCGGCAGCGTGAACCATGGGGATGTCTCGGAGGAGGGCTCGAAGCGTGAAGAGGCGCTCTCTTGAATCCCGCACGGCAAAACCCCATGATGAGCTGCTGTCAGGGAGGCGAACGTGATGCACCCAGGCTTTGACGAGTTGTACGAACAGGCCAAGTCGATCCTCAATCCGCGCAGGTTGTCGGAAGAGGCGGACGCCGGTGGGGTCGGCGCCGCCCTCTTGAGCGAGAGCGGCGCGATCTACACGGGCGTGTGTATCGACACCGGGAGCTCGATGGGCTTCTGCGCGGAGCATGCCGCAGCCGCCGCCATGGTGACGGCGGGCGAAAACCGCGTTCTGAAGATGGTGGCGGTGGGATGGGATGGCCGCGTCATGCCGCCGTGCGGGCGATGCCGGGAATTCATCAGTCAGCTACATCCCGACAATGCGCAGGCCGAGGTGCTGGTCAAGAAGGATCTCGTCGTGACGCTGCGCGACCTCCTGCCCTATCCTTGGAACGCGTCACCGGAAGGTGAGCCGGGCGCGTCGTAACACCGGGCATCAAGAACTCGCGATCGGAGGACGAATGTGAACGCATGGTGGATTGCGCTGGGCGTTGTCGTTGGCGTGCCGCTGTTGTTGTGGGTCGGTCTGCATGTGCAGCCGGCGTCGTTTCCCGCGTTTCCGGACGACGGCGAAGTCTCGGAGTTCGTCCCGCTGCCGGCCGATCTTCCCGAACCGGTCGCCCGCTTCTATCAGACCGTCTACGGCGACGAGATCCCCGTCATCACGTCGGCCGTTTTCAGCGGGCGGGCGCGGCTTCGCGTCGCCGGGATCACGTTCCCCAGCCGGTTTCGATTCACCCACCTCGCCGGGCAGGACTACAGCCACGACATCGTGTCAACCCTCTTCGGGCTGCCGATTCTGCGGGTGCATGAGTCCTACATCGACGGCTGGAGCCGCCTCGAGCTTCCGCTCGGCGTGACCGAGGGCGAGCCGAAGATTGCGCAGGCAGCCAACCTCGGCCTGTGGGCCGAATCGATCTGGCTCCCCGCCATCTTCCTGACCGACGAGCGCGTCCGCTGGACGGCCGTCGATGCGGAAACGGCACTGCTCACCGTCCCCTACTGGCAGGACGAAGAGACCCTCGTCGTGCGCTTCGATCCTCACACCGGCTTGATCCGCTTCCTCGAGGCGATGCGCTATCGCGAGCCGACCTCCGAACGGAAGAAGCTATGGATCAACGAGATCCTCGCGTGGGACGAAATCGATGGGACCTTGTTTCCGTCCGAGGCGACCGTCACCTGGCTCGATGAGGGCACTCCGTGGGCGACCTTCCGTGTGGAGGAAATCGTGACCAACGTTCGCGATTCGCTCGAATAGCCGAGACGTAGATCAAGCCGCGTTGTCTCTAGTCCGCTTTGGATCCCAGAAGGTGGTCGATCAACTCGGCCGCGAAGCCGAGGTGGGTGAGTCCTTCCCATCCGTGGGCCTGCGTCCCCAACAGATGATGGGTGAGGCCCCAGGCGCCGTTGTGCATCTGCACGACGAAGATCATGTCGCGGATGCGCTGCCGATGAGCATCGATCACCTCGCCGAAGTACGCGTCGACGATGATCTCGCTGCGCTCGCCCGGCGATGGGTCGAATTCGTCGCACGCAATCGCCAGCGTGGCGAGATCGAAGAAGATGTCGCGCATGCCGACGAACTCCCAGTCGATGATGCGGACGGCGTCGCCGTCGAGGATGTTCCCGCCAAACAGATCGTTGTGACAGAGCGCCCACTGCTTGGGCGGCAGCTCGCCGCGGCGGGCCTCGATCGCGTTGAGCCCGACGAGCAGTCCGTCGAGGCCTTCGGGAAGCGAGACGATCGAGACTACGAGATTCGAGAGGACGCTCACCCGGTGACTTGAAAATCCAAGAGGGATGTTCAAATCTTGAATCTTAGGGTCCCGAGACAGGGACCCCGGCGACTGAATAGCGAACTCAGTGCCTTCATCTGCTGAGCCCTCGCCACTTGCCCCTCTGCGACTCCGATACGACGTTTGCGTTGTTGAGCAACGCAAACTCGTCCCTGCACGAGTGTAGCGCGGCAGGCGCACTCCACGACCTGCCCCTTCCATTCGAAGAAGGGCAGGCACCCTCAGTGATGGAAAGGGTAGAGGCCCTTGTAGTCGGAACAGCCGCACGCATTGCAGGCCTTAACGATGTAGTAGTAGTAGCCAGAGAGCGAGCTGTCCCTCTCGATTGAGTACGTGACATGTGTGCCCAGAGGATGAGGCCCCATGACTACAGCCACGAGTTCGCCGGATGAGGTAGACGGCGGGCTTGCTTGCGAATGCGTCAGCCGTCTGACCTCGAAGTACTCCGCTCCCAGTGGGGGGAGCCACTTGAGATAGGCAGGGCTGTCGTCCTCTTCGGGAATGAGCGTTACGGCTGGCACGTTTGGAATTCCGGCCCAGCCTTCTACAGGCTCGCTTTCAGGCCCGCATCCACCTGCATTGCAGGCAATCACTGTGTAGGAGTACGGCTCACAGGGAATCACGTCTCGATCGAAGAAGCGGCTATCCTGGCCTGTCCAAACCTCTTCAGCTGGCTCATCGCCGTACGTTCTCTCGACTTGGTAGTATCCCTTTCTTGCGAGAGGCCCCGTTTCGCCGAAGGGCGAATCCCAGGATACTTGAACCCCGTGAGCCATAGAGCCTTCGGTGGCTTGTAGACCTAGCACTGACGTTGCGAGTGCAGCTTTCTGAGCGACCAGGGATGCGAACGGCCCGCAGGTGCAGCAACAGCAACCGCGTACCCAATACTTGGCCAAGCCTAGTGCTTGATTCGCCTCCTCGCACTCGGGGGCGACTACGGATTGGCGCGCTTGGCTTAGGTCGGGATCTGTCTGGTCATCGAAGGGCTCTACATACACCTGGTAGTGCGCCGCATTCGGCACCGGATCCCAAGCAAGGACGATGGCAGGGCCCACATCTGACGTGCTGCCTTCTCCGTCGCTTGTGGACTGCGTGGCGGTCAGATTCATCGGTGCAGGGATCTCGCCAATGTCCGTAAGCCTCCACGAGGCGGAGACGTAGGATTCAGCACTGCAGCCGGAGCAGTTGCATGCAGCCACACGGACAGAGACCGCGTAGTCGCAGGCGAGTGAGCACGAGTCAGGGGCGGCATGCACGTACGGCGGGTTTCCCACCGTCGCATACTCGTAGGTGCTCACCGAGGACGGATACTGGCTGTACGTGATCTCGTAGTGCGTTGCCCTAGGCACTGTGTCCCAAGTGAAGGCAAACGCACACTGGCCAGGCACCTTTGAGGACACGAGATTCGTCGGAGCAGCCGGGACTGAAGCGAGCCACGATCCGGATGCGGGCTCGCTGAATGCGCCACAGCCACAGTCTCTGTAACAGCCGCGCACCTTGTACCAGTACTCGCCGCACCCTTGCACAGAGGCATCTGCATAGCGAAGTACCTCAATCCTATCGATCAGGGAGTACGAGCCAGTCTGCGTGTCTGCTCGGTACACCGCATAGGAGTCTGCATCCGGCAGCGCGTTCCAGGTCAGCGTGATCTGGTCGAGTTCCCCAACAGAGGCGGCGACCACGACTTGCTCGGACGGTGGTCCAGCAGCTGCGCCGATCGGAGGCTGTTGCTGTAGGATGCTCCATGCACTGCATCCGCATTCACTGCAGCTTCGGACGTCAACCCAGTAGTTGGGCGTACACGGGCCGATGTCTGTGAACTCAACTGCCGAACGTTCCGTCGTCCAGGAGCCGATGGCTGGGCTCGTCTGGGTCTCGTGTCGCCGGATCTCATAGTACTCCGCGCCTGATGCATCATCCCATCTCAGTTCCAAGCCCTTGTCAAGGGCGAGTTCACTCCAGGCCATGCCTTGAGGAGCCTCGGGAGTGATCGCGATGTAGCCTTCGTCCACGTTCGACTCGGGACGTGGAGAGTAATCCCAGACGACGGCTACGTAGTAGGCGTACACGTTGCATGGGAAGACTTGGAAGTCCCGATAGCTGGTGAAACGGTCATCTCGCGTCGCGATCTCGCGGAACCGCCCCCCATTCTCCGAGCGATAGATGACGTAGTATCCGACAGGCACAGGGCCGGACACCTTGTCCCACTCCAGCAGGACGCAGTTGGAGTATTCGCCGTCAGATGCTGTCAGATCGAAGCCGGCGGCTCCCGCGCCGTTGACCGCAACGAGTAACAGAAGCACAGGCAATCCAAGCCAGAGCGGGTTCCATCGCATCGCGATCCCCTCCTGCTATCGGTTACGCTTCACCAAGCTAGCGCTCCAGGCAAGCTCGTGTCAAACCGCCCTTCTCCGGCGGAGCGCAGATTCGGGGGACACACCACTCATCTCAGCGCATCAGTTCGGCGAGCCCTAGTCCCTAGCTCCTGATCTCTGGACTTCATTCCCTGCCCACAAACCATTGGATGAGGTTGTGGAGCAAGCTTGTACTGCCCCACTCCTCCAGCGGGGCGTTGTCGCAGACAACGGCGATGCGGCCTTGGCCGAACGTTCGGTACGCGACGACAGGGAACGGACCTTCTGAATCGTTGGCTTCGTCCCACGTCTCGACTGCTGTCCATTCGAGTAATAGTACGTAGGTGAGCATATCAGTTATGATCGGAGGACAAAAGACAGAACATGAGGTGAGAGATATGCTGTTCTTAGCGAGGATCCTGAGTCTTGCAATATCAATCGCGACGTTTGGCGTCGTTCGTGCTATCACTGATGATATGGACATGATTGCATGGGCGATCTCAACGGGAGCTGCGTTGCTCGCCTATCTCATTCTTCACGCGCTTCTAGTGCGGCCCCTCCTCAAGAGGGCAGCAAAGCGCGCGAGCAAGAAGATCATCAAGCACTATGCAAGAGGGGGAAACATTGCAGGTGCAGCTAGGATAGCGCGTCGCCTTGGTCTTGGGAAAGATGCTGCCACAGCAGTAGCAGAGGAACACCAGGATGCGCTAGTGAGAGCTGTGGCGAATCACGTAATAGACGAGGCGCGCAGGATGTATGTGAAGTCTCGTGATCGCAAGGAGATCCGGAAGTACTTGCGGAAGCAAGGCCTGAAGGAGTCCACAATCGATGATGTCATCGAGCGGATCGCCGGCGAATAGGGCTCGATACGCCTTGGAAGGAGGGCTTCCCTATGACGCAGAAGGGTTCGGGGGCAGAGCTTTGGATTTGAGTTCCAATCCGCTGACTTGAGCCAAGATTCCGGGTCCCCGAACGGGACGATCCGTTCCTGATCTTGAATCACGTACAGGGTGCGATTCACACCCAAGACGCGCCTTACTCCCAATGCCCTATCGCAATGGGAAAGCATGTGTCCGCTGCTGTCTGCTAGCGCTTCCAGCGAGGGGTGAGCTTCAGGCAATCGACCGGGCAGGCTTCGACGCACGCTCCGCACATCAGACAGTCGCCTGACGCGATGTTGCCATCATCACACGATGCACTCGAGCAGCTGGCGGTGCATCGCCCGCAGGTGACGCAGTTTGGTTCGGCCGTGAGCCGGAACAGGCTGACACGCGAGATCAACGACAAGAATGCACCCAGTGGGCAGAAGCCTTCGCAAAACGGCCGCCACAGTACGATTGAGAGCAGCGCGAACAGGGCTGTTAGCCCAATGGCGAGCCAACTGCCCCCCCAGCTAAACAGCACCTTGAAGGGCGTCAGCCCCTGCAGGATGGGCGTACTTGTGACCACGACCCGCACCACCAAGAAGAGAAGGATGCCGTACGGTAGCCAGCGGAGCACGCGATGAGCCGCTGGCGGGAGGCGACGCCGCCACTTGCCCACGTGCAGCAGCTCTTGGGCTGCGCCGAAGGGGCACACATAGCCACAGAAGACACGTCCAGCCACCAGGGCTAGCAAGACCGGGATCAGAAACAGCAGTAGGTAGGCGGTGTCCCACTTCAAGAACACGTTCTGCACACTGCTAAGTGGGCAGAGCGCGCCGCCGAGATAGACGCCAATCAACCCAATAGGAAGCAGCAGGAACCAGCGTCGATAGCGAAAGCCTCTCAACAGCACGAGCAGCATCGCCAACAGCGAAAGGCCGCCCACGATGGAGATCTTGAGGATCTGATCGTGCGCGAAGTAGTCGCTGCCTGCTCGCGAATCCTGTGTGGTCGTCTCGAACTCACGTGCTGATTCAGTTGAGCCAAAGTCCGTCGGCTGCCCAAAGCCTTGGGCCAGCGCCGGTGCGGCAAACAGCAGCAGGGCAATCGACAGGATCAGCAGCGCCTTGTGTCTCGAGCGACGTTCTTGCAGCGCGATCATTGCGTTAGGTGTCGCTGTCCAGCATGTGGTCAAAGCGCACAAACCAATCATCGGACGCAATCAGCAACAGCGTCTCACGGGCATCGTTGGTGTAGAAGACGCGCACCTCGCCGAGGTCTCCATCGAGGTCGGTAGGTGCGGCTGGCAGGGTGAAGGACTGATCACCAAGGGTGAGGATACCGTCTGTGACCACGGCGTGCCCACGCGTTGTCGATACAAACGCGATCTCGGGCGACTCAAATGGGTAAGCGCCATCAAGCGCCATCTGCCACACGCCGTCAGCCGTTGGGTCTTGAACCGTGATGGGCAGAACGGCTTCCTCGTAGCCCTGCTTGGAGCAATCTTTGGAGATCTTCAGAAACCCGTCTCCAAGCGTGGCAAGCGATACTTGGAACCACTTCTCGTACACGTTGCGATCGATGGTCTCCCACGCAGTCTCACCGAGGATCTGGATGTTCTTTGACTCAAAGACGTAGTCGTCCATGCTGGGAAGGGTGCAGTTCTTGTGTTCCTTGTAGACGCGAACGCCGACCTCTCCCACGACCCCGAGCGGGGCGACGACCTCGGCATAGTTGAAACTGAACTCACAAGCAGACGCCGCGAGCCCAATGATGAGCAAGCTCGAGAGGACGATGCCCCCTCGGATTCGTCGTTGTATGTTGTTCATGCAGTACCTCTTCGTACGTGTTCTGTCGCAACGGGGCGACGGCACCGCCCCGTTGCGCGGATTGCCCACTATAGGCAAGATCCGTCACAGGTTCCGCCTGCACGCGTGCCTCCGCGGAATCCGTTGCCGTCCCGCAGCGCGTTGCGCCGACTCCCACCAGAACGCTGTCCGTATCCAGTGCCATCAAACGGCCTTGTCCAGTCAGCATCTTCCGAATTGGGAATGCCATCACCGTCTGCATCCCGCGCCTCAAGCGCGCAGCTGCTTGCCTGAGCACCAGCTGGTTCCCACGTTGAGCTTGCTCCGAATCCGTTTCCTGCAACGGCCACCAGGCCGGCGGCCATGAGTGAAATCAGTGTGAGTCCTACAATCCAGTTCCTCATCTTCTTCATGTCAGTCTCCTTTGCGAGTGAAGATGGCGGCATCATTCAGCACGCGCATGTGAGCCCCGCGGCGAAATTGTGGCAAAGCGGTGAAGCTATCAGCGATCGCTCTTGCTCCGAGGTGAATACAATGTCGAGGATTCCGGGGGCATGCGGTTCTAGAGATACACGACTCAACTCAAGGCTCTGCTCGTCCAGAAGTAGAGTCCAAGCATGTGGTGTATTGAGAGACTGCTAAGACGTAGTCTGAAAGAACGACCATCGCTACCATCTTCGGAAATCAACAAGTAAGCCGACTGACATCGGCACCGAGGAGGAAGCGATGGTCAAAGACAGGATAGGCACGCTGGCGTGGTTGCGCAAGCGGCTGGAGGAAGCGGACACGGATCTGCTCCGCGAGATGGTGAAAGCAGGCCGACGGGTCAAATTGGCTCGAGGGAAATACATGCTTGCGCGGCCTTACTTGAAGGTTAATCCGACGCTTGAACCCATGGCCAATCGCCTCGTCTATCCATCTTACGTGAGCTTCGAGCGAGCGCTGTCCTGGTACGGCCTCATCCCCGAGGCTGTCCCCAATATCACGTTGATCACGAAAGGTTGCCCGTAGGTCCTCAAGAACGCATTGGGCGTGTTTCAGTACCGACACATCCAGCCACGGCTGTTCCGGGGATACGAGACCGTTGCGATTCAACAGGCGTCGTGCATGCTCGCCTTGCCCGAGAAGGCGCTTCTGGATCTGTTCTACTTCCACAACGGCCCGGCTACAGACGCTTGGATTCAGTAGATAAGGCAGGGTTTGAGGTCTCGATTCATCCTCATGAAGACACACCCATCCATTCTGCCTTCGTACGCTTCCGGGGTCTGTTGGCGGAGTGCGGGCTGAGTCCTCATGCGACACAGAAGCTGTCGATCACGATTGAAGTGGACACATCGCCACCCGCTGGAGCGAATCTGGAAACGACGGTCATCCATCGTGAGTTTCTCATTGCCATCCGCCATCACGCCCTGCTGTCGCTGATGGCAGGTAAGATCCATGCCGTCCTCTCAAGGCGATACACGAAAGGGCGCGACATTTACGACTTGCTGTGGTATCTCTCTCGTTCTGACAGCGTGATCCCTAATCTTACACTCCTGCGGAATGCCCTCGTCCAAACCAACTGGGATGGGTTGGCGGTAACAGGCGAGACATGGAAGGCAGCAATTGAGCTTCGACTCCGCGAGATGGACTTCGCCAAGATCGCTGCCGATGTGCTCCCATTTCTGGAGAGTCGCAGCGAGCAGGCTCTCCTCACACTGCCCGTACTCCTGGGTGCTCTGCATCCATCGAGATGAGGGGTCACGCCTGGATATTTGAGTTGCAATTGCTCATCTCACACGATGGGTTATCAATACACGTCGCTTCTCTTGCCGACCTTGACAACGATGACGATCAGCACGGCATCCTCAATTTGGTACAAGATGCGGTAGCGGCCTTGCCGGAATCGATAGACCTCTTGTGTGCTCAGCTTCTCGCATCCGGCTGGCCTTGGATTAGCTGCGAGCGCATCAATTCGCTGGAGGATACGGCGAACATCTTGCTTGGGAATGGCTCGCAGATCCTTGGCGACCGACTTCTTGAATCGCAGGCTATATCTTGCCATGCGCTTTCAGATCATCGAGAACAGCTTGGTAGGTGATGGTCGGTTCGGCAATTCGTTCGTCGAACGCTGCCAGATCTTCTTGATCTTCGCTCAAGGCTTGTCGCACTGCGTCATTGACAAGATCGGAAATGGAACGCTCTGTGCTGGCAGCGCGCATTCGTAGCGCCTTGTGAAGGTCTGGATCGAAATACACGGTGGCTCGCTTGCTCATGAACCTCACCTCTGTGCCATCATAGCGTCATGACGTTATGACGTCAACGACAGCGTTTCGGGGTCGTTGCGGGGTCTGAGCTTTATTCTTGAAGGTCGGCGTCAAGTCTTGTGCTTTGACGTCTCTCCGCCATCCGATCTGCCTGCCCACGAGCATCTCCATCCGGTTCGGGATCTAGAAGTGCACGCCAGTCATCGCCTCTCGGTCAAGGTACGAGGTCTTCTTTCTTGGTGTTCAACAAGAGTCCGATTGCATGGGGAATCCAGCGTGAAACGCTGGATTCATCTTGGTCATCCACCCTTCGCTTGAGCGGACGCTAGGCTGTCGTATTCCGCAGTAGTGTTTACAGGTGGGCAACGAAAGTAGGAAGAAAAAAGAGAGCCACCGAGGCAACATTCTCAGGAACGATCCAAAGAACCTGGGAGGTTGTCCGATGACTCTCGAAGAT
>Ga0272441_10010782_pt1 | contig 13739 bp, 21 predicted proteins | sample SSMProp6N_FD_193582 | JGI IMG/M metagenome (GOLD analysis project Ga0272441, IMG submission 193582) | Marine sediment archaeal communities from Little Sippewissett salt marsh, Falmouth, MA, United States - SSM-Prop-6N | ecosystem: Environmental > Aquatic > Marine > Wetlands > Sediment ... | reverse complement strand
CTGGTACATGGCGGTATACAGGTATAACGGGCGCGGGGAGCGGGCCGTGGAGCACCTATGTAAAATCATGGAGGCGATGGAATGAAGAAGGTGGAACCATTGTGGCCCGACATGACCGATGAAGAAATATTAGACAAGCTCAAGGAAATGTATGCACGGGGCGATATGCCCGATGATTACCAAACGCGATGGCTTGTTGGGAAGTTATCAAACTGCTTTGAATTAAAAAGGGCTATTATGGCGGGCCCCAATGAACCAATTAAACCAATATCGTACTGACAGTCAGTAAACCATGGAGGTGATGGATTGACCCTACCGCCCGGGCTGCTCGAGTGGGTGAAGAAGAACGCGGATATCCTTGAGGAGCTCCGCCTGCTCGAGCGCGACTACGCCCACGGCCGGGTGCATCTTTACCTCGTGGACGGGAGGTTTACGCACTATGACGTGATGAACTGCAAGCGGAAGGAACGAGAGCTACCCTTAGATTAACGAATCGCTGACTCACACGAGAGGCGAGGGATTGATTGCATGGCTCACACGCCGTGCGGTCCATCTCTCGCCTTTTTATATGGGGGGGAAAATGCGAACAGATGAGATCGATTTGTGGGTGAGTATCGAGCAGATACTTACACCCGGCGAGTTCCGAGTATTCGAGATGCGGCACAGGGGACACATGACACAACGGCAGATTGCGGAGGAGGTGGGGATTACCAAGAGAGCGATTTATTATCGACTCGAAAAAATAAACAAAAAATTACAGGAGGCATTTCACAAATGGCTCAATTAGACACGTCTATAAGTAGAAGGCGGAATCAACGGAAAATACGCGCAATAGCCAAAAATCAATTAAGTCACCGTGCCGACCTCCCGAGGAGACAGGCCGGATCGAAAACAAAGAGGGTTGATATACGCGAACTTCCGTTTTCCGCCATTGCGAACAAACGAATATCGGCGGGTCTTCCATTGGGGGTAACACCCTCTACGTATTTGCCCCCTGCGGAAAGAACCTACGTCGAAGGCCGCACATTCACAATATCCGCATAGAAGATCAGAGTCTCAATTTACCGAGTAACGAGGGGGAGAGATGAAGATTGAAATGGTAGAGCAAGCCATCTATAGCCTTAGGAGGTTACGCGAGATCGAAAGTATGCAGAGGGGGCTCATGAGTGAAATCGATGTTCTTGAAAAGATAACCCTCCCAAGGCACCCCACTGTATTAGAAAAGATAAATGTCGTGCCGGACGTGGAGGTAAGGGGGGGGACCCGCAAGAAGGTATTGGAATTAATTCATGCCGACCTCGAATCCGAAAGGGTTGAAATCCTGAAGAAAATTGAAAGCCTGTAAAGAGAAAGAAATGAGATGCCCAGGCCCTGCTCAATCTGCACACATGAAAAACGTGATGAAATAGACCGTTCTTTGATAGAGGGTGTTGCATTACGCAACATAGCGAAACAATACGGCGTTTCGCATGACGCGCTTCACAGGCATAAAAAGAATCACCTCTCGAAAGAGGTACAGAAGACTGCGAAGAAGCAGGCTGCCAAGAGAGAGAAGAAAGCGGTCACGTTGCTCGAGCGCCTTGTGGAGTTGCAGAAAGAGGCCCGGAACATTCTTGATACAGCGAAGGGGAGTTCCCCGAACGTTGCGCTATCGGCCATAAGGGAGTTGAGCCGATTGCTCGAGCTTGAGGCAAAGCTCGTCGGCGAGCTCCAAAACCAGCGGGTGAACGTGAATATCCTACAGGTTAACTCGTCCGCAGTGATATTCCTACAGAAAAAGCACCCGCAGGTATATGTCGAGTTGCGGGATTTATTGAGGTCCGAGTATGACGAGCACCGATCTTGATTTGCTACAGGCCATGGACCCGGCTGTATTTGCACGTGAATGCGGGATCATTAACCCGGACCCCTCGCAGGCCGAGATACTGCGGTACGAGGGCGACCGGTTAATGCTCAACTGCACGCGGCAGTACGGCAAATCAACCGTTATCGCGCATAAGGCGTATCACAAGGCGACGTATGACCCGAGTTCATTGGTTCTTCTGCTCTCACCGTCACTCCGGCAGTCAAGCGAGCTGTTCCGGAAGGTTCTCGACGTAGACAATGCGTATGGAATCCGGCTAAAGAAGGTCGAGGACAGCAAGCTCTACATGACGCTTGAGAACGGGTCACGGATTATCAGCCTGCCCGGGAAAGAGGGTACGATTCGCGGATACTCGGGGGCGGCATTGATCATTATAGACGAGGCGGCTCAGGTGCTCGACAACCTGTATCTCTCAATAAAGCCGATGCTCGCCGTCAGTCACGGGTCTTTGATATTGATGAGCACACCGCACGGTAAACGGGGATTCTTCTTCCACGAGTGGGACGAGGCCGCAGGTTGGGAAAAGGTGATGATTACCGCGGCTGAATGTCCGCGGATTACGCCGGAGTTCCTTGCACAAGAAAAGGAATCCATGCCGGAACGGTGGTATCGACAGGAATACTTCTGCGAGTTCGTCGAGACCGAGGACCAGGTGTTTCCATACGATCTCATCGCCGAGGCTTTCCAGCATGGGGTTAAACCGCTCTACAGTGACATTGTGAGCGACGCTATTAAGCCGATGGAGTTTGGTTGATGCAGGGATGTATTTACCTCATAGGTTGCGATCTCGGGGAGACCACGGATTATACCGCCATCTCATTGACAGAGAGAGCGACCGTGTACCGGGATGATAAAGACACGTTCATCCATGAGTACCGTGTGCGGTATCTCAAGCGATTCAGGGGTGAATCAACTTATCCGATTATCGTTCAGCACCTGGTCAAGATGTTCTTGAAACCGGAGATCAGTCTCGACGGATATCTCTTGGTGGACCAGACCGGAGTTGGGCGTGCAGTTATAGAGATGATGCGGGCTGAGAAATTAAATCCTATTGGTATCACGATAACGGGCGGAACTCAAGTAACCGAGACCCCGGACGGTTTTAATGTACCCAAAAAGGATTTAGTATCCGCCTTACTCGTTCTTTTCCAGACCGGACAGATCAGGATTGCGGCAGAGTTACCGGACGCGGATGTATTGAAGGGTGAGCTCGAAAACTTCCGTGTAAAGGTCAATCCGCGTACCGGACATGAATCGTTCGAGGCGTGGAAGGATTCTGACCATGACGATATGGTGATAAGCCTGGCGATGCCTATATGGTACGCGAGCGAATACATGCCGACACTGGACACGCCGGCCACGAAAAGCGAGCAGGAAGAGGAAGAACACGACTACCTGAGGAGCGGGTTGCAAGAATGAAGATCTATTTTCTGACACCTGGCAAGACTTTCACTGCGGGATTTTCGGCGAGTTGGGAAGAGCTCGTAAAACTGTGCATCAGAGAAGGGATCGAGTACGTCCGTGATATCAGGTACTCATCGGATGTGTATTCGGCCCGGAACACGTCGCTTTCGATGGGCCTGAACATACCGTTCGACATGATGGTTCCTTTCGGCGGGGTTCCCTACGACTACATGATGTGGATTGACAGTGACATGGAGTTCAATCCGGAAAGCGTGCTCAAGCTGATCGAATACGATGTTGATATCGTGTCGGGTATAGCGGCCCGGGGGAACACGATAGCCGCACCGTTCGGGATATGGACCGAGACACCGCAGGGGCAGCCGTGTTATGCGAATCACAACCTTAAACGCATAGACGAGTTTCCGAAGACCGAGCAGGGGCTTACGGAGGTGGATTTTGTCGGGTTCGCGTTCATGTGCATCAAGCACGGAGTATTCGAGAACATGGAGTATCCGTGGTTCCGGACCACTATAGCGCGGTATATGTGGAAGGACTTTGAGCTTACGGAGGACCTGGGGTGGTGCTGGCGCGCGAAAGAGCTGGGTTACAAGATATACGTCGCGCCTGACGTACGGGTCGGGCATAACAAATCAATGACATTTACGGTGTAGGCCATGGAAGCGGTACAGGAATCGAAAGACCTTTCACTTGCCGAGCGGATAAGGCTCAGGCAGAAAAGCCTCGAAGAAGTGCGGAGTAAATACGAGAAAGTGTGGGATGAAATCTGTGACCTCGTGAACATCCGCCGGGAGAATCTGGACGAGGAAGGCGGGAAGATCGGTACGAAGTCATACAGCGGGTATCCCGTTATCGCGTGGGGCCGTCTGGTGTCGGGGTTTCAGGGGCACCTGGTGTCACGTAACCTCACCTGGTTTCAATTCAAGTTTACCAATGAGGAATTGAAGAGCCACAAGGTCGGCAAGGTCTGGCTCGCGGACTGTACGCAGTACTTTTACGAACTGTTCGACAATACCAATTATTACGACGCGTTCAATCAGTACGTGGAAGATGCCTCCTCCATCGGGACCGCTGATCTTTACACTGAGGAGAATGTATCGAGGTTTCAACCGCACTTCCGTGTGATATCTCCGTATGAGTTTTATATCGCGGAGAACGTGTGGAACGATGTCGATACCGTGCACCGGGTGTTTGAGCTCTCGGCCCGGGAAGCATACAAGCGGTGGGGGGACAATCTCAGCAAGCGTGTTGTGGACGCTGCGGAGAAAGCCTCCACGATGGACGACAAGTTTACTTTTATACACGCCGTGTTCCCGAACGAGGACCGGGTGTACAGCGGTGCCGAGAGCAAGGGTACAAGGGGGATGCCGTTTACTTCCGTGTATATCGAGGAGGTGGCGGACGAAGAGGACGTGATTCTCAGTCAGAGCGGGTTTAACCAGAATCCTCACAAGGTGTGGCGGTGGAAGAAAAACCTCCGTGAATGGTACGGACGGAGCCCGGCGCACAATGCGCTCGTGGACCTGCTCAGGCTCAATCAGATGTCATACAAGATGCTGCAAGCTGCGGAGCTCGCGGTTAATCCTCCTTGGATGGTGCCGGCCATACACAGGGGACAGGAACGGCACGGCCCCGGGGGTAAGAACTACTACTCACAATACGACAGGGAACGGCACGAGCCCCTGACCACCGGTATTAACTATCCCATTGGGAAGGACCGGGAAGACGATATCCGGCGGATAATCGATAAACACTTCATGGTCGATTTCTTTCTTATGCTCGCACAGATGGAGGGGCGGGGGCAGAAGACGGCTACCGAGATACTTGAGATGCAGGGAGAGAAAGCCGCGGTACTCGGTACGGCGGTCGGGAACCTACAGAGCGAGAGCCTTGACCCGCTATTCAATCGGTTATGGGATATGGAATCGGAAGCGGGCAGGCTTCCTCCGATGCCGGAAGAACTCACGGAGTATGTGGGTAAACCGATCGAGGTTGACTATCTCGGGCCGCTCGCGCAGATCCAGCAAAAGGCTTTCAAGACCCGCGGTGCGGTGGACAGTATCAGGATAGCGGCCCCGCTTGCGGAGATGTCACCCGCCGCGCTCGATTACGTCAACTTTGATATTCTCATAAAGGAAATCCTCGAAGCGAACGGTATGCCCCAGCGGGCTATTCGGAGCGATGAAGAGGTACAGGCTTTGCGTCAGGAGAGGGGACAAAGGGCGCTTCAGGAAGAGCAGAGACAGAAACTGCTCGAAGCGCTCGACAAGGTGCCCGGGCTTGAGAAGGAGATTGAGCCGGGCTCGACACTTGACAAGCTCCTGCAGTCAAGCGGGATGCTGGCGGGGATTGCGAGCTAATGGAAACGAGTAAAGACATACAGGGTATGTACCGCGCCTTATTCACCCGGGATCAGCTTGGGTTAAAGGTGGCGAATCACATATTGCAGTCAACCGGGTTTTTCAGTGAGACCGTCGAGAGAACACCTCAACAGGACGCGCTCGAAGGCTGGGCACGGACGGTGTTTCTCAGGAACCTCGGAGTATGGGACCCGTCCCGGTGGGAAGAAGACCCGATACTGCTTGCTATGATGCTGAATGCGCAAATCCCTGAAAAGAAGGGATTGATTGAACGCTGGCGATTGCGTCGGCGTAATAAAAAGATGGGAGAACAAAATGTCAAACGCTGATGGTATGGCGGCTGCTTTTATCACCTTCCTGCAGGCTCTTGATGATGACGGCAGGATAAACGCAAACGATGCGGAGTTTCTGACGGCTTACGCCACGAAGCTCGGGGCCGGGCCGACGGACGGTCGAGAGGACGCGAAGATACTGCATATCCTCAAAAAGTGGCTGATAAAGGTCATTTAAATGGTTGAACGACTACGGTATTACGCGGGACTGAAGAATTTCGGGGACGATATCAATCCGTACCTGTACGAGGCGATATTTCTCCACGAGCCCCACAGGATGCACGTATTCGACCAGACCCCGGAAGATCACCTGCTTATGTGCGGTAGTATCATGGGGTTCTGCAACGCGCACTCGATTGTATGCGGTGCGGGGTTTATCAGCCGTACCGCGAAGTGGATAGAACCGCCGAAAGACATAAAACTCCTGCGGGGCCCGGTATCGCGGAAAATTGCGGAAGGGCTCGGGGGAACGTGGCCCTCGACAAAAAAATGGAAGTTCGATGAAGAACCGGTGTACGGTGACCCGGTACTCCTGCTCCCGCACGTGATGGGCTACGTCGAGGAGAAGGTGGAATACGAGTACGGGTGGATGCCGCACTATATCGACCGGAAGATACCGTGCCCGATACCCGGTGCGTTCTTTATCGACGTACAGGGGGACGTGGACCAGGTAATAACAGACGTGACGCGGTGCGAGAAGATCGTGTCAAGCGGACTGCACGGACTGATACTCGCGGACGCGCTCGGGAAGCCTGCATTATGGGTGAAGGTATCGGATAACCTGAGCGGTGACGGGACGAAGTTTGAGGACTACTTCGCGGGCGTGGGGAGCGTGGGTCGGGAGTGTATCGAACTGACCGAAGACAACGGACCGCACGTTGGGGATTTTTTCAAACCGTATGAATTAACGTACAACGTCGAGAGTATTCTCGATGCTATAAAAAATCATTAAGGGAGGGACACCATGGGTGAACCGACTGACGATGGAACAACGCAGGATGAGGACAAGTCATTTTTCGAGGATGGATTCGGGAGGTGGACGGCGGCTCTGCCGGCGGAGATGCAGAAGGACGAACGTCTCAAGGGCATGAAGGGCCCGGGTGAGGCGGTCTCGAAGTGGTTTGAACATGAGAAGACGGTGTCTGAGCTCAATGAGAAGGTCAAGAGCCTCACGCCGGACGTGCCGGGAAGCCCGGACGGGTACGATGTCGGGACCCCGGAACTACCGGCTGGTATGTCGGTAGATGAAGAAATCAAGGGGCAGTTTCTCAAGACGTGTCACGAGAACAAGATCCCCAAGAACGCTGCAAAAGCGATTTACAACATGTATCACAAGGTGCTTGTGGACGCTTTCAACAAGAGGGCCGAGAAGCTCAAGGAAGCGATGGACGGCGTGAAAAACGAATGGGGAGAGAGTTTCGATGGCAATAAGGAGCTTGCTCGTCGAGCCATAGTCAAGTTCGGCGGTGAAGAGCTTGCGAAGGCCATTGATGGTGAAGACCTGCTCTCGAACAATCCACACGTGTTGAAAGCGTTTTATGAGATAGGTAAAGCGGTCGGGGAAGATTCCTTCACCGGCGGGAAACCGCGGGGGCCTGCCAATGACCTCACGTGGGATGATCTTTACCCGTCCATGAAGGACATACCTGATCGTCAAGACTGAGCGGGCTGTTAGTCCGCTGTGACTGGCGGGTTGATTCAAAGTGACCCGACGGTCGGGGTAAGCGACCTGCATCATGGGAAGCCCAGCCTGGCCTGAAGGAAGCGGCGATTCCGACTCAAAGGAAGCGTCAATTCCAAATCAGGAGGCAACACTGTGGCCGAACATGATGTCAGTGCGCAGTTGACCTTCGTCGAGCTCGCCAAGCGAACCAACAACAAGGAAATGCTCGCTATCGCTGAGGTGCTTGACAAGGAAACGCCCATATTCAAGGATGCTCTTTGGTATGAGGCGAACCAGAAGACTGCACACGTAATCACCAGAAGGGCCGCTTTGCCTGCCGGTACATGGCGTGCCGCGAATGAAGGAGTTGACCCGGAAGCCTCGCAGACCGAGCAGATCGTTGAACAGATCGGATACCTTGAGAGTCGCGTGGAAGTTGACGAGATGATCGTCAACCTCGCGCCGAATCCCAAACAGTTCCGCTGGGAAGAGGATCTTGCTCACCTCGAAGGACTGGCCCAAACCGTTGAAACAGCATTTTTCTATGGCGTACTCGCCACAGAACCCAACAGCATTAACGGACTTCGCACCCGTTACAATTTACTCACACTTGACAATACTCACGACACTGGTGGGGCTGGTGGCGACACCACGTCCCTATTCATCGTGCAGTGGGGCAAGAATGGTGTTCATCTCGTGTATCCGCGTAACATGGCGAAACAGGCCATTGAGCGCAACGATAAGGGCAAGGAACTGATTACTACCGCCGGGACCGCAAGGTTCTACGCGTATGTATCTCAGTTTATCGCCCATCTTGGGCTCGTGGTCAGGGATGATCGCTGCGTGCAGATTGTAACAAACATCGAACTCACCGGTGGTGCGAACGAGTTTGATGAGGATCTCGTCATTGAGGCTCTTTCCAATATGCCGAGAAATGCTGAAGGTGCTGTGATTTACATGAACAAAGAACTGAAGGCGCAGGTAGACATTGCTGCAAAGAATATGCCCAACGTGTATTACACGGCGCAGGACGCTTTCGGCGTTCCTGTGACCTATTTCCGTGGTGTACCAATTCATATCGCCGGTCAGATAATAAATACTGAAGTGGCGATGGCCTAAGGAGGGAATGATATGTTTGATGCCAAACTGATTTTCTCGGAAGACCAGGCTATCACCACCGCTGCGGTCAGTACTGACTATATCGATGTGAAGAGTATCACGGAAGTGGGAGAGGGCTCTCCTCTGTATATCTATGTCTATGTTTCCGTCGCATTCGCAAATAAAGCAACCACGGAGTTTCAGATCTGGTTACTCACCAGTTCCGCGGCTCCGGCTGCTGCAGATGTGGTCGGAATGCCTTTGGTCAGTTGTCCGACAACGGCTGGACCGCTCCAGACGGTAGGACTGCTTATGAAGCAGGCGCTCCCGGGTTCCGGGCTCTTGGATCACATTCGGTTGAAATATTACCCGGATACCACGATGGCTACCGGAAAACTCACGGCTTTTCTGAAGCCTGATTAAGGCAAGCGACAACGGGGGGACGGGTTCGCCCGTCCCCTTCATTTAAGGAGAATACCCATGAAGAAGTACCGATGCGTCAGGGATTGTTATTTCAACCAGTATTACCGAGAGGGACAGATCGTGGAGTTCGAGGACAAGGTCGAGGTTCCCCGGCATTTTGAGGAGATCAAGCCCCCGAAACAGACAGCGGGTGCAAGGAAGCCCAGGGCGAAAAAGTCTGAGGAGTAATCCATGGCTGAATCAAGTACGGCAATCTGTAACATGGCGATTACCCTTGTGGGAGGGAATCGTATCGTGAACATGGAGGACGAGTCAGAAGAGGCGATACTCTGCAACATATTCTTTACGCAGGTACGGGACGTGGTGCTTGAAAAGTTCCGGTGGGCCTTTGCTCAGCACCGGGTGGCCCTGGCGCAACTTGACGACACCCCGATAACCGAGGATTACGAGTATTACTATCAACTACCGAATGACTGCATTATCGTTCTCGGCCTTCCGGACAACCCCGAGGCGGATTTCAGGATCGAGGCTGACCGGCTCCTGTGCAACCTCGAGTCGGTGAATATCCACTATGTTCGACAAATCGACGTTTCCACGAAGTACACTGCTCATTTTGTCCAAGCATTTTACACGCTTCTTGCCGCGGAACTTGCGGGGAAACTCAAGCATTCACGGGTGAAACGCCGGGAACTGCTCGAGGATTTTTACACGATACTGCACGAGGCGACCTGTATAGAGGGCAAGGGAAACAAGCCCGATGACAGCGACGAGTACACGGTAGCGGAGGCGGGGAGGGCTTAATGGCGAGAGCCAACAAGATCGTTAACCATTTCTCGTCTGGCGAATGGTCCCCGAGGATGACCGGGCGCACTGACGTGGAAAGTTATCATAGCGCCTGCCTGACGATGGAGAACTTTCTGCTCACCATGGAGGGTGGGGTGGATTCCCGGCCCGGCACGGTCTTTGTTGCGAACGGCTCGGAAGGACAGGGGCCCGTCAGTCACAAGATACGGCTCATACCGTTTGAACTGGCTGCGGACAACTATGTGCTTGAACTCGGCGACGGGGTGATACGGTTCTATAAGGGTAGTACGCACGAGCTGATTTACGACGGTGCAAACCCCTATGAAGAAGCCACCATATGGGGAATAGATGATGTTTTCGATATCAAGTACATACAATCCGAAGACACCATGTATTTTGTCCATCCCGGTTACAAACCCCAACAGCTCACCCGCACGGACGATACCGACTGGACCATGGGGGATATTGCGTGGGCGGGGGCCGAGTCGTTTGATGACGCAAATCATCGACCCGGGGCAATAACCATTTTCGAGAACAGGCTTGTGTTCGCTGGCTCGAATAATCGCCCGGGGCGCGTTTGGATGTCAGTCACGGATACGTGGAACGACTTTCAGAACGCCGGCGCGTTGACTTACGACCTCTTTCACGATCGGCGGTTATTCATACGGTGGCTCGTAGCGAAGAACGTTATAGTTTTCGGCGCTGATTGCGCGGAAGGTATTATCACCGGGGACGGGGCCGCCCTTGACGCTGTCGAGAATATTGGCCGTCAATTTGTCGAGTCTCGGTACGGCACCGCGAACATACAGGGGATTCTGGTTGGGGACAAGGTGTTTTTCGCTCAGAAAGGCGGGCGGCGTATCCGGGCACTTGGATACCGGAACGAGATCGGCTCCTGGACTTCCCCTGATATAACCTGGCTCGCTGACCATATTACCGGGTCCGGGATCGTCGAAGCGGAACTGCAAACAAATCCCGACGTGGTCTATTGGGCTATCAATGAAGAGGGTGAACTCATTGGGTTCACGTATGAGGAGAAGTACGGAATATTTGGATGGCATAGACACCGCACGCGTGGCAGTTTCGAGAGCATAGCTATCATACCGGGTGAGACCGAGGACGAGATATGGGTTTCCGTGTTGCGTACGGTCGACGGGGAGACAAAGCGATTCGTGGAATACTTCAAGACCCGGAAGGTCGGGGACGACCAGACGGACGTGTACCATTTAGACTGTGGGATCACCGAGGACAATTTGGGCGCTTACTCTATTACCGGAGTAACGCAGGCGCAGCCCGTGGTCGTTACCTGTGCCGGGCACCCGTTTGCGAACGGTGAGACGGTGAGAATCACGGAGGTAGAGGGTTCCACGGAACTCAACAATCATGTCTATACCGTACAGAACGCCGGCGCGAATGACTTTGAGCTCGCAGAGACCGACGATTTCGCCGCATGGAACGCCGCAATCACATACCCGGTAAACAGTATTGTCGAGGATGGCGGGGACCTCTATATAGCAACGGAAGAGAACCTTAACAAACAGCCGACCCTGGAACCGGACTATTGGGACGCGTGGCCCACGGCTTACACCGATGGGGGCGTGGCTCAGCGGGTAGTTGATACGATAGCGGGACTTGAGCACCTTGAGGGTGAACTCGTATCGGTGATTGTAGACGGTGCGACACATCCTGACGTGGGGGTGGTTGGGGGAGAAATTGAGCTCGATCATTATGCGAATAAAATACACGTGGGGCTCGGATATACCGCGACACTTGAATTGATGCCGCTGAACGCCGGCGCTTCCCGGGGTACTGCCGTCGGTCAGATGATGGACATAAGCGCACTTATTTTGAGGGTATACAAATCTCTCGGGGGCAAGGCCGGGCCCGATGAGGACCACCTACAGATAATATATTTCAGGACGGCTGCGGATGAAATGGACAGCCCGCCGGAACTTTATACAGGAAACAAGAGGATCACATTTCCGAGCGGAGTGGGTGACGAGGGAAATATCATGGTGATACAGGACCAGCCGTTACCGCTCAATATTCTGGCGCTTGTCGCGGAACTTGATGTCTATGACTAAACACCTGACGCTGAAACCGTTTATTCCCGAGCACGTGCTCATGTTGGGCTCGCGGGCCGAGGACCGGCACCGTCCCCGCGGTGCGGACGCTCAACGCCTGATCGACAACGGTATTGCACAATCAGCCTTTGACGGGGACGAGCTCATAATGTGCGGCGGGATCGTGATACTTCATCCCGGGGTTGCGGAAGCCTGGCTGATGTGTAAAGAGGGAGTCGGGGCGTACAAAAGGGAAGTGTACGTGTATTCAAGGAGGTTTCTTGATCTGGTGGAAAGCAAGTATTCACTGCACCGGATACAGGCGCATGTACGGGGTGGATGGAAAATAGCACGGATGTTTCTGGAACACTTGGGATTCCACAAGGAGGGTCTATTGGAGAAGTTCGGACCCGACCAAGAGGACTATTACATATATGCAAGGATAGGATAATGGCGACGGCGATAGCATTAGCGGGCTTGGGGCTTGGGATAGCAAGTTACGTCTCGGGACAGCACCAGTACGCGGAATCGCAGGCGTACAGTGCCGAGCAGATGGGCATGGCCCAGGAGCAGGCGGCGGCACAAAAGGAACAGTACCTTCACACTCTCGAATCCGAGCGGGCGGCGGCGCAGGCGAGGACCCGGGCCGCTGGATATAACGCAGAGCAGGCACAGAAAGACATGGCATCCACGCTTGAAAACAGAGATTACGCGCTTAGCACGTATGACGAAATGATAGAGGATTTTAACGTTTCCCAGAGGGCCGCGATCGGTGCGTCAGGATTCAAGTTTACCGAGGGGACAACTGCGGCGCAGATATTGGAAGATACGCAGGAAGCACAGGCCGGAGAACGGGAACAGTTGGGGCGGGAATACGGGGATCAGTACGAGTACTTCAAGAGAGAATACCTGTTTCAGAAAGAAGAGGCGGCGGCCGCATGGCGGGAAGAGCAGAATATAACGGACGAGATCGATGATAACACCGACCCTGTTGATCCCACAACCGGCCAAGATGAAGCGGCGGCGACCTATGCGGAAGAGAACGTGCCGGATCTTACGGATGAATACGACCCCAGGGCTGGCGGTAGTCCATCCGTGGGGATGTGGACCTACGCTCCAGGAACCGGAGAAAAGATAGTATGGACTGAAGAGGGTTGGAGGGACGTGGAAACAGGATCGATCTATGTTGGTGTGGAGAATTGGTGGGCGAATGGTAATTATTGGAGCGGGTAAATGAGAATACCTCAATATACACCGGGCATACAGAGACCGAACACGCGGGTAGGGTCGCGTCAACAGCCGCATATGGGTGAGGCGCGGAGATACCAGCTTGAGGCACAATCGGCAGGACAGAAGGCCCGGGAACTCGGAACGGAATCGCAGATTGCCGGGATTCAGCACGGTATGGAGGACGCTCGGTATAGACACCTCATAAGCAATATGAACTTCTGGAGCGGCATGATCTCCCGCGGGCTCGGGACCGCTCAGGACATCATCAACGCGAAGTCTTTACAGGAGGTCACTTCCGCGGAGGTGGACGCGGATTACAGGCTCAATATGTACCGTCAAGTCGTGGAAACGTATCACGGGCAGGAACTTTCCCCGGAAGAGCGGGAGATTGTCGGGAGGATGGGGCAGTTTCCAGTGCCACCGGAAGAATGGGGGAAGTCTTTTACCGAGTATCGTCAGAAGGTGTATTCCGAACTTTCC
>Ga0272441_10010781_pt1 | contig 13741 bp, 12 predicted proteins | sample SSMProp6N_FD_193582 | JGI IMG/M metagenome (GOLD analysis project Ga0272441, IMG submission 193582) | Marine sediment archaeal communities from Little Sippewissett salt marsh, Falmouth, MA, United States - SSM-Prop-6N | ecosystem: Environmental > Aquatic > Marine > Wetlands > Sediment ... | reverse complement strand
GTCGTGTGTAACCGCAATTGCGGTAGTGATCTCGTCGTCGAGGTCGATTACGATCTTGCCCTCGTCGTTCATGATATGCTGCAGCAGGACCGACACGATCCGGCCGTACATCAGGCTGCCGTGAACCGGCAGTGACGCCGCGAGGTCCGTCTGTCCGAGGATGAGCACTCCGTGACGCTCCACGACCTCACCCTTCACCGTCAACTCGCAGTTTCCGCCGGTCTCGGCGGCGAGGTCCACGATCACCGAACCCGGTCTCATGCCCTTGACCATGTCTTCGGAGATGAGCTTCGGAGCCGGACGGCCCGGTACGAGTGCGGTGGTGACGACCACGTCGGAGGTCGCTATGTGATCGGACAGGAGCTGTCGCTCCCGTTCCTCTTCCTCTTCCGACACTTCCTTGGCGTAGCCACCCTCGGTCTGCATATCGTCCGAGGCTCCCTCCCACTCGACGAACTTCGCCCCGAGGCTCTGGACCTGTTCCTTGGTCTCGGGTCGGATGTCGAACGCTTCTACGACGGCACCCAGGCGCCGGGCGGTGGCGATGGCCTGCAGGCCCGCCACACCCGCGCCGATGATGAAGACGTTGGCCGGCGGTATCGTTCCCGCCGCCGTCGTCAGCATGGGAAAGAACTTGCTCCCCGCTTCGGCTCCGCGGATCACGGCCATGTAACCCGCCACCGTGCTGAACGCCGACAGGCAGTCCATGCGCTGGGCCAGGGTGGTGCGTGGCATGAGCTCCATCGAGAACGAGGTCACGCCGCGCTCCGCGAGCCGGTTCAGGACGTCCGCGTTCTCGTGCGGCCTCATCTGGGCCAGGAACAGGGCGCCGGCCGGGATCAACTCGGCTTCGTCCGTCCCGTCCTCCCTCTTGACCGGGGCGTTGATCTTGGTGACCACGTCAGCCCCTTCGAACAGGGCCTTCGGGTCCTGCACGATATCAGCGCCGACCTCGCGATACTCTTCGTCAGTGAAGGAGGCTCCGAGTCCCGCCCCGCTTTCCACGACGAACTGGATCTCGTCCGAAGCAAGGCGCTTGATCGATTGCGGGGTCATGGCCACGCGCTGATCGAGCGGCGTATGCTCCTTCGGGACAGCTATTCGCATGGGTTGTTCGCTCTCATGTAGGGTTCAACCGTGCGGGTCACCGCGCAGTATTCTCGATGACCGTCTACCGGGAGGGGTAAGCTTCCCTTCGCCGGTGGTGGCTGCAGCAAGCACAATTCCCCCGCTGGGTAGCGAGAAGCGTGCCGCAACGCATGGTGGCCGGGACAAGCCGTCCCGCGCCCGGCCGGAGGGGGCGATATGCCGCTAAGGTCCCGATTGTCGTACCTTTCTGAGGATTCAGCGCCCCGACGAAAGGGCAACGCGGTTCGACCTCGGTGCTGTGACGGGTCAAGCTATCCCGGGCCGGGACAAAGTGACAAGTGGAGGTGGAGAGCATGCAATTTCGAGTGGTAGGGACGCTCGTCCTTCTGGGGCTTCAAGTCACCGGGGCGGCGGCGCAGGAGTCGAGCCCTCCGAACAGGGGGGTGCAGATCGAACAGGCCGTGCGGGCGGCGCCCCCGTCCATGCAGCAGGGGGCGACCGTGCTCGGATATGGTGGGGAAGCACGTACGGAAGATCCTCTTACCTTGCTGCGCGAAGGAACGAACGAGCTGATCTGTCTTGCTGACGATCCCGGGGCGCCAGAATTCCATGTCGCCTGTTACCATCGCAGTCTCGACGACTTCATGGCTCTGGGTCGTCGACTGAAAGCGGCGGGGATGGGCAGACAGGAGATCATGGACGCCCGGTATGAGGCGCTGGAGGCGGGTGAGTTCGCCATGCCGGGGCGCGCTTCGCTCTTCTCGATCAGTGCCGAGGGCGGGCCCGACGACCTCGAAGGGGCACGAAGACTTGCAGTGGTGTACGTTCCCGGAGCAACGGCCGAGGAACTGGGGCTTCCATCGCGGCCTGACGGGGACAGCCCGTGGCTCATGCTGCCCGGAACTCCCTGGGCCCACATCATGATTGGTCGCTAGGAGGGACGGTTGCCCAACTTCACCCGCCACCAGATCGCGTACAACCTGCTCAGCGCCCTCCGCGGCGCCGGCCTTGGCGTGCGGGACGAGTTCGAGGGTCGCCAGGAGCCCTCGTCGTGGTTCTTCCGGTGCCTGGCCTATGACCAGTCGGAGCTGGATATCATGGAGTCCGGGGCCATCGATGCCCTGCACGCACCTTCAGCGCTCGTCGAACTGTCGCTGGATGAGGTGGCGGTGGCGGCCGCCGCGATCGGCCCGGAGGGACTCCTGTCCTATCTGTCCTGGGAGGCGGACGACGAACCGTTCGGCGAGGCGGAGCCCGTACCGGATGCAGCGATTCCAGGGCTCGGATTCCACCCGGACGTGCACCTGGGCTACCTGGCCCTCGATGTCGCTCCGCCCACGCTGTGGATGGAAGAGAGACGCTCGGATCCGGAGTCAAACGAGGCGCTGGCCCGACGCCTGGCAGTCATGGCCCAGGAGGTCGGCGGCGGGTGTGATGTGGTAGAGGTCCACATCGAGGGGGCCCTCGACGCCTCTGAAGACGGATGGGCGGACCGGACGGCGGAGGTGAGACCGGCGGGCGTCTCGGTCCATTTCACAATCGAGATACCCCTCGCCGGGATTGGAGAGCGCGAACTCTCCATGAAGTTCGATGACGGCGCCCGCACGGCGGCGGCGGCGATCGAGGGGATGCGTCTCGTGTTTCAAAGGCTCTCGGCCGGCGAGAGGTAGCACGGCGTCCTCCAGCGGCCCGCCGGGATCAGGGTGGATCGTGGCCCCGGAGCACGAGCACGCTGTCGATGGCCGAGCGAAAGGTCTCCAGCGGGACCGCTCCCCGGATGGCGACGCTGTCCCCGACCACGAAGAACGGCGTGCTGGTGACCCCGGCGGCGATCGCGGATTCGTAGTCGCGCACCTGCAGGGGTGCCGTCTGGTCATTGCGCAGGCAGGCCGAAAACGACTCCCTGTCGACCCCGATCCCCTCGGCGTACGTCAGAAACAGAGTGTTCGGGTCCCGCGATTCCGTCCACTCTTCGCGTCGCTCGAACAGGACGTCGTGCATGGGCCAGAAGCGGCCCGCGGCTCCGGCGCAGAACGCCGCCTCGATCGCCGGCCAGGCACGAGGGTGGGTCGAGTTCGGAAACGAGATCCACAGGTAACGGGCGATTCCCGTCTGCACGTACAGACTGTCGATGGCCCGATAGGATTCCTGGTAGAATCGGGCACAGAACGGGCACTCGAAATCCGATATCTCGACGATTCGAATCGGGGCGTCTTCGTCCCCCTTCGACCGGGAGCGATCGGCACGTTCGAGTATCACCGATTGTACGGTGGGCACCACCCATGAATCGGCCGAACTGACGTCCTGGCCACCGGCCGGTTCCGCCCCTGCGAGGGCAATGAGTATCGGAGTCAGGGCCGCCAGCCGGGCGAGGCTCCTGACGCCGATCATTCGCCGAGCTCCGCCACGACTTCATCCGCGTGCTCTGCGGGCCGGACCTTTCGGTACGCCTTCTCGAGTCGCCCGTCTTCTCCGATCAAGAACGTGGAGCGGAGGATTCCCTCGTATTCCCTGCCGTACAGTTTCTTCTTTCCCCAGGCGCCGTAGGCCTCGGCAACCGCATGATCGACGTCCGCCAGGAGCGGGAAGTTGAGATCGTACTTGTCACGAAAACGCTCGTGGGAGTCCACGGGATCGGCGCTGACACCGAGCACCGTGGCGTTGCGTTCCACGATTGCCGGCATGGCGTCCCGGAAGCCGCAGGCTTCCTTCGTGCAGCCGGGGGTGTCGTCCTTGGGATAGAAGAACAGGATAACCCGCGTACCCCTCAGCTCGCTCAGTCGAACCACGCCACCGCGGTCGGAAGGGAGCGCGAAATCCGGGGCCGTATCGCCGACTTCGATCATGTCATGCCTTTCTTTCAGCCCGCTGCCATTCGGTCATACTCGTCCGTGAGGAGGCGCCACGCCTCCCGCACCGACTGTTCCGTTCCCCTCGCGCTCCCCACGGCGAGGCGAAGGACGAAGCGACCACCGACGGCGGTGTGTGACAGGAACACTCGACCGTCACGGTTTACCGTCTCGAGGAGTCGCCGGTTCCACTCGTCCGGGTCAGCGCCACCCGGAGGGATGGCCCGGAACACGATAAGAGAGAAGGGGTGGGGCGCGACCAACTCGAATCTCGTGTCCGCCTCGACCCGGGCGGCCAGCTCGTCCGCGAGGGCGATGTGGTCTCGAAGCCTCGCGCGCAGGCCCTCGGCCCCCTCCATGCGGAACTGGAACCACAGCTTGAGGGCACGAAAGCGCCTCCCCAGCGAGAGCCCGATGTCCATCAGGTTGGACCCGTCCTCGGCGCTTCGCAGGTACTCGGGGGTCAGCGCGAGCGGTCGCCTCATTGCGGCCGCGTCGCGGAACAGCAGGATGCTGCAGTCGATCGGCGTGGACATCCACTTGTGGGGGTTCAGCACGATCGTGTCGGCGCGATCCCAGCCCTCGAACTCTCCCCGCTTCTCGGGAAGCGCCGCCGCGGGGCCCGCGTACGCGGCGTCCACGTGGAGCCAGACTCCCATGCGCTCGCAGATCTCGGAGATATCCCGCACGGGATCCACGCTCGTCGTCGAGGTGGTGCCGATGGTGGCACACACCATCACCGGAATGAGGCCGGCGCCCCGGTCGGTCTCGATGGCGCTCTGCAGTGCGGAAGGGACCATTCGGAACTTCTCGTCCACCGGAATGTGGCGGACCTGATCGAGTCCGAAACCGGCAGCCAGGGCCGCCTTGTCCACGGAGCTGTGCGCTTCTGCCGACAGGTACAGCACACACGGGCCCACATCGCTGCGGCCGGCGAGGCCGCGCTGGCGCACGTCGGGAACCGCCTGCTCACGGGCGGCGAGAAGGGCCGTAAACGAACTGCTCGAAGCGGTGTCCAGGATCAGGCCGTCGAATGCATCCGGCAGACCGACGAAACGGCGTACCCAGCCCACTACCCGTTGCTCGAGTTCCGTGCCTGCCGGAGACGTCCGCCAAAGCATGGCGTTCTGGTTCATCTCGGCAGCGAGGAACTCCGCCAGAACACCGGCGTCCGTGGACGAGCTGCAGAAATAGGCGAAGAAGCCGGGGTGATTCCAGTGCGTGAGCCCCGGCACGATCACGTCATCGAGGTCGGCGAGCACCGCCTCCAGGGACTCCGGGTCCTCAGGCGGCTCCTCCGGCAAGCGGGCCGCCACATCGCCGGGCCGAACCCGGGGGAGAACCGGAAGATCGGCCACGCGCTCCCGATAGGAGGCGATCCAGCGCGCCGCCCGAGCGGCGTCATCGAGGAAATCGTTTCCGCTCACCTGCGCCCTCCGGGGCCCGATGGACTCGACCTGAAAGCCGGTGCAGTCGCCCCCGTGGCGTCAGACCTCCGGCAGCCTACCTTGTGGACTTCATGAGCGCCGAGAGAGAGCCGGCCGAGCTGGAGGTCTTCATTGAAGGCTTCCAACGGGCCATCGACGAAGAGATCCTCGCGATCCAGGATGACCTGGCTCGCCGAGGTATCGCACAGCCCGTCGCGGCTTCCGGCGGCCATGAAGTGGACACCGATACGGCAGGATTCGTATACGACTGGACCCTGCCGCCGGGAAGGTACGTCATTCGCGTAGATGACGCAGTCCGAGTGGCCTGCCAGGAAGGCGAGGGGCTCGGTTTCGTGACCCGGTGGGATCCGGCGTCGCGGGCGATTCGGGTGAGCGTATCGGATTGGCTGGGCCGCCTCGCCGGGCCGGCCGACCTGACGTTCGATCCGACGTGGCTGCTGGCCGCACTCGACGCGCGACTGGCGGCCATCGAGGCGGAACCCGCGTCCTACCAGACCGAGACCGCCATGCGTCTGTTCGGGGCCCGGTTCCCGGAGACCGGGACCGCCGACGCCGCCGCTTCCCACCGGGAGGGTCTGAACGAGTGCCAGGTCGAGGCCCTCGGGCGGGTTCTCGGCAGCCGCACCCAACTCGTGTGGGGCCCTCCGGGGACGGGCAAGACCCTCCTGCTGGGGCATGCCGTAGGTGCGCTCGCCGAGAAGGGTCGAGTCCTGGTTCTGGCGACCACGAATGTGGCGGTGGATGAGGCCGCGCGGAGGGTCGCCGACCAGATGGGCCCCGGGGCGGTTGCGGAGGGACGGATCGTGCGGCTTGGCGCGAGCTACAGCCCGTCCGGGGACGCCGACCTGTCGATCGAGGCCGTGGTGCAGCGCCGGGAGAGCCGGGATCCAGGCCGCTTGACCCGCCTGTTGGACGAACTCGAGGCGGAGTTGGCGATCGGAAGGTCGCGGGCAGGGGCCTCGAGTCTCCGGCAGCGATACGGAGTGGTTCTCGCGCGTGCCCGGGCGGCAGGAGCTCCCGGGGCCCTCACCAGGGCCGGGCACCTCACTTCCGAGCTCCAGCGAGCCGGGGCGCGTGTGCTCGCGCGAGCGGACGTAGTCCTCACCACGTTCGCCCGGATGACTCTGCGAGACGATCTGTGGGGACTTCGCTTTCAGTCGCTCTTCGTGGACGAAGCGAGTACGGCGCCGCTTCCTTACCTGTTCGCCGGGGCCTGTCTCGCGACGGATCGCGCGGTAGCGGTGGGCGACTTTCAACAGCTGCCCTCCGTGGTCATGTCGAGCGGTACGGAGGCCGCCCGGTGGCTCAGCCGCGACATCTTCCGACAGTCGGGCTCGATCGATCCCGAAGCGGGCCGGACTCTCCCGGATCCCCGCGACGATCTGTGCGCCATGCTCACGGAGCAGTACAGGATGGCTCCGCAGATCCGGGTTCTGGTCAGCGAACTGTTCTACGGCGGCAGGTTGAGCGATGCCCCCTCGGTCAGGGATCGTCCCATCGTTGCACCCCCCCTGGTCCTCGTGGACACGGAGGCGCTCAGGCCCGAAGTCGAGCGGGCCGAGGGGTCTCGCGCGAACGCGGCCCACATCGAAGTGCTTCTCCAGCTGATCGAACTGCTCGGACGTCGGGGGGTGTCCGACGTGGGCGTCGTCACCCCGTATCGGCTGCAGTCGAGGCGCATCTTCCAGCAGGTCAGATCGCGGCTGGGCCGGTCCGCTCCGGCGGGGCTCGAGGTGGCGACCATACATCGTTTTCAGGGCCGGGAGAAGGCGGCCGTGATTCTCGATACGGTTGACGCCCCCCCGGGCGACAGCTGGTTTCTCAACGAACACCGCAATCCGGACTTTCCTCGCCTTCTCAACGTCGCGATGTCGCGCAGTCGCCACTCCCTCATGGTGGTGGGAACGTCGGAGGGTCTGGGCAGGACCCTGCCTCCAGACGCACTCCTCCTGCGAACCCTGGAGGTGATCCGCGAGAAGGGCACGGTCATCGACGGTGCGCACGTCGCCCGTGACGGATTCGGGCTGCTCGAAACGTAGGTCCGCGTCACCGACTCCGGCTTTTCACCGCGCCGTGAACTGAGCGCCGCCGACTTCGATGTGCTAAGTGCTTTTCTGTCGGGGTGATCGCGGGTCATTTTTTTAAAAAATCCGCATTCCTATGCCTGACGGGGTTGACCCAAAAAACAATGATTGTATAATGGTTGCGTGCCGCGGAGGAGGCACCGGCGAGATCCGGTAGGCCGCTGCACCGAGATGCGACGACGGGTTGTTCGGAGTGGGCGATGGTGCTCCCCGCGAGCGCGAGAGTTCACACAGCTAGCCGGACAAACGGTACCAGAGCCTGTCGAGTCTTGGAAGGATAGCGCAACCGACCAAGAGTAACGCTACGGTGCGGAAAATGTATCTTCCCTCAGCCCCTGGGACTCTTCGGAGCCTCCAGGGGTTGAGTACATCCAGCAACCAGCATCGACCACTTCATTCGGTCCCGACAGGTCTCTCGCTTCCACACGGTCCCGCCAGCAGAACCGTCACCCGGTACATCTCGAAGCCATCCCGAACCGGTGCCGACATCGTGCCGATCGGTAACTGCTTTTCAGGAGAATTTTTAAAAAAAAGACTGTGGACGAAGTGTGGATAATATGTGGAAAAAACGAAACGCGAGGTCTGTGTCGCTTGTGCGCGGTGGCGCGCGGCGACCCGGGGGAGTTATCCACGTGGTGGGGATTGTCAGCGGGACCGGGCCAAATCCGGGTTCAAGCGGGGAACGGAGGACAGGATGAGGGCCGTCGTTCAGCGGGTGTTGAATGCGTCCGTGTCGGTCGGTGGGAGGACGGTGGGGGAGATCGAGCAAGGTCTGCTGGTTCTCGTGGGCTTCGCCGAGGGGGATGGGCGCGACGAGATGGAGTGGATGGCGGCCAAGGTGCGGGGACTCCGGATCTTCTCCGACTCCGAGGGGCGCATGAACCTGGATGTCGGCCAGGTGGGGGGGGCGATGCTAGTGGTTTCTCAGTTCACCCTGTACGGAGACGTGTCGCGAGGCCGGCGGCCGTCGTTCGTTGGTGCCGCGGAACCGGACGAGGCGCGCCGTCTGTACGATGAATTCGTTGAGGTCTGCCGCGGCGGAGTCGTGCCGGTGGCCACCGGGGAGTTCGGCGCCCGGATGGAAGTCTCGCTGCTCAACGACGGACCCGTGACGCTGGTGGTCGAGAGATGAGACTCGTGCTGGCGTCCGGATCCCCGCGCCGCAGGGAGATCCTGCATCTGCTGGGTCTCGAACACGAGATGCGGCCCCCGGATGTAGACGAGCGACTGCGCGCGGGAGAGGAGCCTGGAGTGCAGGCTCGCCGCCTCGCCGTGGAGAAGGCGTCCGGTACCGCGGGACACGGGGACGACTTGATACTGGCGGCCGACACGCTCGTGGTGCTCGGAGAAGAGATACTCGGAAAGCCGGTCGACGAGGCGGACGCTCTCCGGATGCTGATGAAGCTGCAGGGTCGGCGGCACGAGGTCCACACGGGGCTTGCCCTCCGATTCGGGGATCGAATCGAGTCGGACGTCGCCGTGACCAGCGTGTGGTTCCGGTCGCTTGATGCGGCTGAATGCGAGGAATACGTTGCCAGCGGAGAGCCGTTGGACAAGGCCGGAGCGTATGGTATCCAGGGACTTGGGGCGGTCCTGGTCCAGCGGATCGAAGGTGAGTACTTCAACGTGATGGGCCTGCCCGTGCAGCTCCTGCTCTCCCTGCTCGCGCGGTTCGGCCTGCGCTACGCCTTTGGAAGTCTGGAGGAGGGGTGAGCGACTCTCGCGATCTGGTTCTGGCGATCGACCAGGGAACGACCGGCAGCCGCGCCCTGGTGATCGATCGCTCCGGCCGCATTCTCGCCACGGCATACCGGGAGTTCCAGCAGCACTTCCCTGAGCCTGGCCAGGTCGAGCACGACGCGGAGGAGATCTGGGAGTCCGTTCGCGTCACGGTGGCCGAGGCGCTCGAGACCACGGGTGCGCCCACGGGCAGGCTGGCCGCCATCGGGATCACGAACCAGAGAGAAACGACGGTGGTGTGGGACCGCGCCACCGGCCGGGCCCTGGCCCCCGCCATCGTATGGCAGGATCGACGGACATCGGGGCGGTGCGCCGAGCTGGCCTCCCTCGGGCACGAGCAGCAGATCCGGTCCCGAACGGGACTCGTACTGGATCCCTATTTCTCGGGCACCAAACTCGAGTGGCTTCTGAACGCCAACCCCGGCTGGCGAGATCGAGCGGCTGCCGGAGAACTCGCATTCGGCACCATCGACAGCTGGTTGATCTTCCGTCTTACGGGTGGCCGGGTTCACGCCACCGATCACACCAACGCGTCCCGCACGATGCTCTATTCGCTCGACTCGGGAGACTGGGATCCGTGGCTGTGCGATCTGTTCGGCGTTCCGATGGCCATGTTGCCCGAGGTGCGGTCGTCTTCTGGCGACTTCGGAGTCACCGATCCGACCGTCGTCGGGGCGGAAGTCCCGATCCAGGGGGTCGCGGGAGACCAGCAGGCGGCCCTGTTCGGACAGGGAGGTTGGGAGCGAGGGGACGCCAAGAACACGTATGGGACGGGAGCGTTCCTGCTCTTCCATACCGGAACTGAACGGGGACCGGACGTGCCGGGCGTGCTCACGACAGCCGCGTGCGACCGAAGAGGCGGACGAGGCTTCGCGTACGAGGGCTCGGTGCTGGTGGCCGGGGCCGCGATCCAGTGGCTCCGCGACGGATTGGGACTGCTGGAGGGTGCGGCGGAGTCGGAGGGCATGGCCCGCTCGGTCGATTCGTCCGGTGGCGTGTATTTCGTCCCCGCGCTGACAGGACTCGGGACTCCCTGGTGGGAGGCGGAGGCGCGCGGCACGATCGTGGGCCTGTCGCGAGGTTCGCGGCGGGAGCACCTGGTTCGAGCCGCTCTCGAAGCCATGGCCTACTCGACCCTGGATGTGCTCCAGGCGATGGGCGCCGATCGGGATCTCGAACTGCGATCCCTGAGGGCGGATGGTGGGGCATCGGCCAACGACTGGCTGATGCAGTTTCAGGCCAACGTCCTCGGGGTGCCGGTTCGACGCCCCGCGGCCACGGAACTGACGGCCCTCGGTGCCGCCGGGCTGGCCGGGCTGCAAGCCGGGGTGTGGGCGGAACCGGAGGAATTCCTGGCGGCGCGCGGTCCAGAGGCCGAGTTCAAGCCGGATTCGCACGGATCGGGTGCCCGGGAGGAAGACGTCAGGGGGTGGCGCCGGGCGGTGCGGACCGCTATCCACTGGGCTCACACCGAATGACGGAGGAGCCTGATCCGTGACGTCTCAACCCGTCGGCCAGGACACGATCGCGCGCCGGCCGCTCAGGATCGGGGTCATCGGATCCGCCCGCGCAGACCCGGAGATATGGGCCACGGCGCATGCAGTGGGTCGCGCGCTCGCACGAGCCGAGGCGCTCCTGGTGTGCGGCGGTGGAGGCGGCGTGATGGCGGCAGCGGCTGAGGGCGCGTGCCGGGAGGGGGGCGAGGTTCTGGGGATTCTGCCCGGCGACGATCCCGGCGCCGCGGCGGACGGAGTGTCGATCCCGGTCGCTACGGGAATGGGCGAGGCCCGCAACTACCTGGTCGTCCGGGCGGCCGAGGCGGTCATCGCGGTAGCCGGAGGGTGGGGCACCGTCAACGAGGCGGCGCACTGCATGAAGATCGGGCGCCCGCTGGTGGGCGTACGAGATGCCCTGGGTGAGCGATTCGAGATCGAGCGGTTCGACGATCCGGCCGCTGCTGTCGCGCGGGCACTCGAGTTGGCAACGGAACGACGATCGGATCCGCGCTCGCGGCATGTCGCCCGCTAGCGGATCGGCCTTTCACAGTCGGAGGTACGGTGTACGCGGTCTACATATTCGGTTCGATCATGGCGATTCTTGTCGCGGCGGTGATCTTCGCGCCGATGATTGAGGGCAAGTGGCGCGAAGGGAAGGATGGCGACTCCGCAACCGATCGTAAGGAAGCGGCCATCGCCGCCCTTCGTGAGTTGGAGTTCGAGTACCAGACCAACAAGGTCTCCGACGAGGACTACGCGACGCTTCGGGGGCGGTACGCGCGCCAGGCGCTCGCAGCCCGAGACGAGCTCGGCGAGGTGGTCGATCTGCACGCCTGTCCCGGCTGCGGGGCTACGGTGAAGGGTGGAGCGAAATTCTGCTCGGCCTGCGGTGGCGCGCTGGTCTGAGGGAGTCGTAGCGATGAACGACAGAATCGTCGATCTCCGATCCGACACGGTCACCCGGCCTGCGGCGGGCATGCGCCGGGCCATGGCCGAGGCCGAAGTGGATGATGACGTCCTCGGCAAGGATCCGACTGTCGACCGGCTGGAGCGCCGGGTCGCCGATCTGCTGGGCAAGGAAGCCGCCCTGTTCTTCCCGTCCGGCACCCAGGCCAACCAGGCGGCGGTCATTCTCCACACTCGCCCCGGCAGCGAGGCCGTCTGCGAGGCTGAGTCCCACGTTTTCAACTACGAGTACGCGGATGCCGCATGGTTGGCTGGAGTGCAGCTGCACCCGGTGGCATCCGATAGAGGAGCCCTGACGGCCCGGGATGTAGCCGCGGCCATTCGGCCTGGAGATCGCCACCACCCGATCACCACGCTCGTGTGCGTGGAGAACACGCACAACATGCATGGCGGGTCAGTCGTGCCCATTCGGGCCTTGCAGGCCATACGGGAACTTGCACGAGAGAGGTCGCTTCCGGTTCACCTGGACGGGGCCCGCCTGTGGAATGCGGCGGTGGCCACGGGCGTCTCTCTGGCTGACTTCTCGTCCTGCGCCGACACGGTCACCGTGTGCCTCTCGAAGGGGCTCGGCTGTCCCATCGGCTCGCTATTGGCCGGACCGTCCGGACTGATAGCGGATGCCTGGTCCGTGAGGAAACGCCTCGGGGGGGGGATGCGGCAGGTAGGAATCCTCGCGGCAGCCGGACTCTGGGCGCTGGATCACAACCTCGACCGACTTGGCCAGGACCACGAGAGGGCCCATCGGCTGGCACTGGGGTCCAACGCCCTGGACGGGCTGCGAGCCGAGGAGCCGGACACCAACATCGTGATGATCCACCTCGAAAGAGAAGACCTGGACGAAGAGGCCGTCGCCTCGCAGCTCGAGGCGAACGGTGTCCTGATCCTGCCCGCCGGTCCCGGGAGGCTGCGGGCCGTCACGCACCTCGATGTGGACGACCAGGGCATCGACCGGTGCCTCGAAGCCCTGTCTCAGCTGTTGGCCTGACCTCCTTCTGACCCGGTGGCCGGTTCAGGCCCCGTCGCTGCCCGGGAGCCAGGCCAGCACCAGGCGGTGTATCGTGATGTCCGCCTTTCGCGGAGCGACGCCCTCCGTCTCCACTTCCAGGCCAGGTACCTCGAACCGGTCCTTCAAGGCCTCGATCTCGCGCCCGAGCTCTTCTTCCATTTCGACCCGCTGTGCACGAAGCGAGTCCACCGACTCCTCCGCCCTCCGGATGTCGTCCCGCTCCCTCGACGCACGTCCCGCCCCACGCATGGCGGTGGTCGCCCGGCCCATGCTCCGCCGACTCAGCTTCTTTCGCCCCAGGAAAGCGTCCAGGACGGTGGCCCCGACCGAGATCGCCGCCTGCACCTTCTGCTGCGAATACTGGGACTCCTCCCTATCCACCCGCTCCTCGGCCTTTCGGATCCTCTCATCGATCCTGGCGAGACGCGTCGCGAAACGGTCCCTGAGTTCGTCGATTTCCTCGTCCCTGGCTTCTCGTGCGGCCTCGCGCACCCGGATCCGGAAATCGGCTTCAGACTCGCCGGCATCAGAGACGAGCTTCAGGGCGGCGCAGCGCAGGAGCTCCAGGGGGCGGTTCTGATACAGGTGGCCCTTCAGGGCCGACTTCCAGGACCGATAGCTGGCCTTTCGAGCCGCTGCGGCGGGTAGCTTGCCGAACACCACACCCGGCTCCGGATCGGCCGAGAGGTCGAGGGCCGCGAATGTCTCAGCGGCTTCCCATGGATTGGGCGGCACGTCCGCCGGCAGAGGGGCGACACAGACCACCCGCTCCCACAGGTCGAGGCCGAGCGTGGATCGCGCGTAATGAAGATCCACTTCCGCCAGGAGCGCGGGCCGGTAGGGGCCCTCAGCCATTCCGGGACCGAACCGGATGAAGGTCTCCTCTACACCCGGGGGAACGACCGGGCGCTCGATCTCCAACCGCGCGGATTCCGATTTCCCTGCGGAGCGCGGCGACCCTGCTTCCGCTCGCTCACCCCCCTGCGGCGCGGCGGACAGGGCCCTGGCTGCCGCCTCACGCCGGGGTTCCATCAAACGCCGGATCTCCGGCCTCGCCATGGGG
>Ga0272441_10010780_pt1 | contig 13741 bp, 11 predicted proteins | sample SSMProp6N_FD_193582 | JGI IMG/M metagenome (GOLD analysis project Ga0272441, IMG submission 193582) | Marine sediment archaeal communities from Little Sippewissett salt marsh, Falmouth, MA, United States - SSM-Prop-6N | ecosystem: Environmental > Aquatic > Marine > Wetlands > Sediment ... | reverse complement strand
GGTGCGGGAACTCGTTCCTTTTTTCCTCTTTTCTTTTTCGTCACGATTCTTTTCCTCTTTCCGATAGGTGGTGGCCGTCACGATCTCTCTGATCCTGTCGGCCGTTCCGGGGAAGGATGGATCGATATCCAGGGCCCTTCCGAAGGCCTCCAGTGCCCGGTCACTGTCGCCGAGGGCGAGATATATATTCCCCAGGTTGTGGTAGAGCACCGGATGCGACCGTCCCGCTTCGATGCCGCTTCGCAATATGGCACATGCCCGCTCATGGTCTCCCCTGTGCGCGTGGGCGAGGGCCAGATTATTGTATGCCCCGATATGCCCCGGATCGGCCTCCAGTGTCAGCGTATATTCGCCGATGGCCCGGTCGGTCATGCCCAGAGCGCCGCAGGCCCGTGCCAGGTTGAAGTGCAGTTCGGGGGTGCCCGGCGGGAAGGGCAGGCACCGATCAAGGAGGTCACGCGCCTCGTCGTACATCCCCATCTCCAGATACTGATCGGACAGTCCCTTGATGGCATTGATGTCGCCGGGGTCCCTGTCGAGCCGCTTTTCACCCAACTGCAGGTAATATGCCCGCTTCTCGCTGATCCGCCGGGGGGACAGGACCTTGCCGTAGTGATGAATGGCGATGTCCGTGTCGGCGGCGCGGAATCCCACCCTGTCGAAGTGATAGTCGATGGTTTCATGCACCCGGCCGGAAAAGGTTATGGACCGGTGCCGGCGGAAGAGCCGTATGAGGCGCGAGGGGATAAATCCGAAATAGTCTCCTCCCTCACTGCAGTCGTGGGGATTGACGGTAATATTTGCCAGTGTCCGGTCGTTTTCATAGTTCCTCACGAGAAAGCGATAGCCGTCGACCCCCTCATGGGCGAGCAATGCCCCTATCGCCGCACGGTCTCCGGCGGCGATGACCTCGTCGGCATCCATGATCAGTATCCAGTCGCCCCGCGCCTGCCGGATCGAGAAATTCCGCGCCGCGGCAAAATCGTCGCGCCACTCGAGGTGATACATATGGGCGCCGAAGGAGCGGGCTATGGCGACGGTCCCGTCCGTGGAGCCGGTATCGACAATGATCATCTCGTCGACCAGCGGGGCCACACTCCCCAGACACCGTTCCAGTGAGGCCTCTTCGTCCCTGACGATCATGCAGAGCGACAGTGTGGGGCCCCCGTGACCGGTGATGGCGGCAGGTACGTCGGGTCGCCTCCGGCCGGTCGTGATGTCGTCGAGATCGAGACCATCGTCATGTGCCATGCCGGCGGCGATCTCCCGGGCAAGGTGTCCTTCCACCGGCCCGATCCGCTCTCCGATGGTAGATCCCAGGGCCGCCAGTCGAGCCGGAACGGCTTCAACGGACAGCATCTCTTCTTCCGGCCTGTCCACGAGACGGCAGATCTTTTTGAGGGTGGCGGCGACGTCATCTGCCGTCCCGGTGCGCCGGCACTGCCAGAGCGCCACGAGGTGTACCGGGAGATAGTTGGCCCGATCCCTGAGATATCTGGTGATCAGTCTGCGGGCGGAGTCCTCTTCGTCGTGTTCGATGAGGAGAAGACCCATGAGACCCCATACCCGCGGATCGACGGGGGTCTCCCGGGCCGCCTCTTCCAGGACGGCAATGGCATGGGGGATGGATCCCCTTTTTCTGGCCACAATGGCCCTCCTCAGGAAGAGTTCAATCTCTCCGGGGTGCCCCTTCGCGGTGTGTGCGCAGAGACGGTCGGCTGCTTCCCAGTTTTCCCCGTCGATATCGGTGTCTATGATCTCCAGCAGGTCCCTGAGATCCAGATGTCCGGTATCGATGAGCCCCCGGCAGAGCGCTATCTTTGATGGAAAGTCGCCCGCCCGTTCACAGAGCCGTGCCAGGTCATGGCGCACCGCCACATTACCGGGCTCACGATCCAGCACACGCTGGAGGCAGGAACGCGCCTCATCGAGTCGTCCCCGTGATCCATAGATACGGGCAATGGCCGTGAGGCATGCCGCCCTGTCGTCTGTTTCCCGCAGGGACTGCTCGAAGCGTCTCCCGGCCTTACCGGGATTGTCGAGATTGAGGTGCGCCTGCCCCATGAAGAGCAGGATCTTCCATGTGTCAGGTGCCGCGCCGTCACTGCCTTTGCAGAGCTTCAGGTATTCCGCCCCCGCTTCTATGAGGCTGTCCCATTTTCCCTGGCCCTGGCAGGCAAAGACGAGTGCCCCGAGGGTATCACATACCCCTCGGGCATTATATACCCCTCGGGCATTATATACCCCCTGGGTATCAGCTACCCTCCGGGCATTAGATACATCGGGGCAGCGGGCGAGCCACTGCCTGGCCAGTGATTCCGCCCTCCCGAATTCACCCTGGCCCAGACATGCCATAATGGGGTCGAGTCTGTTCATGTGCCTGCCCGTTCCCCCATCGGTCGTACCGGGGGGATTACCGTTCTCCGATCTTGAGTGCCGGGTTCCCCGCCCAGATCTCATAGGGTCCGGGGTTCTTTGTCAGCACCGAATCGGCTCCCACGACGACGCCGTCGGGGATTTCCGTGACCTGCGACAGTATGGTGCACCCGTGAAGCCACACATCTCTGCCGATTGTCTTATTCATCCACTTGACGCCCTTTTCTTCCTGCAGCCTGAGCAGCGGCGTGTGACGTCCCTGGTGATAGTGGTCATGCGTAAATATCTTTGTTCCCGAGCCGATCATGGTCCAGGGACCGATGGTAATGTCTCCCGTCAGGTCAATGAATGCACCGGCCGAGATGATCACGTTGACCTCACGATCGGTGTTCTCGAAGATTGCCCGTGACAGCGTGAGCTGTCCCTGATGTACCTCCACGTGAGGGAAATGGCATACCTTTCTGATCACATCGATGAGTGCCTGTTTTGTCATTGCTACCCTGAAATCGCCGGCAGCCTGTGGGGCGTATCCGCCCTGTTCTTTCTGTAGTGTTTGATGCATATCCTGTCACCGGGTCTTGAGTGAGAAATCGCCTGTCACCGCGGCGTCCCGTTCATGCCTCAGAGCAACACGCGACGTCCGCTGTCCGATCGTCCATGGGCCTGACTTCACCCATGGCAATGACATACTGTCGCCCGCATTCCGGACAGGAGGCGATGTCGCCCGCACAGTGGAGACCATGTCCGCACTCACAGATCCAGGATTCGATTCTCCCGGGATTTCCCAGGACGAGGGCATAATCGGGGACGTCGCGGGTGACGACGGCTCCCGCCCCTATGAATGCATACCTGCCGATGGTGTGCCCGCAGAGGATCGTCGCCCCCGCACCGATGGTGGCCCCCTTCCTGACTGTCGTTGTCTTGTATTCCTTCTTCCGCGAGATGTGGCTGCGAGGATTGGTAACATTGGTAAAGACCATCGAGGGTCCGCAGAAGACATCGTCCTCGATAACGACCCCCTCGTAGACGGAGACATTATTCTGGATCTTGACATTGGTGCCGATTCTGGTGCCCGGCGCGATCAGACAATTCTGACCGATGGTGCATCCTTCGCCTATTTCCGCGCCCGGCATGACGTGACTGAAGTGCCAGATCTTTGTCCCCTTTCCGATGGTACTCGGTGTATCGATGACGGCCGTTTCGTGGGCCCAGTATCCCTCCGATTGGTCCCTTCCATTCAGTGACAGGGGGACGCCGTTACGTTCCAGTGAGTCCTGGCAGGCATTCAGTATCTTGAGGACACCGATGCCGTTCATGCCGTCTGTTCGGGGCGTCTCGCCCGATTCGATACAGTCGAGAAAGTGACGGCATTCCGCCTTCAGCGGTTCGTCGTCGTCAACGGCCACAATGGCGGTCTCATGCGCGCGGGGAACGGGGTGCCGGTTCAACCAGTCGACCCCCTTGTCATGGATCTGCAATTTACCATCCACGGCGGTGTCGTCAAAGACGGCCATCTTCTTGTCACCCACGATCACCAGCTTCTGTTCCTTGTTCGGATGGAGCCAGCTCACGAAGATGTGCCCCGTGACGCCCCCCCTGAAGGAGAGTACGCTGATGGTGACGTCGGCGATGTCGCGGTTGAGATAGCTACCTCCATGGGCCATGACCTGGCTGGGCATTTCTTCCAGCAGATAGAGTATCACCGATATGTCATGAGGAGCGAAGCTGAGGATGACGTTTTCCTCGGTCCTGATCTTGCCCAGGTTGAGTCTGTTTGAATAGATGTAGTTGATTTTCCCCAGTTCGCCCGAGTCGACAATGTACTTCAGCTTTATAATGGCGGGGTGGTAGAGCAGGATATGTCCCACCATGAGTATGCGGCGTTCATGGAGGGCCAGCCGGTTGAGTTCTTCGGCTTCACTGACTGCCAGGGACAGCGGCTTTTCCACGAAGACGTGCTTCCCGGCAAGCAGCGCCTGTTTCGCCAGTTCGAAATGGGTCTCTGCCGGCGTGGCGATGACCACCGCATCGACGGCCGGGTGCTGCAGAACGCTCTGAAAGGATGTCTGAAAGATCTTGTTCGGATACTGCTGCTGAAAGGATCGAAGGGTCGCAAAATCGGTGTCGCAGATGGTATGAAGCGCTCCCAGTTCATCAAAATTCCGGACGAGGTTTTTCCCCCAGTATCCGGTCCCTATAACGGCAATAGTTGGAGTCATGGTCTGCCTGCCTCGCCCTTTCCGCTCATTGGTTTGTCATGCTGCACCGGTACGCAAACGGCATGGAATGGTACCTCCGGTTCGCACCGGTACCCGGGACAGCCGGAAAAATGTGCCCGATCCTTCGTCCCGGGGTGCTGTACTGCAAGATAGGTGCCAGGTCGGCTCGCGATTGATCGCCTTCCATAAGGGGGTATCTCCCCTTCGGCCTGCCCTGCCTGGAATAGACGGAACGGGGATGAGGGCCGGGATGAATGGGACACAAAAAAGGTTAAACTTTTTTTCAGGGGATGCCGATAATAGTGCCAAAGGTCAAGGTAGAGTGATAATTATGGACATGACAATCACAAACATAAACTCGGCTGGGGCGGGTGTTCATCAACCGGTATCGGTCAATCACAGTGCAGGCGGGCAGGCGCCGGCCAGGGCACGACCCGATGCCGCTGATATGGTAAACACCGGGAATAATCAATCTCTGGAAGAAGTCAAACGGAAGATTGAGGATTCCATCGCCAACAGCAATATCAGCATCGACTTCTCTCGATACGGTGACAAGAGCGAGAAGATCTCGATTACCGTGAAGGAACGGGAATCGGGAAAGGTAATCCGCGAGATCCCCGCTGAAGAGGTGCAGCACATGCAGGTAAAAATGGAAGAACTGGTGGGTGTGCTGTTTAACGACAAGATTTAGGGGATCGATCCGGGTCTGTCCCGTCTTTGCTACTTGTCATGCGATGCGTCGAAAGAACGTTTCAGCAACTCTCTCTGTCTGTTGAATACGTACCCTATGATTGTGTCTCGATCTCCCTCCGGTATATCGACAAAGGAAATAACGACATGGTAGTCATCTGTGGCCTGTGATTCCTCACTGGATGTCACCCGTCCCAGTACCTGTATCTGTGTCCGCGAGGCGACGGGGAGGAAGATTCTGAGGGCGACGATGTCGCCGATGGAGAAGCGCCGGTTCGTGATGCACTTGAGACCTGCGCCGCTGATATTGACACAGTCGGCACGAACCGATGCATGGGCGGTGCCGTCTTGCTGTTCCAGCAGCTCCAGTATGCGATCCATTTTCAGGTTGGTCTCATAGATGAGTCGATAGAGCACATCCAGGGTGACCTCGTCGATCTCGGGAATCTCGGGGAGCTCATGCAGGGTCTTTTTGAAGATGAATTCCGGATTATCCCGAAACCTCCGGTAATCATCGGTCGAGAGCCTCTGACAATCGACTTTCAGTGCACAATCCACCCGGACATGTTCCCGTCGGTTTTCCCTGTTCATCGCGGATTTCTCCCGGTCTTTCATCGGCTCTCCCTGTCCCCGGAAGGGGCGTCATATATTTGTCATATCTGTCAATGCCGGTGACGCGTGGCGCCGCTGATCGGTCCTGCCGGCGGCACGGCATCGTCCCCTTAGCGAGTAGAAAAGCATTTTCCATGCCAGAGTGGGCGCACAGTGGCAGACACCGTCGGGCAGGGCGAGGCAGCGGTTGTGTGATCGACAGATGATGGCGGCCGGTACGGCACCGAGGGGTCCTAACAGGCCACCGACTCGAATGCCTCGACGACGGATTTATCGAACTGGATATTGACATTCCTGATCAGTTCCTTCATGGCGACAGTCGGCGTGAGTGCCTGTCGGTAGGGGCGGGTGCTCACCATGGCATCGAAGGAGTCTGCCACGCTGGCGATTCTTGACAGATAGGGGATCTCTTCGCCGGCCAGTCCGTCGGGATATCCATTGCCGTCCCACCGTTCATGGTGATGACGAATGATTGCCCGTTCCGTGTCCATCAGCATGATCTTGCGCAGGATATTTTCCCCGATAACGGGATGGGTCCTGATGATGGCGTATTCGTCGTCCGTGAGCGAGCTCTCCTTGAGGAGTATACTGTCGGGTATGGCGATCTTGCCGATGTCATGCAGCATGGCGGCTATCTTGAGAGATTGAATCTGATGATCCGAGCATGACAGCACCTGGGCCGTTTTGACGGACAGTTCCGTCACGTGGGCCGAATGTCGCTCCGTGTAGTGGTCTCGAGCCTGGATCGATGTGATCAGTGACTTGAAGGTATCAAAGATATTGGCGTATAGACTCTCATAGAGGATATTGTTTTCTATGTTCAGGGAGGCCCTGCTTGACAGGTTTTTGATATAGTAGAGATCGTTCTGTGTGAAGGGCCCTTTATTTTTCGTGCCCCTCACGTGCAGCACGCCGAAGGCCCTGCTCCTGATCATCAGCGGGGCGGTGATGACGGAGACACCGTCGACAGTCGCCAGGACCGTCTCCTGTCTGCGGATAACATCCGTGAACATGGCATTGATTGCCGGGGTGATGTGGTTGCCGGGGTGAATGTGGGCGCCTGCATACCTGACGACCCTGAGATGAAATGCATCCTTCTCCTCGTCAAAGAGGGCGAGGCAGCAGCTCTTTCCGCCGGTTATCTCGAGCGCCAGAGACGCGATTTCCTGAAACACGTGATCGCTTTCACCGTTCATCCGGTCCACTGCATCATAGATAACGTCTATGGTGTTTATCTCACGTGTGTCATTGTTCCATACAGCGTCATTCATCATGTTATACCCGCACTTCAAGTGAGACTGCTGGACGAGTCTGCCCGCTATAAACATTACCTATGATGAAATCAAGCACTTACGGTATGCAAAGCATGCATCATGATGTTCCGACAATCACGCCAGTTCTATGAGCTTCCTCTGCACAAAAGGACATCCACCAGATTATATGAGATCCTGTCGAAGGTTTCTTTCCTGCTGTCCTTGGAGGACAGGGTTACAACGTCATCAATAGCGTGTGAATTGTCGGGTCTGTTTTGGATGTTACCGTCCATCCGGGTTTGTTTGTTATACGCCTTCAATACACTGTCCACATGATACGTCGAGATTGTCATGGCCCCACCTGCAAGATAAATTTACTTCTTGATGCTGCTATAGATCGGCACAAAAAATAATAACTTTAGGTTTTTTTTCAGGGCGCCGGGCCGACGATCGCAGGAGACGATGGGATGGTCCGTGGCATATAAATTGCTTCTGTCTCAGAGAAACTACTTTTATCATGGTGTGTCAATGACGTGTTACAGATCAGGGCCAGTGAGTGCTGCATGGTTTGTTTTTCTGACGGCGATACTGTCCGTCGTCATATGGTCTTCTACTCCGGTGTCCGCAGGACAGACCGCAGATGGCGGGTGGTTCAGTGTCCAGGCGGGATCATATAAGAAGGCCGAAAGCGCGGAGAGACTGGTCACGTCGCTGCAGGCCCGGGGATACGACTTTTCATGCCGAGCCGTGGAAATTCCCGACAGGGGAACGTGGTACCGCGTGCTGACAGGTCGCTACAACAAGAGAGACGATGCCAGGCAGGCGGGCACTGCATTGCGAGACAGGGGAGTCATCGATGCCTTTACCATAGTCAGCACCCACCCCACCAGGTTGGTGCAGCGTGAGAGCGCGCCGCCCCGGGATCAGGCACGACCGGTTTCGCCTCCCCCCCCTTCTCAGTCCGGAGAAAAGGAGAATCCATCGTCCTCCCCCCTGCCGGTTTCAGCGGAGAAACAACCTTCCATCGAGGGAAAAGCGATCCATCAGGCAGCGACGACGGGCGGTGAGCCCTTCGAAAGGGCCATGAAGGATTTCACCGCTGGAAGGTACAAACGGGCACTGACACAATTCAAGGAAATAACGGGCACCGACAGGGATGAAGCGGCACAGAGGAGAATTGCCGATTGCCGGTACTTCCTCGCCCTGCAGGGAGGTACCGAGGCGAAGCGTCACTACACGGCGGCCATCGATCAGTACCGGGATGTCCTGCGAAGCCATCCCGGCGCAACAAAGGAAAATGCCGAGGCACGCTACCGGCTCGCCGAGAGTTACCGCCATAGCAGCCTCTATTATGAGGCATTGATGGAATTCAGAAATCTCTGTGAAGGGTATCCGGGATCGGACTATGCCCATGATGCGTTATACATGACGGGTGATCTGTTGTACCGGACCGGGAAATTCGACGAGGCGGTGACGACCTTCAGGAAATACATAGAGAAATATCCCGAGGGCACACACGCGCGGGAGGCCTACTTCGGGATGGGAAACTGTTATTCCCGTATGCGTCAATTTAATGACGCAGATACCTGGTATGCCGGCGCGTTGAAACGGTTTCCCCTGCTGGAAAAGATCCCCGAAGATACGCTGTCACAGCTGGGGACACATTACCTCGAGCGGGGAAGAGACGATGATGCCCTGAGGATTTTCTTTGCCTATCTCAATCTGTTTCCCGATGGAAGGCACCGCAGGGATATCATGTCCACGATGGCACAGTTCTTCGAAGAGAAGGGGAAACTGCCGCTGGCCCTCACCATGCTGAGTATGATCATCGACCGCTATCCCGAGAGTGAGGAGGCGCGGGAGGGTCTCATCACCATGGCGAATATCGGCGTGAAGAACCCCGACGTTGCCCTGCCGTCACGTATGCTCCCCGGGATGGACCATTACCGGGATCCCATCGCGGCCTATGAGACCATGGCGAAGGAGATTTCCGATGTCGACATCGAGGAAGAGCTGCTCTTTCGTAAGGGGGATGCACTGGTAAAACGGGGGAGGTATGAAGAGGCATACGACAACTGCCGCCTGCTGTCGGGGAGATATCCCCAGGGACGGTACCGGCGGGAGGGGGAGAAAAATCTGGCCGTCAGTGCGGGGCATCTGATCGATGGCCACTATGCGGCGGGTGACTATATTGCCGTGGCAGACATCTATTACGGAACGGGGGAACAACCGCTCCTCGATTATGGAAGGTACGACACACTCTACAAGGTCGGTATGAGCCTCAAGAACATCGGACTGCCGGACTCGGCTGCCCGTGTATTTGAGGATATGGGCACCACGTCGAAGAAGGATGGACGGGAGCGGGAACGGATACTGGCACTGGCGGAGATCAACAGTGTGCGGGGTGCCTATGACGATGCCAGAAAGGCCCTCCAGCAGTTGCCCGGCGCGGGCGGCACGACGGCCCTGACGGCGGGACGGCTCATGGGAGATATCCTGTACCGGCAGGGCCAGTTCAAGAAGGCGGCCGATGCCTACTCGAAGGTCCTGCATGGCAGGGGCGCCGGCGCCCACACCGATGATATACGAAAGCGGTATGCCGATACCCTGAGAGAGATGGGACTCTATTCATCGGCCCTGGTCAACTATGAGCGGGTGGTGCGAAACCGCAGTGACGGGGCGTCTCAGCCATCCCTTCCCCTCATTGCCCGTTCCTATGAGGGCCTGGGTGATTGTCTCTTTCAGAAAGGGAAATATCCGCAGGCCGTCAGCATGTATGAAGAGTCTCTCAAGGTGCTCCCCGAGAGGGCGGGAACGCCGTGGACCATCTTCAATATCGGACGGGGGCACACGCATGTCGGAAACATGTCCCTGGCCGATCAGGCATTCGGTTCACTGACGGAATCGGACAGTGACGAATTCTGGTCGCGAGTGGTGGATTACTACCTCACCGACAGGGAATGGACGGAAAAATATCAGGATCTATAAAGAATGACCGAACCCCCGGAGAGGGTGCCGACAAGACCCGTCATCGCAGGACGTCATGACGGGCGGATCGTGACCGAAAGGAGGTGTGAAGGGATTGAACAGAGAACAGGGGCAAGAAGGAGAGGGGAATCTGCAGAAGTTCTTTGGTACCTTCAATCAGGCAACGACGCGGCTGGAGGGTGCCTTTGCCGGTCTGGAGAAGCAATATGAACTCATGAACAGGGAACTGAGTTGCAAGAATGCTGCATTGCAGACGGCCCTGGCAGAGCGGGAGGGAATAAACGAGTATCTCCGGACCGTCATGGAAAGCCTTTCGGTGGGTGTGGTGGTGACGGATCGGGCGGGAACAGTCACGATGATGAACGGCACTGCCGAGCGGTTGACCGGATGTTCGAGAGCCGATGTCATGGGAACGGGGGCGCAGGTGCTCTTCGACTGGGGGGCCAGGCTCGATGCCCTCTTTTCCGCCGGCGATGCCGGCAGAAGGGTCGGCCTCAAGGGGAGAATCCTGCATGTCTCCGCTTCCACCGTGAAGTCGGCCCACGGAACGGACATGGGGAAGGTCATTGTCCTGCGGGATGTGACCCAAATCGCGGGCCTGGAACAGGGGGTGAACGACGGAGAGGCATCGGGGATCGTGGAAGACATGACGGCACATATCGCCCATGAAATCAGAAGTCCCCTGGGAAGCATCGAGCTCTTTGCATCCCTCCTGATGAAGGAACTGAGAGAGGAGAAGCACCGTGAACGGGCAGCCCATATCATCAGTGCCGTCAGGGACATGGACCACAGGGTATCCGCGCTTTGTGACGATGTGCGCGATCGAACACCACTGATGGGTCGCGTCAATCTCCACGGTGTCCTGCAGGACATGCTCATATTTTTCCGGCAGGTACTCGACGGGGGCAGCATCCGTCTCACCGTCAACTACGAGGAGATTGACCCCGTGATTGCCGGTAATGACGCGATGGTGCGGCAGGTCTGCCTCAATCTCATACTGAACGCACTGCAGGCGATGCCCGACGGCGGGGACCTGTGCATCGAAACGGCCATCGGGGAGTGCACCGCGCGAGGTGATTCACAGGTAACCATCAGGGTCACGGATAACGGCTGCGGCATACCGGCCCGGGATATAAACGGGATATTTGATCCCTTTTACACCACAAAAGAAGGGAGGATGGGGCTGGGCCTGGCCATCGTCAAGGATATCGTCGATACGCACGGCGGGACGATCGATGCAGCACCGAATGAGGGGGGAGGGAGCGTTTTTACCATGACATTTCCACTGATTGCGTCGGATCGACTATGAAAAGAAAAAAAATCCTCATTGTTGAAGACGATTCGTCGATGAGACGTACACTTGCCGAATCCCTCGCCGGTCGGGGCTATACCGTTGCAACGGCAGACAACGGGGCCTGCGCTCTGGAACGATTACAGAGGGATGCCGTCGGGATGGTCATAACCGATATGAAGATGCCCGTTATGGGAGGCATGGAATTGCTGCGGAAGATCAAGGAGCAATCGTCTCTGACCCCCGTCCCCGTCATCGTGATTACCGGTTATGGTACCGTCGATGAGGCCGTCGAGGCCATGAAAGAGGGTGCCGCCGATTTCGTCATGAAGCCCCTTTCGATGGATCACCTGGCATCCATCGTCGCGAAGGTGGGGGCACGCAACGGCGGAACGGAACAGGAATCCACGCCCGGCAGGGGACAGCCCGTGACGCGGGGAAAGAAAATCGTTACCGAGGACAGGAATATGCGTGCCTTTCTCAGGTCACTGAAGAGACTGGCCCGGAGCAAGGCGAGTATTCTCATAGAGGGAGAAAGCGGAACGGGAAAGGAACTGATGGCCTCTTATATACACAGACACAGCGATCGGGCCGCCATGCCCTTTGTGGCGGTGAATTGTGCGGCCATTCCCCATAATCTCCTCGAAAGTGAGATGTTCGGCTATGAAAAGGGGGCCTTCACCGGTGCCTCGGCGAGAAAGCAGGGGAAGTTCGAACTGGCCGACGGCGGGACACTGATGCTCGATGAAATCAGCGAAATGGACATCGCGCTGCAGGCCAAACTCCTGCGGGTGATACAGGAGTCCGAGGTCGACCGGGTGGGAGGCAAGACCCCTGTTTCCGTCGATGTGAGAATAATCAGCACGACCAATGTGGACCTGAAGCGACGTGTGAAGGACAAAAAATTTCGCGGCGATCTCTATTACCGTCTCAATGTCATCCCCCTCCGGGTACCCCCGCTGCGGGAACGGAGCGGCGATATTCCGGTCCTCTGCGAACACTTCCTGGACCGGTACAGCCGGCTCAACGGGACACCGCGGCCCTCCCTGTCGCAGGATACCACCACACTGCTGATGCGGTACCACTGGCCCGGCAATGTGCGGGAACTGGAAAATGTGATCGAGCGGGCGGTGCTCCTCTCTGATGGCGAGACGGTGTGCCCTGAGGATCTCCGTCTCGACGGTGACGGGGAGACGGCACGGCCCTGCCCGGCATCGGGGGGTGAAACGCCGCAGGAGGGGACGCTGAAGGAAATGGAACGAAACCTCATCGTTTCCACCCTGAAGAGAGAGCAGGGAAACAAGACCAGGGCATCGGAGGCACTGGGTATCAGCGTACGAACCATTCGGAACAAACTGAACGAGTACAAGAGAGATGAGGGATATGCGGTGTAATGACCGCCGTGGCATGTGCCTTGCAGGAGATATCGATACTGAAGGGAGCGTGATAGTTGGATGGACCTGTTGTCAGGGAAGACCGAGCGGCTGCTGTCCGCCCTGCTGGATTACCGGCATGAACGGCACAAGGTAATCGCCTCGAATATCGCAAACATCGATACTCCCGGTTATCGGGCGAAGGATCTTGTCTTTGCGCGGGAGCTGACGGCGTGCATGGAAGGCGACGAAGGGGTGGCCATGGCCACAAGCAGTGAAGACCATATGTCCGATCAGTCCATTGCCGGTGATACCGACCGGTACAAGGTGGTTGATTCGGGGGAAGTGGTCAATCTTGAACGCGAGATGGCCAAACTGGCGGAAAATAACCTCAGGTACAATCTTGCCGTCGAACTGCTGGCGAGAAAATTCAGGGGCCTGAAAACTGTTTTGACGGAGGCGAAGTAATATGGATTTCATGGCGGCGTTTCGCATCTGCGGCTCGGGGCTTGCGGCACAGAAGGCGAAGATGGATGTCATCATATCGAACCTGGCCAACATCAACACGACGCGTACACCGGAGGGAGGGCCATACCGGAGAAAGGTCATTGTCTTTGCGTCCGAACCGGTATCGGACAGTTTTGATGACACCCTGCAGATGGTAAAGACGGCGGGGATCGTGGAGGATCACGAGAGCATCAAGACCATTGTTGATCCCACACACCCCGATGCCGATGAACGGGGTATCGTGACCATGCCCGACATCAACACCTTTACGGAAATGGCGGATATGATCACTGCAAACCGGGCCTATGAGGCCTGTGTGACCGCCTTCGATGCCACCAAGAATATGGCACTGAAGGCCCTCGAACTGGGGAGATAGGCGAAAGCGAGGAGGTGCGGGGAGATGAACGATATTCCCATCAGGGGCGATATGAT
>Ga0272441_10010779_pt1 | contig 13743 bp, 13 predicted proteins | sample SSMProp6N_FD_193582 | JGI IMG/M metagenome (GOLD analysis project Ga0272441, IMG submission 193582) | Marine sediment archaeal communities from Little Sippewissett salt marsh, Falmouth, MA, United States - SSM-Prop-6N | ecosystem: Environmental > Aquatic > Marine > Wetlands > Sediment ... | reverse complement strand
TTATAGATCTCATCAATTAATTTTTTATTTATAACAGGGACACCAAGTTTTATGACACGATAATTTTCATATACTTTATCACCGATCTGTTTATCTTTATAATTGGCTATTTTTTGTTTAATTGCCCCAATAATTTTTAAAATATTACCTGCACCACAATCATCTGTTGATATTTCCTTGAAACTATAATATACCTGAAGATTTTTCTTGATCAGATCATTATTATAACATAAATTGGAGGTTATGTATTTCTGTATTTTAAAATGAATTTCAACACTATATTTGAGATTTTCCAATTCTTTCAAATGTTCATCCAATTCGGTTACCTGACTTTTAATATAATTTTTGCTTAATATCTTTGTTAATTTCTTTGATTGTTTTTTAAGATCCTTTATCCTCGATTCGATTAATGAAATTAATCGTTCTGGTTTATCATCATCGTAATCGCTTGATTTTATAGAATTGAATTGTTCTTTATATGGATCATCTTTAATCCATTTATGGAAATAATCCAAATTATCAATAATTTCCTTTGTTTTGTTATGATATCTGGTTTTTGCTTTGGTGGATTCATCTCCAGCTATTTCATCCAATTTCCTGATAAAATATTCAAAATTATTCAATCCTGCACTGTTGAAAATCTTCAAACAACGCTGCTCAATAATATTGTGATCTAATTTGTGATCTTGACTAAAAATTTCTTTTACTTCATTACTTACTTTTGATTTATTTACAGGAAGCCCTAAATAATCATTGGCCCGTGCTACTGCCTGAATATGTTTAAATGGGATTATAACTTCGGATTCACCAAATGCTCCATACGGAATGCCATCATCCCAGAAATTACCAATTCCCTTATCCTGAATTCTTATCTCGTTAATTCCATATATCATATTTGCAATAATCAAATTTTTTGAATGAAGATAATCAATAATTTTCTTCCTTTCCTCAATATTATCTTCTGTCTGGTGTTCAATACTTTTTATGGACTCTTCATCTACTCCAAACAGCATATATCGTTCAAAAGGCTTTTTATTTACTTCGATTTCATAATCACTGCCAGTTGGATTGAAGACTTTTATTTTGAGGTTTTTTGGATCTCCAAGGTATTGAAGTTCTTTTAATGCAGTATATGCATTAGCAAAATATTTAGGATCTGCATGTTCAAGATGCCTCAAATCACTCAAATCTGAATCAGAAGGAAGGATGCCTATGCAGAAAGTATCTAATTTTTTTCCTCTTGGCCCCAAATTCTCATTATTGTTTTTTATTTTTTGAATTTCCGATAACAATGAAATAAAAGTCCCGCTTCCGGTACCTCCACCCAATGAATGAACGATCCATATATGGATCTGAGTTGAATATCCAACCCTTTCTTCTGCTGCGTTATCAATTGATTTTTTTATAGTCCTTATTACTTCTGTCCTGTTAAGATCAAATAGAAATCTCCCATATACCCTTTCACGGAGTGCCTCGGTCACATGAGGTGTGACACCATCATATAGATATTCACATCTATCAATCATCTGAGGTACATCATACCGTTCCTCAGTCAATGCAATTGTAGTGATGTTGCTACCTGGGTTAATTACATTGCTCAAATCTGATGAACTTGAATCAATTGCGATGAACTGAAAATAGTCTTTATCCGGGTTATCGGGATTTTTTTTATCATGTTCATCAATCAAATCAGATAATGACTGGACCACCTTGATTCCAGCCATACCAACTCCTATAACAATTGTAGGAATTTTCATTATAATAACCTCTTTATATCACGAATTTTATTCTCTATACTTGAACTGATTCTCTCGATATCTGACTTCAACTCAAATTCATCAGGATTTACTGATTGATGCAGTTGTTTCAATTGATCCTTAATATTATTCATGTCCTTTGTACATCTATCGAGCATATCTTCGGTCTTCGATGATTCACCTTTTCTTGTGATTAAAGTAAATACAATCATCAGAATACCAACGATAAACAATACAAGTCCACCATAGAACATGATCGACGAACTGGAACCTGAAGTGTCATAATTTTCCTTTGTGTCAACCCATTTGTGGTAGAATGAGTCTTCAGTATTGGCAGTGACAATCTCCCATTCCTCGATTATTTCACCAAGCTGAGTATAGGTAAGTTTTACTGATAACGGATTGATGGTTCCTTTCATTAAGGTTTTTGGATACGCGTTAAATGAAAGTGTTATAGATTCTCCGCTTTCCAACAAATCATTGAAAAATACATGCCCGCTTCTTGTCAGGTTGATTGGGGCTCCGGCCGGTTTTGTAGTTTTTTCAAATGAGTCATCATCGATGTATGCTTCATCCTCGACAAGATCGATTCTAAGATCATGGATATTACTTGTTCCAGGGTCTATTTGTAATATTATTTGGATCTCTTCTCCAAGTGGCAGAGATTCTCCAGCATTATCATATTCCACTTGTGAATTAAAATTGAGTTTGGCACAAACCGGTACAGCAATAAAACAAGCAATGATAAAAATAATTATATACCGATAAACTCGATTATTTAAGTCCATATTTTTAATTCTCTTTTCATATAAATAATAGTATAGTAATTCAATTGTACCCTTAGAATTTAATCAGGATATGAATTCCACTACCTCTGTAATTTCATAGGATAATATATGGATGTGTTTCCCTGCTGCCTATTGTGATAGCAGCACTTTTGGATCCATGTTCTGCATAATTTTGTAAAGAAAACTCATTTTCAGGGCAAATAGAAATCCTGATGCAAAAGAATCACTCGAAAAGGTGTGGGATCTGTAAGGTTTGCTTCACAGGATGGTACATCTATTATCTGTCCTTTTGATCCTAATAATTTAAAAATATTTTAGTTCCATGTTTTTGAAAACATTACAGAAAATTTTCTCATTTTGAGTTTATATTTTGCATAAAATCTGTCACTACTGTAAAATACAATCACGATAATTATGGTTATTTTAGGAGTATGAAGGACTTCAAAAGATCAAATGGCAATCTTGGGTTAGATTTCAGTTTTATAATTCTTAAAACTTCATCTGATTAATGATTAAAATTTCTACCAAAAAAAATCATATTAATCTATCCAAAGACGGCGCACTCCTTCGCTCCTTTCACTCGCTTTTCCGTGCTCCTTCCAATGTAACCCTCCTCCTGCACACGCATATCTCGTCAAACGGGTAAGCCGGTCGCTCTCCGAGTCGACAGTCATACTCCGTTTGCCGCTATCACTCCCGCTGCAGTCGGTGTGAGTGTTTTGCACTAAGGCTTTTATCCGCAGACCTGGCACCGGCTGGAGTTGAGATACATGAACGCAAAACAGATCTCAGAAGGGGCGGCTCCCCCTCAAACTGAAGCCGCCACAGCTCACATTGAGCAAAGTATCGTTTTTGAATGCATCACATATCAGCTTTCCGATGCAATCCCTCTTTAACAAATCCACTAAGAGATCGCTACCTTGGCATGGTAGAGGACGCGGATTTATCTCCCCTCAATATTATTCTCAGATGATTCTTCAATCAGTATCCATTCCTGCCGCTTGATATACAGTTCTGCAATCAGCTTGTATGGGCCTTTCAGTGTCCGGTAGACATCGACATGTATGGCGAACTTCTCATCTTTACTTACAGAACGACTATTCTTATCCCTTCCTGATGCCGGTTTTTGTACAGACTTAACTGACCTATCGTATGATGTATCTCCACCCGGTTTTTCCATGGATCAACATCTTCAGGCACCTGCATATATACTATGTGGAAAAAGCGACATGTGGGGTCAAATATCATTTTAAAGAATAATATATTAATATTTTTATAAAAATAACCGGATAAAAATCATCATCAAAGCATTTCACTAACCGTAGAAAATCTCCCGGAATCTCCTTCACAAAAGTGACAAATGAAAAACCTACACATGCAGAATTCGAAAACAGGCGCGCAGATCAGAGATTATCCTTTCTCATGATCTGGTCTTTAATCATTTGAACCATCGCATTGTACTCAGGCGTGTTCTCGATTTCGTTTTTTGTGTCTTCGACATCCTTGACAGCATCCTTGGTCAATGCCCGGGCACACATATGGCAGAACCTGCTGTGTGGTGCGTTCATAGCGAAACAATAAGGACACTGTTTATCCAGATCGGTGATCACATCATCCTCTGGTACCTCAACACCACGTTTCCTCAATAGTTCCACATCTATGTCCCTCTCACTTAACTTCACATAGATCTGGAACATGTTGGTATCCAGGTTCCCCCAGTGGATCTGCTTGATGATGCTCTCCTGGTAATTTTGCCTGACCATCGCGGTGATCCTGGATTTCCTGAAGAGATGGGGGTGCACTCTCTTCTTCAACCCGGCCCGCACGCCAGCCCTGGACACAACCTGTGATATCGCCCGGTATTCCATCGGTTCATTGCTGTTTGTAACAAACACGAAATTGTCTCCTGTGGGGGATGATCCGTAGTAACCGTTTCTCCATCCCGAAATATACTCGAGCGAGTCGAAGATCCTGGTGTATCTGGTCGTTCCTGTCTTCGTGTCCGTGATGTAGAGTTTTACTCCGTCCGAGTCAAACTTGATATCATCCCATCTGAGATTAGCAACCTCCCCGATCCGTCCGCCTGATTCATAGAGCAGGGCGATGATCGCCCGGTCCCTATGCGTCTTGCAGGAATTGATCATTTTGCTGATATCATCAAAGGTCAGGAGTTCGTCGGCCTTTGTCGTATTGATATCCGCTCCTGGCGCTTTTATCTCCTCAAGTTCCTCCATTGAAATCCCGGAGATCTTCCGCTTGATCAGCCATTTATAGAAACTCTTCAGCACCTGTATGTGATCGTTCTTCGTATTCTGGCTGTATGGTTTGCCCTTTGTTGACTTTGCAGATGAGAGTTGGTTTCTGGCATCATGTAAATCATCGATGGTGGCATCAGCATACGAAACATCAAAAAAAATACGCCAGGAAATAAGAGTTTGAGCGATTTTAGTCTTCCTAAGCTGGGAAACATCTCGAGCTTTGATAAATTTGTTCAAAAGCTCAGCTTCACTTTCGGAGATTTTGCCGCCAGCTATGGCCTTCTCTAGCAGTTTCAGGTGATATCCTTCCACGGAATGCAGATGGAAGGTTGGGCGCACCTTTGTCATACTATATAATTATATCTTCTAAGATATGAACTTTTAGAGTAAAGCCCGCCTGAGGCTTTTTTAAAATTGTTATTTAGTTAAATGATCTGCTGTTTTTTGTAGATATTGATTCCATGACTATTTTAGCATCAGGGGCATATTTATACGGTTTTCCATTTTTGAGAGGTGATTGCTCCATGGATTCTCCACCATCTATCAGCCAACTGTTCTTTTTCCCGCTCTCTCATAAGTCGGACTCGAAAATCTTTTGCTTTAAATGGAATATTCATTCTATGCATCCTCTGTGATCTTCAATAACTTGATACATGCATAGATATTGGCACGTCGTCCTCTTCCTTCTCTGATCACTGTGATTATGTCATTCTCGCTCAATTCCCTGAGTAGACGTTGAGCAGTTACATTAGGTATTCCTGAAATACTAACAAAGTCTGATGCTCTGAATATTTGTCGAGAAAAAATTGCATCTATCGCCGGGATTGCATATTGAGAGTGGGTAATCTCAGGCACTCTAGTCTTCATCTCATCATAAAGACTCAGTATTTCACGTGCTTTACGGCAATTATATACTGCTTGTTCGTTTATTGCACGCAAAAAGAATGAAATCCATTGGTTCCAGTCATCATCATGAGATATCTTGAGAAGGGAGTCATAATATTCATCATGGTTTTGTTCAAGATATGAACTGATATAGAACGTAGGTCGGGACAACAAACCCTTGTTATATAGAATCAATGGAACCAGCATTCTTCCAATCCTACCATTTCCATCTCTGAAGGGATGAATAAGCTCAAATTGAGCTTTCAGCACTGCTATCTGTACAAGAGGATCTTTCTCTTCGCTATGTAGATATTCTTCCCAGTTTGAAAGAGCATCTGGAACAATGAATGGATATGGTGGTATAAAGATAGCTTTTTCAATTGGCTGACCCGGTTTTGCGATATAGTTCTGTATAGTCCGCAACTGACCTGGTTCTTTATCCCGACCCCTTACATTATCAAGAAGAACTGCATGAATAAGTGTTATCATATTTATATGGAGAGGTCTATTTTTAAGTTCTTTTTCTGCTAAAAGAAGCGCTTTTCGGTAGTTTATGATCTCTGTAATATCGTCTCGTTTTTCAAGAGTAATATCACCAATTGGATCTGCTTCATACTCCAGCACCTCTTCAAGTGATGCCTGTGTACCTTCAATACGTGACGAAAGAACCGCCTCATGATTTATCAAAGGAGAAATCAAAATTTCAGGATTTATAATTGCTTGAAGAATGCCATCATAGCGTGCAAGTGATGCATTTGCTTTACCTATCATAGATACATGTTCAGCCCAATCAATACAGTCTAAGGGCAGTCTTTTTGGTTCATAAGGTTCAGGCATATTCATCTCTCTTGAAGGAATTTATACACCAAATGTGTATTTGTACATCATATTTATATAATTATGATGTAAAAAAATCTTTTGTAAATCAAATTTTAACATATATGTTATACAAATGTTGTAGTCTGTCATTTGTTACACACAAAGTACACTGTAAAAATTATAAACAAAATGCCCATGTAATGACATCATGACCTTTTGGGAGTGCCGATTTAATATGACACACTATTTTTCAAAATTAAGATTATCCTGCCTCTCTATTCTGAACCGATGCAACCCCACTCAAATAAAACCCGAACCGTTCGAAATCCCCGAAATCTCTTATCAGGGATTTTTTGGAAGTGATGGCCGGGATGATGAACCGGAAGAATCCGCTGGCGAACTGCTCGTAGCTGAACCCCTTCCCTTTTCAACGATATTCAATCTAGTTGGATAAAAATGACAAAATAACGATATATCAAAAAGATAATTTTTTGTTCTCTGAAAGGTTTTCTACAGAACCGGAATAATAGATTTTAATATGCCCATTTTATCTAAATAGTCAGAGAAATTGTAAAAAATCAGTACAAAAAATTTAGAAAGTACCGTTTTTGTAAACAAATCACTACAAAAAACTTAGACAGTACTGTTTTTGTAAACATATGTTTACAAAAAAAGTTGTTTATATGAAAGAAGAATCAAACAATATCCGGTTTATGGCATAATGCAACATTCAAACCTCCCATTCCAAGCCCAAACTGCCCTCCGTTTCCTCCAAAATAACGCCATATCTCCGTTATTTCCAAAAAAGCAATAATATCCGATATTTTCCCAAAACAAGCTCAAATTGAAGAGACATATCGGCACGTAAGAGCCTTTTCCCATACCACCATGACCAAAACATCCTTGGAAACGAAACGGCAATACAGACCCCTTATCGTCGGTCTGAGAGCATTTCATTTTGACGTTCTTTTCCTATTTAAAGCTAAGATTGTTAGGTTTTTATATGATGTGCCTGAACCATTGGGAAGCCTGGAAATTTCCCTGGTTATTTCACTTGCGCACCGCACCCGTGTGGCATTTATCATGCCCAACCCTGCAACATACTCCACATGCCGCAATACAATATAAACGGAATATCAATATTTCAAAACCGCTTCAATCTGGTGAATGCAGATGAAGAACTGCTGATTCCCGTACTCGAATCAATCTTAAACCGGGAGGAGAGGCCTTCCTGCCTGTACATATGCGGGATATATCCGAGAATTCTCCCGAAACTCAGGAGAGACAATCCGTTTCACCTGAGAAGGGCGGCAAACCCGTACCAGGTTCTCACCATCATAAACGAAGCCAGCCATAAACTGGTATTCATCGAGCATGACCCCTCTCTCTATGAAGATGCAGCCGAAATTGCAGAAGAGATCGGGAAAAGGTGCGATGAGATATGCCCGAAATCAACGATAGTCTACTTCTGGCCGTATCCTGACAATATCATCAGGAAACACCTCGAGAGGTCTGCAAGAAGAATCACGCTTGTCATCCACCGGAAGAGGAAAAAAGAGAGATTCAGGACAAAACGAATATTCCCTGATCAGACCACTCTCGACCGGTTGTGGTAGAAGTGCCTGGGAAATGGATATACGACATCTCGCATGATCCCGGCGGCATCAACCTCTGGGTCATGGAAAAGAACGAGACAAAAAAATACCATGAACCCTACAGGAATTCCTTCTATCTCAGCATCCCGGAAACCTCGACAAATTATGATCTTACGATATGCCTTGAAGAGACCGGGATAGCTGAAAAGGAGACCTTCAGGACGATATACGGGGAAAAGAATGGATGGAGGGTCTACTCAGGGAGATCGCTTGCAGAGTCCATCGAGAAGAAGACACGATACCGTGCCGAGATCTACAATCTCGATGTGAGGGCGGAACAGAAATACCTGGCAGAACACAGTCTGTCGTTATGCCTCGATGCAGGAGATGAGGTCTTTTCAACAGATGCAGAACACCCTCTCACGGTAATGAAGGTGAAGGTTGCAGGAGAGCCGCACATCGACCGGAGCATGAAGAAGATCTCCATCGGTTACGGGGATGAAACGGTCACGGCCGAAGGCGACGATCACTCCCTTACTGAATTACTAATCACTTCGGTCTCCGGACATGACCCGCAGGTGATCCTATTCGGTAACGCCGACAGCTGGATGCACCGGATATGCACGATTGCAGATGAACTGAAGATTTTCAACAGTCTGAGCAAAACGGGTGAGTTCCGGCCGTTGCAGAGCAGGTCGTACTTCTCGTACGGGCGGATGGAATACAAGCCTTCTGCCATGATTCCGGAAGGGAGAATCATCATCGATTCAGCACAGAGTTTCATGTACAGGGAGGGCGACCTGAGCGGGATATTTCTTGCATCACGGCTGACCGGGATCTCCCCGAATCTCACCAGCCGGTTTACGCCCGGAACGGCTGTCTCGAACTATGAGGTACTGGAGGCACTGAAGAAAAAAATCTGCGTACCTTTCAGGAAATCGGATGCTGAGATGCTCCGGTCATCCGAAGAGGTCAGGATCGATTATCGCGGCGGCCTGATACTACAGCCCAGACCTTCAGTATATGAGAAGGTCAACCAGCTTGATTTCACATCTTTTTATCCATCGATTATCGTGAATTACAACCTGTCACCCGAAACACTGCAAAACCCGTCACTCGAAGGATTTTTGCCGTCCGTCATCGGGCCTCTCCTTGATTTCAGGATCCATACGAAGGCGATGAAGAAGGAAAATCCTGACCTAAAAGGAATGGATTCGATGCTGAAATGGATGCTCGTCACATGCTTCGGTTATACCGGATATAAAAACGCAAAGTTCGGAAGGATTGAGCTGCATGAGATGATAACGACAATTGCAACCGATATCCTGAAGGATGTCTGCGATATCTCTGAATCGCTCGGACTTGAAGTCCTTCACGGGATTGTTGACTGCGTGTGGGTGCAGGGAGACGGCATCAAATCCCTGAAAGCAGCTGTTGAGGAGAAATACAGGATCCCGACAGAGATTGAATGCTATGACTGGATATGTTTTCTTCCGCAAAAGGACGGATCGGGATCATACAATAACTATTATGGAAGACTCTGTTCCGGCTCGATGAAGATGAGAGGGATTGCAGCGAGAAGAAAGGATATGCCCGTGTACATCAGGAGAATGCAGGAGGAGATGGTGAAGACGGTTTGCAGGGCAAAGACGGTGGATGAGCTATTGCATCTTGAAGATGAAGTCAGGGAGATCTACAACCGTTATTATGAATCGTTGCCCGATGCTCCTTTGAGTGACTTTGTGATAAGAAAGAAGATGGGCCGGGAATCCTACACCCAGAACTGCATATCCTCGGCTGTGATCGGGATGTACAGCTCTTTCGGCGTGAAGGTATCGGCCGGGATGGATGCCACATTTGTGGTGAGGGATGAAAAAAAGCATATCGTCGATCCTGAATGGAATATCAGGGATATTGATCTGGCATACTACAGGAAACTTGCAGACAAGGCAGCCGAAGAGGTCTTCTTTCTCTTCTCTGCGATAAGAGATGAAGGAAAGATTAATCCGGTTAATTGCTGTAATTAGGTCTTATGTGCGGAAGGTTTGCGCTGTTTAACATGGACGGCTTCTGTGAGCTCTTCGACTTCTGCGAACTCTCCGGGGTGTACAATCCCCTCCCTGAGGTGAACCTCTCGTACAATATTTCACCGGGAACTGAAATCCCGGTCGTATGCGATGGCAATGAAAACGGAATTGTTTTTGCAAACTGGGGTATCCGGAGAAAATCATCTTTCTTTAATGACTTCAAAGAGAATCTGGTTGTAAATGTGCGTGACGATACCCTGAAGGAAGTACGGTTTTTCCGTGACGGTCTGGAAAAACATCGTTGTGCTATTCCTGCAAACGGTTTTTACGAGTGGAATAAGACCGGAAAAATAAAAGTGCCCTTTTTTGTAAGGACGACCGATCAGCCTATTTTTGCCTTTGCAGGAGTGTATGAACCTGCAGGAGATAATTCCTTTTACTGTAGCATCATCACGACCTCTTCAAATGAGAAGATAAAAGACGTGCATGACAGGATGCCGGTCATACTTGCAAGAGAGGATGTCAGCGGGTGGATCAAAAAAGAAAATGACGATGAATATTGTCTCTCGCTTCTATCGCCTTACCCCGCTGAAAAGACCGTGTATGATGTTGTCGGGTCAGAAGTCAATTCAACATCCGGTGACGGCCCTTCCCTGATAAAACCGGCGTATGGCGGCGGTCTCGGTCTTCTATAAGAAATCGTTTATTGTCTTTTGTCGCCTGACATAGCAGCCGGTTGCCTTGTCCTTGAAAACAAAGTCCATCTCAGAATCGTTGTTTTTGTCTTCCACCAAGAGTACCCTGTCAGCATATTCGCACAGCATTCTCAGGTTATCGTCGATGAAGGTCGAGATCATAAGATAAGTGGCATTTGTTTTTTTTGCAAGACTCTGCAACCCTTTTCCAAGCTCTTCAATCTGGTTTTTGTTTTTGCCGGTAATGTACCGGTTGTATTCAATGATTGCCATAGGAGTTGTACTGTCACTCAGTATCGGCAGAATCTCATCCTGAAAATTCCATTGCAGGAGTGAGAGGCTGCCATGCAGCTCCCTGATTTTCTCAAAAAGAATGGTATTTTTATCGGTCAGATATACGGACTTACCAAGCGGCCCTGATACGGCCATTCCGATAACAGGAAAGAGGGTGTTTTTTGGCCCGGAGACTATATTGAAGACACCTTTTTCTTCTATGTATACGGAGTTTGGAAGGTATGTCATCGGCCTTCATATGAAGGATTTTTGTTGTGAAAAAGGAAGGGCGTGCATGGTGAAAATGAAGTAGCATTCAGATCCTAATTCCTCATTCCAAGCCCAAATCGCCCCCCATTTCTCCCAAAATATCGCCATATCTCCGTTATTTCACAAAACACCGGAATATCCAATATTTCCCCCAAACAACCCCCGGATCGAAGGGACATATCTTCACGTGAGAGCCCTTTTCCCCCTCCCCTGACCAAAACATCCTCTTCAGAGAAACAGCAATAGCGTTGCCTTCACGCCCGTCTGAGACAATCCGCATTTTGGCGTTTTTATCGTATTTAAAGCTAGGTTTGATAGGTTTTTATATGAAGATCACTGGGGTTTGGGAAGTGACTGGAAAATACGGCAGATACGGGGTATTTTTTCAACAAAAACTGGTTTTTGAAATGAGTTTGATGAAGTCTCCTTCATTTTTCTTTAATTCACTCTGGATGGTAGCATTCGCATATGTATTTAAATCATGAAATGGAGGATCTACCATTTCTGGAGGTGAAACTGTTATGGCAACTGTTACCCGGAAAGTGGTAGAGGATGCTGGTGTGGATGTCGATCAGCTTATCGATTTGCTGGTGAAAAACGCGGCAGCAGAACTAACGACATATTACTACTATACTGTCCTCCGTGCCAACCTGATTGGCCTGGAGGGGGAAACAATCAAAGAAATCGCCGAAACTGCAAGAATAGAGGATAGAAATCACTTCGAGGCATTGGTCCCGAGGATATATGAATTAGGAGGCGGCCTTCCAAAGGACATGGTGGAATTCCATAACCTCTCCGGATGCCCTCCTGCATCATTACCTGACGATCCGACCGACACCAAGGCAATGCTGACCGTACTTGCCGAAGCCGAAAGGTGTGCGGTCCGGCAGTACAATCACATCTGTGATCTGACTGCCGGGAAGGATCACCGGACCTATGATCTTGCTCTTTCCATTCTAAACGAAGAGATTGAGCACGAGTCATGGTTCTCGGAGTTTCTGGGTGAAGGTCCTTCCGGGCATTTCCTCAGGCGTGGTGAGACGTCACCGTTCGTTTCCAAGTTCCTGCGTTAGTGCAGAAATCATTCCCATTTTTAACTCGCACTCTTCCTAATTTTCCCGGCCAGAAAGGTAACAAAGTCTATATTGTCTATGGTGTTATTATCCATCTAATGCGTTATCTGATCGCAGCGGGTGATCCCTGATGTGGGAATATTTCCTGAGTCTTGATCCGGTAGCACAGGCACTACTGGCTGGGATCTTTACATGGGGGATGACGGCCTTTGGGGCGGCAACAGCATTTCTGACAAGGGAAGTGAACAGGAAGTTTCTTGATGTGATGCTCGGATTTGCCGGAGGAGTGATGATTGCCGCCAGTTTCTGGTCGCTTCTTCTGCCCGCGATAGAGATGTCGGTGGGAGGGGGCGTTCCAAAATGGCTCCCGCCTGCTATCGGATTTATTTTGGGTGGAATCGCCATTGCAGCCATTGGCAGGATTCTTCCCCATTTTAATATTGGATTCCTTAAAGAAGATTCCGGCAGAATCCCCTCATCATGGCACCGCAGCACTCTCCTCATAATTGCGATCACGATGCACAACATTCCCGAAGGGCTCGCCGTTGGAGTTGCATTCGGTGCACTTGCCGCCGGGTATCCTGTAGAGACACTGGCTGCGGCAGTAACCCTTGCCATCGCTATCGGTATCCAGAACGTGCCTGAAGGGATGGCTATATCGCTGCCCCTCCGTCGTGAAGGATTTTCAGTCTGGCGAAGTTTCTGGTATGGACAGCTCTCCGGGCTGGTCGAACCTTTGATGGCAGTTGCAGGGGCGGCGGCGGTAATCATCGCAAAACCAATTCTCCCGTATGCCCTTGCCTTTGCAGCCGGGGCGATGATCTTCGTGGTCATTCAGGAGGTCGTCCCCGAATCCCAGCGGAACGGGAATGAATATTTGGCAACCTACGGGGCGATGCTCGGGTTCGTTGTAATGATGATCCTGGATGTGGGTCTTGGTTAAATGACCAATAGCTGAATTTTCTTTATCAATTGATTATAGGTTTCAATTTTCTTTGAAATGCATGGCATAATGGGAATAATTAATTAAATTCTCCGATATATTTGAAAATGATGAATTCCTAAGACGTTGTCTCTGTAAAAATCCTCTATAGTGGATCTGGCCTTTTCCTTATATTAACCGCCTCTATAATTTTCTCCAGTATCCTTTCTGAACAGTTATCTCGAATCTGGCGCCTTTGCCCGGTACGCCTGTCTCATCTATTGTAATCCCGGTAATCTCCAGAATCTCCCGGATCAGATACAGCCCGTAACCGGTATTTTTACCGTGCTCCCTCTTGAATAGATCTTTTTTCATATCCTG
>Ga0272441_10010778_pt1 | contig 13744 bp, 7 predicted proteins | sample SSMProp6N_FD_193582 | JGI IMG/M metagenome (GOLD analysis project Ga0272441, IMG submission 193582) | Marine sediment archaeal communities from Little Sippewissett salt marsh, Falmouth, MA, United States - SSM-Prop-6N | ecosystem: Environmental > Aquatic > Marine > Wetlands > Sediment ... | reverse complement strand
GGATAAGTAAAACCTTTCCCGTTCCCAGCAAGGTGAAACGGGACACCATGACAGACGCACTCCGTACGGTGCTGCTGCGTATGGTGCCGGGAGACTCGTTTCTCCTGCCGGAGCCGACGAAAAAAAATCTGGCGCTCCTCTACAACCTGCGTGACCGGGCGAAGAAGACCGGCAAGCCGGCTCCTCCGTTCATCACCCGTGTGGTGAGTGGAAAACGAGTCCGGGTCTGGAGGGTGGACAATGACAAGGCATGATCCGGATGCCGCTACACTGAAGACGAGCCGTCTGTTCTTAAGGCGGCTTCTCTATTATCAGTTCAACGTATCGTCTGACTGTCAGTTCGTGGATGTCTACGGGCCGGGTCGAAACCCGTCCTACATCTGCGAAAAGATGCAGCTCCTTCAGAACGATTACCTGCGGTGGCTTGGAAGTCTGGATACGACACGGTTGAACCGGTTTATTGACGCCGTGTACACCCGGTACCCCGAGGATCCGCCGGAGGGAGAGGAGTGAGAGTCAAGCGACTCGTTAACATGGCGCACACTCGTGAGTTCATACTGGCATACTCGAAGCGCTGTGGAAGGCGACACACACGTGTCGCGCAGGAGATTTATGATCTCCTTGATGCCAAGATTCGGGAGCTTGCCCGGCAGTATGTCGACGTAAGTCCCGGAATGACAGTGGCTTTGACCACACAAAAAAGATCAAAGTCTGAATCTTGACTTACGACCGGGGGTGTGTTACCCTCGGTCTTGTAAGTCTAAGGGAACACCAAACGTAAGGAACAACATGCGACTCAGTCCAAGTGTGTTGGAGTGTGTCGAAGCGTGTCCACGGTACGAGAGCGCTCCGTCGGATGAATCGTCCGACGTGGCTACCGAGGGAACTCTACTGCACAAGGCAATGGAGACCGGAGATACAACCGGTCTCGACGATGACCAGCTTGAGTTGGTCGAGCGGTGCAAAGAGTACACTCGGGACGACGAAGGGGCCGAGATCTTTCGAGAACTCAAGGTCACCATGTGCGGGCTCCGCGGTACCGTAGACTACTTCGCCAAGCGGGGTAAGAAAGGCCGGATGATTGATTACAAGTTCGGCCGTATCCCTGTCACTCCGGCAGGAAAGAACGGTCAGCTCCAGAGCTATGTTCTGGGGTTGTTTGAGCGCTTCGACGACCTGGAGGAAGTCGAAGCAGAACTGGTCATGCCACGACTGGATGACGTGACCATCCACACCTACCGCCGATCCGACATGGCTTCGGTGGTTGATAGAATCGCGGCCGTGATGGCGCGGTTGCACATGCCCAACGCCCGGGAGAACCCGGTGGAGAAGGCCTGTCGCTACTGCGCCCGCAAAGCGTTCTGTCAAGCACTATCGGAGCTTGCCTCCACGGTATGCACGGGCGTTTCCGGAATGCAGTTGCCGGAAGTCTACAAGCCAGGGGAAATGGTCCTTCCCGAAGACCGTGCAAAGGCGCAGGTTCTGTCCTACATATTGGAGGACTGGGCCAAGCAGGTGCGGAAAGAAAACGTGAAAGCGGCGCTGGAGAACGGCGTAGAGATTCCCGGTTTCGAGGTACGACACCGGGCCGGTAGTCCGCGCATCAATCAGCCGGATGCCGCTTTCGAAATGATGAAAGAGAGGTTCGGACTAAGCCTACACGAATTCCTAAGTGCGTGCACCGTGAAAGTTACGGGTCTGCTGGACGTTACGAAGGAAGTGGTAAACTCCGAGGGAGCCAAGAAGACAAAAGCCGACGTACGTTCGGAAGTCTTTGAGACTCTCAAGGATGTAATCAACGAGGGACAGCCTGTAGTGTTCCTACAACGGAAAAAAGGAAAAACAGATGAAGAAATCATTCAAGGATCAGGAACCCCCAGCCAGTGAAGCAGATACCGAAGAACTGGCCAACATCGAGCACGACGAAGAGTCGCTACCGGTCAAGGCCAATACCCTCCCGCTTGCTATCGGGCAGGTCACGGGTGACGTCAAGGAATCCGACGTCGCCATACCGCGCCTGAATATCGTGCAGGGAGTCGGTGAACTGTCGGAAAGTTTCACTCCGGGAGATCTGGTCCTCAACCGGGAACTGCGGCTCGCACCCAAGGAAGTACCAGTCACACTGGTCGTGCTCTCCATGAGCAAATTCTTTGAAGAGCGACTGCCGTACGATCCCGAAGGCCCACGCCCGCGGATATTCAATTCGGAGGCGGAGATCCGGGCCGAAGGACTCTGGCTGGAATGGCGTAACGACGAAGCGCCGCCGGTCAGGGAAGTAGCAAACCTGTTGCTGGCCATTCGTCAGCCGGAAGACGTGAGCCCGTTGAGCTTTACCATCGAGGCGGCGGCGGCCAAGTGGGCCCTTGCCGTGTGGACGGTGCGAAGCACAGCATACGGCCGGGTCTTCAAGCTGGTGAATTCCAGAGCGCAGGTTGAACTGAAAAAGTCCGGGCTCCTGTCGGGAGTCTGGGAACTCCAGTCCAACCGTGAGAAGGTCGGCGGGAACTACATCTTCGTTCCCCGCATGACGCTGGCGAACAGGCTGAACGAACAAGAAGTGAAGGAACTGTCCTCATCCCTGCCTATAGGGCAATAAATAAGAAAGGGGGAGGGCCCTCGCCATACGAGGGCCCTCTCTTACATACTATGAAACCGATGGCTATCGACTTCGAGACATACTACGATGACGAATACAGCCTATCGACATTGGGAATCGACCGGTACTGCGAAGACGACCGGTTTGATCCGTACCTGGTGGCGATAGTATCTGAAGACTACGTGTACGCCGGGCCCGTGGAAGACGCGGACTGGAGCAAAACACAAGGCCACCTGCTGGTAGCCCACAACGCAAGGTTCGATCGAAAAGTTTACCAGAGACTGTGTGGGATCGGGCGTGCGCCGGGAGCGGATCCAAACGCTCCGTGGACCTGTTCAGCTGACCTTTCTGTATACGTTCAGGGAGGACGCAGCCTGAAGGACGCAAGTTACGCGCTTCTTGGGGATCGGGTCTCCAAGGAAATACGTACCAAGGCAAAAGGAAAAGACTGGCCGGCCCTACTCCGTGAGGGTATGGGCGAGGCCATGATTGAATACTGCTGCAACGACGCGCGGCGGTCGCTCCGTATCTGGGAGAAGTACAACTCTGAGTGGCCTGAGATCGAGCAAGGAATCGCGCGGGACAATCGGGATACGGGATCCGCAGGTATCCGATTGAACGTCCCCCTGCTGGATGATTACATCGAACGCATCCGGCGGCTCGTGTTTGAAGCCGAGAAGAAGATCCCGTGGTCTGACGAGGAAGACAGCAAGATCCTCTCCCGTAAACGGCTGGCGCAGGAGTGCCGGTCGGAAGGGATCCCCGTTCCCACGTCCCTGGCGAAGGACAGCCCTGAGTGTGCGGCGTGGGAAGATGAATTCTCTGATCGTTACCCGTGGGTCGAGGGGATCCGGGCGTGGCGGCGCGGGAATACCATGCTCAAGAGACTGATGCTGCTCAAGAACCGGTGCCGGACTTCGGATGATTCTTTCCCGTTCGGGCTGAAGTATTTCGGCGCGCATTGTGTTATAGGGGAGCACGAGGTCTTGACTCGGGATGGTTGGGTACCGCTAAAAGACTGGGGGGACAGCGAAATAGCACAGTGGTCCGAACAGGGGGGAGTTGAGTTTCTTCCCGCTACAGCAAACAGGTTTAGGTGTCGAGAGGATCTTGTTGAGATTGATGCTCCTTTTGTAAAGGCCGTCATGACTGAGGGGCACACTCTTCCTACCTACGGTACGGACTCTGGACGGTTTTCTCCTCGACAAGCAGGTTGGGCGTTTGGTCATAGTCAGTTGGCTGTTCCGGTCACGGGACGTTTTGAGCATGGTGATAGTCCAGAGGGCCGGGTGCTGGCTATGGTGCAGGCTGATGGACACTGGCTGCCGGAGATAGACGGGGGCGGGCTTCAACTGTTCTTCCATAAAGCACGTAAGAAAAAGCGTTGTAGGAAGCTCCTGCAGGCAGCGAGTATACCTTTTAGAGAACTTGCTTTTACCTCTCACCCAAAAGGACTTCGATTCTATGTGCGGAAGGGAGACTGTCCGTCGTGGCTGACACGAGAACGGAAAGTATTTGGGGCGTGGTGCTACGCGCTCCCCCGAGAATGGCAAAGTACTCTGCTGCACGAGTGTAGGTACTGGGACGGATGGGTTGGTCCTGTAAGTGCTGAATACTATAGCTCAATTCTAGCAAACGCAGAGGTTATACACACTCTGGCTCACATCTTCGGAACGAAGGCTCGGATATACCCTAAAGAAAAAGGTTTTTCTGTGTATTTGTCTGGTCGAACGTCCGGGAGAGCCTGGGTTAAGCGAAAGCATTGGAAGACAGTTTCGAAAAAGCCTCGGTTTGTTTTCTGCCCCTCCACCCAGACTGGGTATTGGCTGACTCGTTACAAGGGTGTAGTCAGTGTGACGGGTAACACGGGAAGGTTCAGCGGGTCGGACGGGTTCAACATGCAGAACATGTACCGCGAAGACCGGGCCGATGAATTCGCGGGCGTGAACATGCGGGCTTTATTTGTGCCCAGAAAGGGTAAAAAATTTTTGGTGTACGATTATTCCCAGATCGAACCACGGTGCCTGTACTGGATCGTGGGCGATGCCCGAATGCTGGACCAGATAGGAAAAGATTCCAGTGTATACGAGGCCCACGCCCGGTTGACTCTGGGGTACAGCGGGTCCGGCCGACTCAAGGACACGGACAGTTCCCTTTACAAGCTGGCCAAGGCCCGGGTTCTCGGGGGTGGGTACGGAGCGGGCGGCGCCCGCTTCCAGTCCATCGCCAAGATCATGGCCGGGTTGGATCTCAGTGTGGCTGAGAGTATTGCTGCCGTCAAACGGTACCGGCAGGACAACCCCAAGGTTGTAAACCTCTGGCGCACCCTGCAGAACTACGCGCAGTGGAGCGTAGGGTCCGACCTCGAGCTGGAGTTACCGAGCTGGCGAAGCCTTCGCTACTACGATGTCATGCGCCGCGAAGGGGGTCTGGCCGGACGGACTCAACTTTCGGGAGCGCACAAGAAGATGTTCGGTGGTAAACTGACGGAAAACCTTATTCAGGCTATTGCCCGTGACGTGTTTGTCGAGGGGCTGCTTCGGGTAAAGAAGCTGGGCGCCCCGGCTCTTTTCCATACGCACGACGAGCTGGCCATGGAAGTTCCGGAAGATATATCCGAGAGCGACGTGAAGGATATTGAACATGAGTTGTGTCGTGAGATCGAGTGGATGCCCGGGCTTCCTCTGGAAGTCGAGGGTGGTCTTATGGAAGCTTACGGGGAGGAGAAGTAATGTTTGCCATTAAAAACCTGACGGCTGAGTCCGTCTTTACAGTAGAGCCGTGGAAGTATGAAGTGGATATTCCAGAGGCTGTCCAGTCCAACAAGAGTGCATTCAGGGCGTGGTGTTCCAAGCCTACCACGAACAACTGTCACTACAGTTGCGCGGAAGGACTGGACCCTATGCGGCGGGTGAGCAAGGACAACCAGGCTACCCAACTGCACGGTCTGATTGCTGACTACGACGCTACGATATCGGAAGAGGAACTGGCTCGAATACCGGAGAACTGCCCGACAGAGTTCTGCCCCAACTGGGCCAGCCTCACGTACTCCAGTGGAGGCCGGTTGGTGTGGTTCTTTCGGGAGCCGGTGACGCTCCACAACGCGGAGACCACGAAGCTATTCCTTAAGATCGTAGCCAAGCGGTTGAAGCTGTCGAAGTTTCTACCGGGGTTTGACGATGACGCGTTCTTCGATGTGTCCCGGTACTACGACCGAGGCCGGGTGTGGCGTCAGCTTTGCTCTGACGTGATCCCGCGCAACATGGTCTGGCAGTGGATGTACGAAGCGGGGAACAAGAGAGACTGGCACGGGCTGGCTCCGTCTATCCCGCTGGATCGGGTGTACGAGGAAGTGCAGAAACGGTGGCCCGGGAAGTGGGTAGGCCCGTTTGAAGACGGGAGCCGTGGCGTACGGTTCTGGGATGCGGGGGCCGACAATGATACGGCGGCCGTCATACGCTCGACCGGGGTTCAGTGTTTCACCGGCGATCGCGGGTTCGTGACATGGAAAGAGATCCTCGGGCCTCGCTTCGTGCAGGACTTTGAGGCTGATCGAACCGGTGAAGTTGTCAGTGACTTCTGGTGGGACGGCAACCACTACTGGAAGAAGGTTAACCGGCGCTGGCAGCCGATCAGAACCGAGGACTTCAAGCTGGAGCTGAAGGTCAAGCATGGCCTGACGCCCCGCATAGCTCGAGGGGATACCGCCAGTGAAATAGACAAGGTTCTTTTCGCGGTGCAGGATCAGAAGACCGTGGCCGGAGCCATGCCGTTCGTCCACTTCCCGCAGGGAGCGATCACTCTTAACGGTACTCGCTACCTCAACATCGCTACAGCCACTCCGATGTCTCCGGCAACCGCGCACTCCGGCACGTGGGGTGACGGGTTCCCGTGGCACGCTCGCTGGCTGAAAGGTTTGTTCAAGGACGAAAACCCTCTGCAGGCGTTCCTGGCGTGGTGGAAGCGTGCTTATGAAGGGGCCCTGGCCTGTAAACCGCAGTCGGGACAGGCGATCTTCCTGGCCGGGCCTGTGTCGGTGGGTAAGACGTACCTGTCCAACGTGATCCTGTCCCAGAGTCTGGGCGGGCACGTGGACGCCACGGGGTATCTGCTCGGGGAGGAACGGTTCACCAGCCACATCCTCGCCAGCCCGCTCATGACCATAGACGACAGCACTCCGGCCGCCGACCAGCGTAAACGGCTCCGGTACAGCAGCACCCTCAAGAAGATCGTGGCCAACCAGACCCACCTTTATGAAGAAAAGTTTCATAAGGCAGGGCAGACTGTGTGGCTTGGGCGTGTGGTGGTGACCTGCAATACCGACCCGGAGTCGCTTCGGCTCCTGCCGTCCATCGAGATCAACATCATGGATAAGATTTCGCTCTTTGCCTGTCACGCGGCAGACGTGGTATTCGACGACAAAGATACCCAGATGGCACGGGTCCAGCAGGAGCTTCCGAACCTGCTGGCATGGCTGAAGAGCTGGACGGTCCCTGAAAAATGGGTGAGTACGGCCCGGTTCGGGGTCCACAGTTATCACGATCCCGACCTGCAGGAAGGGGCCTTGCGTACCACCTCGCTGTTCACCTTCTTCGAACTGCTGGCCGACTTCCTCGAAACCTATCGGCTCGGGGTAGACAAAGAGCAGGAAGGCTGGTCAGGTTCGGCCACGCGTCTGCACGCTGATCTTATGGCACACAACCCGGAAGCTACCCGGCCTTACTCACCCCACTACGTCGGGGTTCTGTTGGGCCAGATGGAACAGAAAGGGTACAAAGTGTCGCAGGAAGTTCTGGACGACAGGCGCAGAAACTGGCATATCCAGTTCGGTCTATAATTTGTGCACGGCGTTAATTCGCCAACGCACTGTGGGGGCGGTCTCCTAGTTCCCTTGGGGGCCGTCCCTTCCTATTTCTTGAGGCTGGGGTATTTCCGGTAGACCTTACCGCGAACCCTGCGCTTTTCGCTCGGGCTTCCGTGCTGGGACACGCGGGCCAGCGCGTTTCGAGCGTGGGCCATGTCGTGGATCGGGTAGGCTCTCCGTTCCGGTATGGCGAAGTTTGATTTCTTGATCTGCTTCCGTCCGCTACTCGTCAGTTTGGCCATTTCGTAACTCCCTCAAGGCTTTGAGCCAGTACTTGTTCGCTTCCTGCCGGATCCGTCGGGTGTCTTTCAGGTTGGTGGCTTTGAACTTACGCTTCAGATTACTTTTGAAGTACTTGCGCTCGGCCGCCAGGACTTGAACACTCTTCATGTACTTCGTGATGACCTCGTCGCGCGGGCCTCCTTTGCGCCTCAACTCCGCAAAGATACGAGTGTAGTAGTAGCTCCTGGCTTTCGATATGGCCAGGTCCATGGTTTGTTTCCGGTCGTACCCGTTCAACTCCGCCGCGTCCAGGTTCTGTTTGACCAGCAGTTCCATGGTCTTCCGGGTCTGCCGGCGGCTGAGCATGCGGGTCCGGGATGCGGGGTCGGCAGCGGCGATCAGGATGGGGACCATGTTCTTTATCGAGCCGTACTGGCTGGCGCCCAAAGTCATGGGCGCGAAGAAGTTGGTCGGCTTGTCCTCAATGAAGGCCAGGGCGTTCATGGGAACCAGCTTTTTAAGGAGCGCCCACAGCCGGCCTTTCGTGAAGTCACCCTCGGCCGAGAACAGGTTGGGGCCCGGGGACTTGCTCCACGGCATTGGCCAGCGCGCGGAGTTGATATTGAGGAGCTGCTCCATGGCAACCTTTACGGCCATGGAACTCTTGGAAAGGAGCTGCCCCACGGGACGTTCTATCCAACCCCCGATTTCCCAGCCCTGCTTGCCCCACCGGGTGTACACGCGCCGGCGCAAGGTGCGCCCGTACTTCTCTCCCATCTTCCGGTAGATAGGAGTCAGGTCCACAAACATTTCCTTCCCCTTCTCGTTGTTGAACGTGAAGGGCTGATCGCCTTCCTCCGGATCCCCGAACATGGCATAGACCGCTGACTGGAGCATGTTGGGGATAATAATCATGACCAGCAGAATAAATGCCGGCCAGTATCGGTACATAGTCTGGTGAGCCTGGAAGGGGGTAGCTGTTTCAGTGACCAGGCTGAACGGGAGCTTCACGCCGAGGGCCGTTTCCAGAGCCTTGGGCAGCCCCGACATGTTCAGGGCCGCTATCGTCCAGTCCGGGGCGAACATCAGAAGCTGCATGATGGAGCGTACCTGCGGGTTCGCCCAGGCGTAGCGTTCGTACTCCAGCCCGCCGTACAGGGAGTTCACGTAGCTGGCCACGTCCTGCTTGAGCACGTCCAGCGGCACGTCCGGAAATTCCTGCTGGGCCTGTTCCGTCATATTGACGTACGAGGAAATTTTGAGTGTCGGCTGCATGACATCCCATAGAAAATGGTCTACCGAATCTTTGAATTGCTTAACCACCCGGAGCGGGCCTCCGGCCATGACCGCGGTGACCGGGGTCTTCCCGGCCAGGTTGATCATGTTGTCCAGGACCGATCCCAGAGCGTCGTACTGAATGTTCGGGTTTATCCCGGCCGACACGTCAAGCCCGTAGAGGGAAGCATCCGCTATCATGTTCGGATCCTTCTTGTACTGGCTGTAGAGTTTGGCCAGCCGGGGGATGTCAAAGCCTTTGAACGGATTCAATGTCGGGTTCTTTAACGGGTTGAGCCCGTAGGCCGCCACGTAGGATTCCCAGAGTGCGAAGAAGTGGAAGCCGGATCCGAACAGGGCTATCCGTTTCAGGAGCTGGTTGAACCAGTTGACTCCCTTGAGAACGCCACGTACGCCCGGGTTCTGAATGTCGTCAAGTCCACGGGAGGTGACGTGCTTGAGCAGAGCATCCGGGGCTCCCTCCTGTACCCACACCCCGGCCAGCGACGAACCCTTGAGTTCCCGGTTCTTGAACCCAAGGTTGGCCATGCCCTGGTCTCCGAGCAACCGGATGATGGTATTGATCTGAGTCCACGGGTTCTTCAGGCGCTGGATGGTGAACGAAGCGCCTCTGTTGTTGGCGAGGTACATCTTGGTCAGGTTCTCCAGTATGATCCAGGCGGCCGAGTCCGACACGATAGACTGCATGTCGGATATAATAGCGCCCTCCTGCTTGTACGGTATCATGGCCGGCATGCCCAGGGCGTCGGTCAGTACGGAACCCACTGTGATGTAGTGCCGGTTCCTGATGACATTACTGGTGGTTTCCTGCCAGCGTTCCATGAGTTCGAAAGCATCTGTGACCGGCATGAGGCTGGCCTTAAGGTATGCCTGCATAAGGGTAGTGTGCTTTCGGGACAGCTGCCGGCGCGTAATGTCCTGTACTGAGCGTTTGGAAAACTCTCGCCAGGCCTTGGTGTCCTGGTACTGGTGGAGAATATACGCCTGGCGCCGTCGGATAAGTTTTCGATCCCGTTCAGAAAGGAACGGAGCAGAGGCTTCTTCGCTATACTTAAGGCGTTCTTCGGCCATATCCCTGAACCGAAGGGCCCACTCATAAAACTTCTCCGCACCCAGGGCGTCACGCAGTTGAAGCACCGTGAGATTCTCGATACGCTTTCCCGTCTTATTGTTGCGCCACCAGATCCCGGCCTCTTCGGCGTCTACTTCAGTACCGTCGTTGAAGACCTGGGTAGTCAGAGCGTTCTGCAACTTGATCCGGGCGGCTTCTTTGACTGACTCTCTCTTGTCGTTAAGCTCTACCAGGGCATCGGCGCCGCCGGCGTCAATGAAGAACGTAAGGCCGGCGGAGAATTCTTCGAACCCGTACGGAGTCTTGCCCGCTTTCTTGATATCTTTCCTAAAGACTTTCTCGTCGTTGAGGCGTTGCCGGCGTACTTTTCTTTGCTCGGATTTCATCCGGCGCGTGGACTGGAGCAAGGCGGCCTGGAGGCTTTTGAACGGGCTGAGCGCCGGCCCGGCCGCGCGCTCCAGGGAGACAGTAGCGATGGCCGACGCCGTAGCCTGGTCCCGGCGCTGACCTTCCTTCTCAAACCGGGCGATGTCTTCAGGCTTGACGTACTGCGCTGCGTCTGCATCCTCAACAGCCTGTTCGAGCTGAAGAACCCGGCGTGTTCTCTCGTCAGCCCACAGCTCCAGCTTCCTGAACAGCCGGGCATACTTCTTGGTGGCGTAGGCTTTCTTGAATTCCGACACTACTCGAATGCGTTCCGCGTTTGTAGTGGCGTTGCGTAGGTTCTTGAGAAATCCATCCAGTCGCTCTTTCGCCGCCGGGGTCTTGAGCAACCGGTTATATCGGAAGCTCATGGCTTGAAGGAGCATGTCCTTGACGGCCGGGCCGAACATACGGTTTAGCGTCAGCTCCGGGAGATCCCGTACCGGCTCGGCAAACGCCGTGGTCTTTGTCTCCCCGGTCTCCTTCACCTCTTCAGTCCTCGCGGGCGCAGCCTCTTCCATCGACGGAGCCTGGGACACCGAAGGTTTCGAGGCCCATATCTCGGCGTCCTGGTTGATGGTATTGGCATTGTACTCGGCGTCTTTCCGGCCAAGGGAGTTGAGTACGTTTATTATCGTTCTCAGCTCGGCTTCGGTGAACCCGTCTTCGGATTCCCAGCGAGCCTGTTCAGCCCGGAGTTCTGTGTACCAGGCCTTGTGGAACCGGGGCCCGAGCACCGCCAGTATCGAACCCTGCGACGGGTACCGTTTCCCCATGGTGTGTTGAAGATTGCTGTACAGGAACAGGGCCATGTCTTCCGGGCTGATCTGGTCGCTGGCTTTCTGGACTTCCTCGAGGTAACTGTCCTCCATAGAGGATCCCTGGTACGCCGCGGAGAGCTGGATCCGGCCGCCAAGGAACCCTATGTCCCAGATAAAGAGATTGTCTTCCATCTTGGGGTCGGCCCGCAGTTCCTTCAGTCGTTTCGCAGCCAGGGCGTGGATGGCTTTATTTGTCTTGGCCTCGGCTGGAAGCATCCGGTACGCCGCGTTAGCCATGGCTATGAATTCAAGCCCGCTCGCCATCTGGTTCCGAGCGTCCCCGTACAGCATGCCACTGGCTTTCCGGTATTTCTTTCTGGTCTCCTTGCCGCCTTCGTCAATGAGGGTCTGGATATTGTTCCGAATCTTGACACCCGTCGTCGTACCCCAGAGCGGAGTAGCCCCGGCCCGGTGGTATACCTCATTGAACCGGCGCCAGTACCGCGCCGCCATGGCGGAGAAACGGGTTGTTCGATTCTTAAACCCGGACGTGTCCAGCAGGTCAAACGTCCCGCGGAATGTGGTGGCCGCGTTTTCAATACTCTGCTGGGCTGCCCAGGGAGTTGTGGGCGGGTTATAGATACCCCGCGCAGTAGACTGTGCTGCAAACAATTCATTGGCCAGGTTCTGGATTATTTTGAACTTCTCCAACTCCTCGCTATCCTTACCGAACATGTCGTTCAGGAGTCTGTTCACACTCCCGACAGGGCCGGCCGAGCGCGCCTGGTTATCACGAAACGAAACGTAAGCCTTGACAACAGGAGAGTTCAGGAAGGGGGTCACCACCTTCCGGATATAATCTGTCAGATCTTTCTGGGTCTTGATGTCTCCGTTAGCGAAGATCAGTGCCCAGGCCAGCGCGTTGTTATGCTCGTTGATCCCCAGCCGGGTCAGCTTCAGCTCGGCTACGTTGTCGGCGGAGAGCTGAAGAATGGTAGAGTAAAACTGGGACTGCTGTTCCCACAGGGGTGAGTCAGGGCCCGTCGGGGTGGTGTTCGTTAACCGGATGTCTACTTTTTTACCATCCCCCACGTCGAAGGGGACAATGTTTTCTCCCTCACCCGCTGACTCACGTAGCACTACCCCGTGCGCCTGGAGGAACCGCATACCGGAGTTCATGGCGGCTGACTGCTTCAAGAGCACCTGCCCAAGCAGGTTCTCTTTCCGCAGCTCGATAGCTCCGTAAGGAGTGAGCAGGTCTCCGGCTTCTTCTTCTTCCTCGGCTTTCTTGGTCTTTTTGGGCAGGGCGTCGTCAAGGTACGTGGTAGATAGCGTAGAGTTGATCCGGTCGAACATCTTCGGGTCGTAGTAGAGTTCCCCAAGCTCCAGCATAAACATGTTGTTGAGGTAGTCACTGGGCTCCAGGCTCCACTCGACCTTCTTGCCCTCGCCGGTCAGGCTGGGCAGGATGGTGTAATCCTTGTCCGCATCGTTGTCGGAGTTTCGTATGAACGCATGCTCCCAGGGCAGGACGATGAAGTTCCGCGGACTCTTTATCTTGCGATCCGCCCGGGCCAGCACATGGGAGTGCAGGTCGGTGGCCGGGATCCGGGACGCCAGGATAGGGGCTCCCCGTATGACCCAGCGACCGGGCGTCCCGTCCGGCAGGTACTCTTCGGCCGGGACAATTTCCCAGGTCCGTATCTTCCAGGCCTTACGCGCGCGGCTCGACTCGGAGATCAGCAGGCCGTCCACCCCTACCATAACTCCAACCTCCGGCTGGAACATGTCAAGGTACCGCTTCCAGTTCTTCCGTATGAAAGTCTCTGCCGCCTGGTACGAGGCAAAGTCCCCATCCTCGCCGGTCACCCTGACCTTGCTTGCCCCGCCCACGACCGCGCCGCTCAAACGAATGACCGGAGTGGAGTCCGAAGGCCCCGGCGTCTCATCGACCTGGGTGAACTCTCCCGCATTCCACATCCCACGCCGCATAGGGTGGAGTGTGGAATCCGTGCCTACCGTGTCGGTGTAGTGGATCATCGGGACGCGGCTTCTGAAGGTTCGACTCAGCCACCGGGAGGTGGCCGCCACAAAGGCCGTCTCGTTAAACGCGGTAGGGCGCTGCCCGGCCGCCACCCCGGCCAGCTCGGGCTTGAACCGCAGCGCGCCGGCCGCGATCTCGGCCTCGGGGAACGTACCGCCTGTTCGCCTTAAGACATCATCCACATCACGCAGGGTTCCCATGGCTTCCATATCGCTTACGCGGGGGTACAGGCTTATGTTGGAGACCAGCTGCTTGATCGTGTTTTCAGGGCCGGGTTCAGGTTCATGCCGAAGCTCCTGGTTCCAGTGAACCGTATCCAGCGGAGCCCGCACCACGTTCTCGTTCTTGATAGCCGCCGTATTGATTTGGAGCGTGTTCCGGTTGGCGTACTCTGCCGGCGCGTCGAACAAATTCAATGTCTGGTTGGGCGGCACCAGCTTGCTGGCTGACCTCGGGGCGATCATAT
>Ga0272441_10010777_pt1 | contig 13745 bp, 11 predicted proteins | sample SSMProp6N_FD_193582 | JGI IMG/M metagenome (GOLD analysis project Ga0272441, IMG submission 193582) | Marine sediment archaeal communities from Little Sippewissett salt marsh, Falmouth, MA, United States - SSM-Prop-6N | ecosystem: Environmental > Aquatic > Marine > Wetlands > Sediment ... | reverse complement strand
TATGGGTTTTGGCTCGATTGAAATATCACATACTTAATGTCTAAATAAGATTTATTCCTAAGGGTTTTGTCATACTCAAGTTTATGCCCCTTCAAGTTTTTTAAGCCAAATGACTTTCCGGTAACATAATCAGATAACAATTTTTTTATAGCACCTTGGTTGATTCCCTTTTCTAACTGGTTATTGACCAATTCCAATGCATTTTCAGAAACAAACAATTCTCTACAAAGAGATCGATAGGAATATAACAATACTTGCTGATCAGTGGGTATTAGGAGATCATTATCAATTGGTTCAAATAGCTCATTGTCATGTTTTTTGCAGAAACCCAAAAAAGTAGATACTTTATTTATGCCATATTTATCGTATGTTAAACGGCCTTTATTCTTTTTTAGAGACCCTATACTTGAACTAATCTTGTAGACGTGACCATTTTGCGCGATCGCTGATAAAGCTTGGTTTCTCTGTATTGAATGTGCACTAATTATTTCATTACATCTATGTCCATTCTCATAGTGCAAACAACGGCCTTTTTGCGAAAGCCTTTTTTTGGTAGCTATATACTCTGCGATAGGAAATTCGAAAGATTGTTTTAATTGAAACGGTTCTGCAATGGTGTTCCCATCTCTTGACCATCCCAAATAGATAATAGAAATGCCGTCTGATTTTGCTTTTAAATAATTTTCTATTCCGAGATCTTTTCCCGAGAAATTTGATTCACTTACCTCAATAGGATAATCTTCGACTTTATTAATTTTCCAATCACTTTTTGCTACAAAGAACGCAGCTTTTAAATGAGCATTTTTGGGATTAGACTCTTTTACCCAACAATGGGCAAGCGCTCCTTTAACAAGATCATATTTTTCATTTTCTCTTGTAGGCTTTACTCTGAACTGTGAATAAAATATTTTCATCGGCATTTCAGTTCATCTACACCTAATGGCCGAGTTGAGCGGAATTTTTCCCAAAAATTTCCGACTCCAACGAGTTGTTCGTGCCGCCTGCGGTGGCAGCATCACGATTTAACTCAACTCGGCCATTCATGCCGCCGTAGGAGGCATGAACAATGATTGTTGAGAAATATTTCCTAATAACCGATTATATTTAAATCGAGTCCTGTATTTTAAAAATCAAAAGATATCAATTGATTATATTCTCTATGCCGGCTTTAAAACCGTATTTGTTCTAAAATCAAGAAACATATGATCTGGAAGTGAGGAATAATGAAAGCTTTCGATAAATAATTTATAAACCTTAATTAGCTGAAAATCAAGGAGCTAACGCATGAACAAACAACCAAAACTTATTGATCGTGTGCGACGGAAAATTCGCTTGAGGCATTACTCCATAAGGACTTAAGAAGCTTATGTTTTATAGATAAAAAGATATATCTATTTTCACAATATGCGGCACCCAAAAGATATGGGGAGAGCGGAAATAGAGACATTTCTTACTGATTTGGCGGTTAACGGCAGGGTATCAGCATCAACCCAAAACCAGGCATTCAGCGCCTTATGTTTCCTGTACAAACAGGTTCTCGAAGCAAACGCCTTTGAGAATGTGGACGCGCTTCGAGCCAAAAGGCCTCACCGTCTTCCAACTGTCTTGAGCGTTGATGAAACTATGGAAATTATCGATTCAATCACGGGAATATTCCAATTGATGGTGAAGCTTCTGTATGGCTGTGGGCTTCGGGGGATTGAATGTGTCAGACTGCGGGTGAAAGATATTGATTTTGAAATGAAACAGATTCTCATTCGCGATGCCAAGGGACAAAAAGACCGGGTTACCATGCTTCCGGAAGAGGTGATGCCCGCGTTGCAGGAACATCTTACCTATGTCAAAAAGGTTCATGAAAAGGATGTCTCGCAAGGCTATGGTTCAGTTTATCTTCCGAATGCTTTGGCCAAGAAATATAAAAATGCTTCCAAGGAATGGGGATGGCAGTATGTTTTTCCATCCAAAACCCTGTCGATCGATCCGCGTTCCGGGATAAAAAGACGCCATCATATCCATTTGGACGGTCTGAATAAGGCGATAAAAAAGCGGTGAAGCTTTCCAGTATCACAAAAAATATAAGCAGTCACGTGTTTCGCCACAGCTTTGCGACCCATTTACTGGAAGACGGCTATGATATTCGAACAATTCAGGAGCTGCTTGGCCATAAGGATGTGAGAACAACGATGGTTTATACTCATGTTTTGAATAAAGGGGGACGAGCGGTGCGGAGCCCCTTGGATAGAAAAAAAGAAAAAAGAGACTGAGAATTTTCGAGAGAGGTTCAGTTGCAAAGCAAGGACAAAGCTCACGGTGATACCAGTTGCTTTTATTGGATAGTCATGGGGCGGGGGCCATCTAACAGGCTCGTTATGTTGTTGATATTATAGAGAATAAAATAATCCAGTTTCTAAAACGCCCCCATAAAAACCCCCAAACATTAGAACGTTGGCGAGGTTTCGGTAAGAAGATCTACCTTATAAAGCCAATATTAATTCCTTCTTTTTTACCTTCCTATACCTTTTTTTTAACATCAATCTTGGACGAACGCAACTTTTTGCAAACCGCTTGAGCTATTTCGTCGGCCTCCGTTGAAACTGACCTTTGTGGGGCCGCACTCTGAAATACTCAACCAGAACGACAACGGCATATCCCGAGGCAAGAACCGTCACCATTTCATACGAGAGCCGTATAGATAACTTTGCGTTTTATGATGACTTGGGCAGAAACAGGATGATTGGCACTCCTGCCAAACCCAACAAGGCACTTATGGCAAAGGCTGTGGAAATACCCAACAGGTCTGAAAGCCAGCCGACAAATACAACCACTGCTGCCGTACTCAGAAACGAGATCATCATATATAATCCGTTGGCGGCACCACGGTTTTTGCCGCAATGATCATGAACCACCGCCATAATCACCGGTGCAAAGGAAAATACGGCCAATCCGAGAAAAATGAGCAATGGCAAAAGCATCCAGTCCGGCGAGTACAAAACGGACAGCATCAAAAGCGTTGATATTGGCATGGTCATGAAGAGCACAGAACGACGACCAATTCGATCACTCAAAGTACCGCCAAACAATGTACCCACGATCCCCGCAAGTTCGAGTACCGTCAGACTTATCCCTCCCATCCACAGGCTTTTCCCCGACGAAACAACATAGGTCGGAAGATATGCCGCCAGTGTGCCAACCAGAAAACCACGCGAAATGATAATTCCGGTCAGGGGAATCATAACCCTTCGCATGGAGTACCATACGTCCTTGATGCCCTGTTCTGATCGGTGACTAGATTTGGAACTGAGTCCCTTGAGGCGCATCAAAAGAAATAGCGATGCCATAATCCCGAGAATCATAACAGGATAACTACCCTCTAGACTGAGAGTGGTAACCGCCCATACAGCGAATAACGGCCCGATAGTGCGAGCTATTTCCCCGCCCGTCATCCAGAAAGCCATGCCCCGGCCAAGACAGCTACCCGAAAGCCGAGCTATCATAGGCGGTCCCAGCACATGAAAAATAGCTGCACTCAAACCTGCTGTCAGCAGCAATAAACAAAGCATGGCGTAGGTCGGGGCCAGCCCGACTAAACTCATTGCAATAGCGGTAACGGCAGGGGCTACAACGACCAGAATACTTAACTCGATCCGATCCGAAATGACACCGATTAGCGGGTTAAAAAACGACGGCAGGCGAAATGTTACGGTGAGTGTGCCTGCCAGGACCATGGAAAGCCCGAATTTGGAAATGAGCAATGGTAGAAAAGGGGCGAGAAAGCTGGAGTATATATCGTGAATAAAATGACTGCCTGAAATAAGTAAAACCTTATCTGTCTGAAAATCAGTATCAGCTTTCCGCATGTATTGTCCTTAATTTTCCCGGTTGCATATTTTCGTAATTTTGAAGGGTAGCAACAAATTCTTCAGACGATATATGGTATTGCTCTCCAATACAAGGAATTTGTCATGGGAAGCAATCCAATGACCTTGGCCAACACGATATCAGCATAACGCCACACAGCACTATTCCTCTCAAAGGGTCTCCCCCCAAGACCTGCAGGTCACAGCCGACGAAATGCCGCCGTAATGGGCAAGGGGATTTGAAAATGTTTTGTGCACTACCTGATTGGCTATCTATGAAAGAGTTTCAACCTTGAAGAACGATTCGCCCGAAGACGATATGCGAAGGGAACACGTTTCAGGGGGGTATTATTGGCTGTTTTTTTTGACAAAGCGAAGTTTTCCATTGTAGAGAAACGTAACATATTGTATACTTGGACCTTTTGGACAACGGGAAGTGAAAATGCGATCACGTGTTAAGTGATCCGATCCCTCGAAAGGAGAAATATCCCATGATTGAGTCGAGATGTTGCCGTCTGTTTCTTTTTGTCTTGATAGCACTGTTCCTCCCCGTCTGTGCGTGGGGTGCGGTCGTTCCCGCAACGACCATCGTCAAGGTCGGAGATATCCGGCCGGGCGCTGGCGGAGATCCGATTAACGGCATCAATTTGACATTTACCAACGGGCAGGGCCAGCTGGGTTTTATCGGGTCCGTGCAGCGAACCACCAGTCAGGACGCGTTCGTCTGGTACAACGACGGCTTTATGTGGTTCAACAGCAATAATGCGTTGCTGAGCGGCGCAGTAGAATTTGGCATGGGGATCGGCGATGACGCACGCTACATCTACAGCCCGCGGTACGCTGATAATGACGCCGTCTGGACACACGACGGGCTCCTGCTGGCGGCGGGTGCCCCCAGCCCGGGGATGGCCGACAAGTGGGTGAAGTTCAACAGCCGCCCTTCCATGCTCCCGGACGGCACGGCCTATTGGGTTGCCGGCTGGACCAACACTGCGGGTGGAAGTACTACTGATGGTCGGGTGCTCTACCGCAGTGCCGATACGGCAACGCCGGTTATCACGACGGTCTTCAAGTCGGGGGATCAGATCGGAGGGTTTACCATCCTCGACGGTTCTTCCGGGGTCGACTTTGATTATATGGTCTCGGACAACGACCTCCACCACATCAACGTTCTTTTGATGGATACCGGTAATACCGCGAACGACGGATTTGTCTATGTAGACGGCGCCCTGATAGCCCGCGAACTAAGCCCGGCCTCCGGCGGCACGGGAGCGGAGAACTGGGACAACTTTGACCAGGTCAGTATCAACAATACCGGCAACTATCTCTTTTCCGGTGACACGGATGGCGACTCCGCTACGGACGAATATATCGCCTACAACGGCACGATCAGCATACGCGAGGGCCAGACCGTGGACGGTATCGAGCTGGCCGCCACCGCCTCACTGCAGGGTCTGGCGATCAACAACCGGAACCAGGCCGTTCACCTCTGAAAGGTTGGGGAAGAAGGAAAGCATCTCTTCTTTGCACGAAACGCTGCCAACTTGGCCGGGTCGGTCAGGGTGCTTTCCACCGGTGACATGATCGATGTGAACAGCGACGGCGTCGGAGATTACACCGTAACCGATTTTAAGTCGAACAGCTCTATGCGCTACGGTGCCTGGCTTGCCGAAGATGGCAACTTCTTCGTGTATGTGGATATTGAAGCAAATCTTAGCACCGTGGAGGCGATTATCCGCATCTCGCTGCCCTCTAATTCCGTCAATCCGGCTCTGCCCCTGCTTCTGCTTGGTGATTAACCTTTTCTTCTTGATCAGTGAACCTGACAAAAAGATTTAGATGAGTATATTGTTGAATACAACTGGAAACGCACCCATCAGAGGAAACGGTGTCAAGGCCGAACCCCGATGGAGACATTTATAGAGGGCAAGAAACTCTTCGCAGAGAAGAGGCTTGGACAGTCGCCGATGGCGGCGTAACTGTCATTGACATGTCAGGAGGTACGGCCACTGTCAAGTCAAGTATTGGTCAGGACAGCTAATTGCTCTATCTCCAGCTCCCCCTCATCAAACCGTACGTTCGGTTTTTCCGAATACGGCTTTGCAATCATCTTCTTCCAAAGGCATTCGCTTTCGCTTTGCTTTTTGGTATCGCTTCCACCGGAGTTCCCGAACCATTTGGAGTTTATAGCGTTGCCGCAATCTCCTTTCCGTCTCTCCTTTAGAAGCATGATGAAGGTATTGCCACTTTCCTCTCCCAAGGTTATGTTGTCCTTCGGATACAATCGGTACTATGGGCAACTCCGACTCCCTTGCCGACCCGGTGAAATTTTGTTTCCTTGTATCCACCAGTTGCCGCTTGTGTAGCATCGATAAGGGTCTCCCGTGTTCATTATTGTATGGCTGCTCCTGCGTGTCACCCTGTTACCCCGGAAGCCCATCTATCGGTTCCGGTCGTTATTGTTAGGATAGATGCTCCGGTCCTCCCCTGTGTAGGAAAGGGGCGACAACTCCATCTTGTGTTTTGAGGCTACACATGGGTTCGTTTACGCTGTGGCCCGCAGGTGTACTCGACTCCCTGAGCCTTTGTCAGAGATCAGGTTACCCTTTACACCTCCCTCAAGCTACGTGGGCGAACTACCCTGATACTGAACTCCACGGTCGGTCTTTAACCGACTAATCATACGTTTTACACTGCATACGCTACAACTTCTCAACATCGTTTTTGCGGAAAATCAGCGATTACTGCTTGAAAGTCCCACCTCATTATTCCTTGACAAAATACTATAATAAAGTTAATAGTTTGGGGTATTCTAATGACCTTGAACGCATCATGTGTTCTTTTGAACAGCTGTAACCGGGAAAGATTGAGGTTTAATCATCTGGAGCCCTGTTCTTCAAAATGTGAGACAGGGCTTTTGTTTTTACAATTTACACAAATATTAAGACCTTTCTGTTTATGAAGAAAAGAATCGTAAATAGCAACATTTCTAGTACGTAGATTGTTTCATAATAGCATGTCACCAAGGAGATCTACTGATGAAACACACACAATCTAGTCAAAAAGACACATTCCGCAAAACAATGAAAGAGACCATCATGTCGGTTTTTCAAACAACAGATCGAAACACTGTTCTTCGGAACGTTTCGTTAGCTGCCATACTGATTGTCGGGATTATGGCGCTTGCCGGATCGCCTATAGCGGCAGTCACAAACGACACATTTTTGCGTGACAGATCGAATACCATTGTGTTTATTGATTCACGGGTGGAAGATGCAGAACACCTTACCGCCGGATTGCTTCCCGGAAATGAAGGAATCCTTGTAGATGCTTCCCAGGATGGGATCTTGCAGATTGCGGAATGGCTGAAAAACCGTTATAGTTTGGACGCGCTTCACATTGTCACGCATGGAGGCCCTGGACAGATTCTTCTGGGAACATCGGTTGTCAACATCCATACCATGAAAAACTATCTGAGTTCTCTGCACGCTATCGGCAAATCACTGAAACCCGATGGAGACATTCTGCTGTATGGATGTGAAGTCGGGCGCGGAAAGGATGGGGCAAGGTTTGTATCAACCTTGGCAGACATAACAAACGCGGATGTGGCGGCCTCACGCAACAAGACCGGACATGCGCTGCAAGGTGGCGACTGGATTTTAGAGGTTCAAAAGGGAACTGTGCTCACCCACCCGGCGTTTACCCCAGAAACACTTTTATCGTACAAGTATGTGCTGGAAACAATGACATTTGATTCAGGAGCATCTCACCCCGGATTTACTCTTACAGGGTTTAGCTCCGACAACGCAACAATTTGGATCGCCAATTTGGGAAGTGTACCCGGCATAATAACCAAGGATTCCGGAAGGTTCAATGTGACGAGTTTTGAGTATGGAAAGGTAGCGGGCAGCTATGCCGAGGGAAATGTCATCGTGGTGACATCCAATTTAGGACACTCGCAAACATATACAGGCTCAGGGACATTAACCTTAAACTGGTCAGGCATAAGCTGGATGAATTTTGATCGACAAAGCGGTATGGGAACCGCGGGCGATATTGACGATGTCATTTTTACTATCTTCGTAAACACTGCTCCCACAGTGGACCTCAATGCCGGTGGCGGTGGAATTGACGTATCGCGAAGTTTCACTGAAGACGGGGGAGCGATTACCATTGCGCCCGATGCAATAGTTTCCGACACTGACGGCGACGAGATCCAAACCGTCACGATCACATTGACCAACAACCTGGATGGGGGATCGGAAGCGCTGTTTCTGGGGTCGGCCACAAACGTGACCATCGCCGGAAGTGGATCGACTACCCTCACGCTTAGCGATACCGGGACCACGACCAATACGCAGTTTCAGGCCGCGCTTCAGGCGGTTACGTACAACAACACCAGCCAGGATCCGAACATGACTGCTCGGTCAATAACAGTGGTTGCAAATGACGGCACAGACAACAGCACAACCGCCACGGTAACAATGTCGATCACGCCTCAAAATGATCCACCAACAGACATCAGCCTGACCAGTAGCAATGTGAACGAGGAACAGGCGTCCGGCACGGTCGTCGGCACATTGAGCGACAATGATCCGGACTGATTTGATCGAAAATTGAATGGAAATGCGAACCAAATAAAAAATCGTCTCTTTGATCCTTCAAGGAGATTGAAGCGGGTGGGAGGATAAAATGAAAAAAGCAGCCAGATTACTACTCATCTTTATAATTGGTATGGGAATGTATGCGAGTTCCGCGTTCGCCGTTTTTACACTGGAAAACTCTGGATGCGGCGGCGGACCTTACCCGCACAACGCTTTGTTCCAGATCGTTGGCAACGAGCTGCGCACCAACGCCGTCATCCAGCAGGAAGACTATCCAACAGGCTGCACCATCTGCATCCGCACCAACGACGGGTCGGGGGGCGTATACGACGAGGAGTTCGTCATCACCATCAACAATATCCCGCCTTCGTTGACTTCAATCGTCAGGGCGGACGTCGATTCCACTAACGCGTCCACCGTCGACTTCACCGTGACTTTCCGCGAAAGCGTGACCGGCGTAGATGCCGGAGATTTCTCCCTGACCACGAGCGGCATTTCAGGCGCCTCGATCGACTCCGTCTCCGGCAGTAGCACGACCTATACCGTCACGGTCTCCACCGGTACGGGCGTCGGTACCATCCGCCTTGATTTTGACGATGATGATTCGGTTTCAGACGGAACCGATCCGGTGGGCCCGGGGGACGGCAGCTACAGCAGCGGTGAATCCTATACGATCACGGGCGACAATGACGCCAACCTGACCGCGTCTGGAGTCGTCTCAGAACCGGTTGCTTTGCCTACCACGGCGGCGTCGACAGGTGCGGCGTTGGATATCTTCGATTTCATCATCAGCGACGGGGCCGGCGGTGACGGTCTGCCGGTTTTGGTTACCCAGATGGTGATGCATACTTCAGGGACGGGACCGTTCTCCAAAATGATCTTCCGTCTGGACGGGCCCGATTTAGGCAATGTCATCGGAATATACAACGGCGGAGGAAAGACCCTCACCTTCAGCGGCTTAAACGTTTCCGTCGCAGATGGAGCAAACGACACGTATACGGTAAACGCTTATTACAGCGACAATACGAGCCTTACCGAGGACCAGACAATTATCCTCAGCATCGACGGAGATACGGACCTGACTCTGGGTGCCGGTGGGACACAGATGGGAACCACGTCCGCGGTAAACAACGGAACCGGCACCACTGTGGCCGTCACGGCCACCCAGCTCGTATTCAGCGCTCAGCCGACGTCTCCGACGGCGATCAATGCAAACATGGGCCCGGTGACGATTCAGGCCCAAGATGCCGTAGGGAACACGGATGCAGATTTCACCGAGACCGTGACCCTGACCGATGAGAACCAGGGGGCGGAAACTGACGGAGCAGGCTCTCTTTCAACCACATCCAACGGCGGCAACCTTTATGTGGCCGCGTCCTCCGGTGAAGCCTCTTGGGCGAATTTGACATACGATGCGGCGATAGACATCAATATCGACGCCGAATCCACCAGTTTCAATCAGGAAAGCAGCAAGGTCACGGTAACTGCGCCTGACCTGACGGTCGTTAAATCCAACGACGCCGGCGGCAGCATCATCCTGGGCAACAACTGGACCTGGACGGTCAGCATTTGCAACGTGGGCAGCGGTGAGGCTGTGTTTGCCGACGGTGAGGTGATTTTGACCGATCAGCTGCCGGACAGCGATATGGGTTACGGTGCCACCAGTATCAGCAACGCCACCAGCATCATCAACCAGGGGAACATCAGTGCCGTTATTTCATTCAACGTACTGACTGTGTCAGCCAGCGGGGCAGATGTGACCATCGGCAGTACCAATGGTCGTTTCGATGTGAATTTCACGGCCACGCCCACGGGCGGAACCTCTTTTTCCAATCCTCGGTGCGGCGGCGCCTGCACGGTGGATCCCAATGCGTTGATCGCTGAAACCAACGAGAGCAACAACACCCCTACAACTGATACAGTGACGGTCACGGCTCCCGATTTGACGGTGAGTAAGACCAACGATGAGGGCGGTACCATCCAGTTGGGTGAAGATTGGGTCTGGAGCGTGAGCATTGGCAATGTGGGTAACGAGGATGCAACTTTTACCGATAATCAGGTCATTCTGACCGATAATTTGCCCGATAGCGATATCAATTACGGAGCTACCAGTATCACCAATGCCGTCGACATAACCAATCAGGGGAATATTTCTGCCGTTATTGCGGGCAATAACCTGACGGTCACGGCCAGCGGTGCTCCCGTAGTCATCGCCGCCGGCACCGGCCGTTTCGACGTCGAGTTCACCGCCACACCCACAGAGGGAGGCAACTTTCTCAACCCCAGAGGCGGTGGATGTTGTATGGTGGACCCCGGTAGAGTGATTACCGAAAGCAATGAAGGCAACAACACGGCAACGGATACAATGATTACTACTACGTTGGCCACGGTCACCACCCAAGCTGCCACAAACGTCGGTGCGACATCGGCCATGGGCAACGGCAATATCACGGGTCTGGGTTCGTCTAATCCCACCCAGCACGGGGTGTGCTGGAACACCAGCGCAAACCCCACGACCAGCGACAGTAAAACCGAAGAAGGCGCGGCAAGTGCAACAGGCGGCTTTACCAGCAGCATAACCGGTCTTCTCGCAGGCACCGATTACTATGTGAGGGCATATGCCACCAATGAAGCCGGGACTGCTTATGGCAATGAGATAAGTTTCACGACCGGTAACGACGGCACCGGGGTGCCTTCCGGAATCCAGGATGCCGGCCCGAACGGCGGTGACGGGAACGGAGATGGAACACAAGACAGCAAGCAGACAACCGTCGCCTCCCTTCCCTCGGCAACCGGCGAAGCCTACCTGACCGTCGAGATATCCGGTTGTGACCAGATTGAGCAGGTGGAGGCCTATACCTACGGGTCAGTGGGCGCAAGCGACCCCGGTTACAGCTATCCCTTCGGCCTGCTGGGATTTACAATCCCCTGTTCCTCAGCGACAGTCAGGATCTATTATCACGGTGCTGCTAACCTTGACGGATACATATACCGGAAATACGGTCCCATCCCGCCTTACGGGGGTGCTTCCATCTGGTACACAATGACGGGAGTGACCTTTGGCACAGAGGAAATAGGCGGAGAGACTGTTCCCTATGCGCAGTTTGTTTTAACTGTGAGCCAACTGGGAGACGACACGGACGGTCTTCCGATTATTGATCAGGGAGGACCGGGTCTGCCTAATCCCGCCATCCCCACCCTTTCTGAATGGGGCGTCATTATTTTCGCCTTGTTGATGGCCGGAACGGCGATTGTATTCATGAGAAGAAGAAGCGATATGACTGTATAACAATCATGCGGCAGGCAGTTTGAAATCAAAAAAGGTCGGGACCAGTTATTGTTCTGACCTTTTTGCTTAAACAGAGACCCGGATACACAAGGCCATAGCTTAGGGAACAAATCGAACATTTCGGAAAGAAGTCTACAACGAATCAGTCCAAGGTTGATTTTATTGACTTCAGTCAAAACCAAAGAATCAACGATTAACAAAAGAAAGTTTGTACCATTCTAATAATCTTTTGTCCTTGATCTCCAATTGGGAACTTTCCGACTGGCTTATAACATTTTTTAGTCAGTTTTTTGGGGGGATTAACAGTAGTTACAGTTTTATCCTCAATGAATATACCAACATCTTCACACTCTACTCCATCCGGGCAAAGCTCGGCGATCAGTTTTTCGATTTTATTCATTGCTTAGTCATGATTTTGGGTTAGCTTTTTTCTTGCTGGCCTTCGTTTTCTTCTCAATCTTTTTCTGCGTAGCTTTAATAGCATCCAAATACGCCTTCTCAACCGGCCATTTTACAAACAAAACACTTGACCGTTACGTAATCGAGGACCAAAAACAATTAAAAACACTCTATGCGGAGATGCGGCCTGGTAAGAAACTGGTAAGAGATTTAGCACCTCTTGGGAAGTCTCAAGTTGCTGATATTAAACGATAATTCCCATGGAGGCGGGGGGAGTCGAACCCCCGTCCGAAAGTGTTCAGCTCAAAGCGTCTACATACATAGCCTCTGTATTATTTAATGTCTCTATCCTCCCAAAGGCAGGATGATAAAGACACGGACCCGGAAAATTTTCGCCTTAAACCATCCGGGTACTGGTTTTCGGCTATCCTGCTGCTCGACGCCTCATCCCGCCTCACAGGAAAAGAGGGGAGAGACGGTAGCCGCTTTAAGCAGCTACAGCGTAATCATAATCGTTGGCAATTACGTTTAGGTTCATCGGATTTACGAGTCGATGAGAGCTCGGTATGCAGCTTCAGCCTCAATCACCCCCGTCGAAGCCATTTCGCCCCCGTTTATGTCACAAGGGGAAAAAATTGTTGCTCTTTATATAATAACAAGTTATTTGAAAAAATCAAGGAACCATCGTTATTTCTGACGGCTATCATCTTCTGTGCTTCAATGCAGCCGCCATCTCCCGATCGAGGTCTCTTTTTTTGATTGTTTCTCGTTTATCATGCTTTTTCTTGCCTTGCGCGAGCCCCATCTCGACCTTCACCTTGCCATTTCGAAAATACATCGCAAGGGGAATAAACGAATAGCCTCGCTCCTGGGTTTTTCCGGTCAGCCTTTTTATTTCCCGCTTATGGAAAAGAAGCTTTCTGGTGCGCAGAGGTTCATGCTGGGCGTGCCCGGCATGAGAATAGGGGCTTATGTGCGAATCATAGAGGAAAACCTCGCCTTTTTTTATCCGGGCATAGCTGTCCTTCAGGTTTGCTTTTCCCTGGCGGCATGACTTAACCTCGGTTCCGGTTAACACAATTCCCGCCTCATAGACGTCATCAATCTGATAATCAAACCGGGCTTTCTTGTTTTTACAGATCAGTTTGTTGCGGTTTTTTGTTTTTTCCATATATCGTCCCTTCAGCCAAACGATCAAGCAGAGGTATTCTTTCCAAATTCAGACAGGGTGAACCGTCAAAAGTTTCGAACTATCCGTTGATTTCCCCTCCCAACTGACCACAGGCAGCCATGATGTCTTTGCCGCCGCTTTCCCTTATGGTTACGGTATAATCATGATTGAGCAGGAAATCGGTAAAAGAATTGATCCGGTCTGGTTCGGGCCGTCGGAATCCTATTTCCGGATGCTCATTAAAAGGAATGATGTTTATTTTACACCGGATAGGACGCAGAAGTCCAACCAGTTTTTGAGCATCCTCTAAGGAGTCATTTACTCCGGCAATAAGGATATATTCAAAGGTAATCCGTTTTCTTGGCGCCAGCGGGTATTCATGACACGCCGTTAAAAGGTCTTCCAAAGGATACGTCTTGTTGATG
>Ga0272441_10010776_pt1 | contig 13745 bp, 15 predicted proteins | sample SSMProp6N_FD_193582 | JGI IMG/M metagenome (GOLD analysis project Ga0272441, IMG submission 193582) | Marine sediment archaeal communities from Little Sippewissett salt marsh, Falmouth, MA, United States - SSM-Prop-6N | ecosystem: Environmental > Aquatic > Marine > Wetlands > Sediment ... | reverse complement strand
CTCGCACAGCACAGTATATGTGAAGGTAGTTCACACTGGCGTTAGAATTGTTTAGATTCTGGTCATCTCTTCGATGGGAACAAAACAGTGGGGTGCAGTGGTGACAATCTGGGCGCCTTCCTCCACCATGGCTGCTCCAGGAACAATGCCGCCGACCACACAGATGCCAAACCTGTCCATGCTCACAGGAATTCCAAGCACAGGCTCGTTAGGTTCTCCCACAACCAGCACTCCTCCCCATCCCTTCTTCTGCTGACTCTCAAGAATCTTCATGGTTCTGTCTCTAGCTTCCGCAGGAATCTCCCTCATAGTCGCCAACAGCATTCCTGAGCCAGTCCTCAGTATCCGCATAATAGAAGTCATCTTTCTGTACACAAAAACTTCCAGCGGCGGTATCGTGGTTCCTTCATACGACATTATTTCAACAAACCTGATGGGCTTGTGGTTCACCACCTGAACCAGACCCCCATACCCGAAAACCAGCGGAATTCCAGAATGAATTAGAATGCTGTCTAAAGTTAAGTTGCAGACTGTGAAGAGGGCAATTTTTCCTTCAGGAACAGAAATGTCGCAGTATTCGCTGTTTTCGTCCAACACTTTGATGTATGGCGCCGACAAAAGATTCATGCTCTGCAGCGCCTTCATGGTCTCCACTGTTTTATCCTTAAGGCTCTTGTCAAGCAGAGACACATTCGCCACGACTGTTCCCGTGTCCACCTCAGGGTCATACGTTGCCGAATAGGCTAAAGACATGAAACGGGTTGTAACAAAACCAAGCCTCTGAGAAGCAAGGGCTCTACCCAGCTCCTCCATACCCTGAGGCGTAATTGTTCTCCCCTTTCTGTTATGTCCACAAAGGAAACCCTTTGCCTCCAGCAACTGAAGATGATATCTCACTGTCCTTTCGCTGAGAAGAAAACCTCTTTTCCTCAACTCCCGCTTCAGCAACGTGGAACCAACAGGACCATCAAACTCGCTCAAAATCCTCAAGATTTCAATTTCTTTTCTGGCGCTATCATTCCCCTGCGACATAAGCCCGCTCCCCAACTATACAAACATTCAGTCAATATACCTTTTTACTTATCAGCTTTTCAGTTCTCATCCCGTCTGATGGCATGGGCAAGATTCTCGATTAACTGAGGAAAACCCCGCACATTATTTATGGCAGCAGCCATCCTGAAACCGCTCTTTGAAGTCCTCAATATCTCAGTAAACAATTGTTTGGGATTCAGATAGAAGCCTCGGAAATACTCGTATATCAGCATCCTCACTTCATCGTAAGGAACAGGCGTTGGCACATCTCTGGGAATACAGATTTCATCCTCCCACTGCTCATCCTCCTTCAAGAAACCCTTCGCCACCAAATCATTCCATATATCCGTTCCAATCTGGGCACCCAAAATGTTGACGTTTGGCACATCAATGTTTAATCTGTTAGCAAACTGCAACGTACCTACGATTTCGCGGCGAGTCTCGTCAGGAGCCCCCACAATAAAAGAACCCACAATAATGTCCACACCCGCCTTCCTTGCCTTAGACACCGCCATCTCAGACTGCCTAGGAGTAATGCCCTTCCTGTAATAATCCAAAATCCTCTGATTTCCACTCTCTATGCCAAAAAAGATACACTTGCAACCCGCCTTCACCATATCCCTGAACATGTCATAGCTAACGTGGTCCACCCGCGAGTCACAGAACCACTCAATATCCATTCCCGCTTTCTTGATGCTGCGGCAAAGCTTCGACACCCTTTTGGCATCAACAGTAAAATTGTCATCAACAAAAAGAAACTGCTCATACCCCTTACTCTGCAGATACTCTAACTCCTCCAAAACATTCTCAACCGATCTCGGTCTCCACACTCTCCGAGCAAACTTCCTGATTCCACAAAAACTACAATTGAAGGGACAGCCCCGAGACGAAAGCAACGTAGTAAACCTTTTGCTGTTAATCTTAACCCCAAAAATCGCAGACGTATACTCAACTCCCGCAAGATCGCGGTCAGGAAAAGGAAAACAGTCAACATCCATATTCAACGGCCTATCAGGATTAGAAACAACCCTACCATTCTTCCTGAAACTCACACCCTCAACCTTGTCCAGTTCCTTATGCTCCTCAAGACACCTCACAACCTCAACACACGCAAACTCGCCCTCACCCCTCACCACAACATCCACAAAAGGATACTTCCTGAGAATCCTCTCAGCATTGAAAGACGAATGATGACTCCCAAAAACCACAGTCAAATCCGGATTCTCCGCCTTAACACACTCAGCAATCTTCGTCGCCTCCCTCGCAGAACTAAGCAAAACAGAAAACCCCACAACATCCGGCTCCTCCCCCTTCACCCAATCCACTACCTGACCCAACGAAAAACGTGACGCAGGCTGATCAAGCAAAGAAACCTCAACTCCCGCTTCCCGTAAAACCGCTGCACAATACAAAATCCCTAATGGGGGCCAAGCTGTTGGAACCATATACATTGATTCCGACGGGGGGCTTGGGTTTATGAACGAAAATTTCATCTATATCTCATTATGTTCATTTATGAATCAGACAAAATAAGTTTTGTTGAAGCCTCTGATAGACAATTGTCTTGTTAGAGGTCGGAGAGATGAAATATGACATACGTCATATTTAAATATTGCTTCTACCACAATATAATTGTTAACATAAGCTGGATGAAACATCGTGACAAAGCAAGTAGTTGCCGTCAGATGCCCAGAATGTGGCAGTACAAACCTTGTATTAGACCCAGAGATGGGAGAATACGTCTGTAGCCGTTGCGGGCTAGTCATCGAAGATAACATCCCAAGCCAAGAAGCTGAATGGAGAGCCTTCACTCCACAAGAAAGAGACGCAAGAGCAAGAGCAGGCACCCCAACAAACTACTCCCACTACGACAAAGGCCTATCCACAGTCATCCGAATAGAAAAAGACGCCCTCGGTCGACCCCTATCACCAAAAACCAGACAACAAATGTGGCGCCTCAGAAGATGGCAAACACGCTCAAAAGTACACGCATCCCAAAGCAGAAACCTCATGCTCGCCATGAGCGAACTCCAACGCCTCTCCGAAATACTCCACATGCCCTCATCAGTCCATGACATGGCAGCAATAGTCTACCGAAAAACCCTGAACGAAGGCTTAGTTCGGGGACGTAGCATCGGAGGAATGGTTGCAGGAGCTCTCTACGCGGCTGTCAGGTTCACTAAACTCCCTAGAACTCTGAAAGAGATAGCGGAGGCCAGTCATAGGTCCCAAAAGGAGATTGCAAGATCCTACAGTGTTATCGTCAGGAACTTGGAAATGAGGATGCCAATAGATGATCCCACAGAGTATGTTACAAAAGTAGCTGACAAAGCCAAAGTCTCCAGTGACGTCGAAGGCTTAGCCATAAAGCTGCTAAATGAAGCCAAAAACAAGCACGCTACCACTGGAAAAGACCCTTCAGGACTCGCAGCTGCAATACTTTACCTTTCAGCAAGGATGTTGAAGGAGAAGGTGACGCAGGCTCAGCTTGCTAAAGCGGCAAACGTAACCGAAGTTACTGTTAGAAACAGAAAAAGGGACCTGATGAAGAGCCTTGAACTGATAAAGGTCTAGTTCAGGGACTTTCGGGCAGCTGACTCTTTTTTCTTGATGCACCTTTATTGGTGTTAAAGGATGAGTTAGCGTAGCTTATGAAGCGTATCGGCTGTAAAAGGGGTAACTGCCAAAATGCCTGGGCTATGTTTTGGTGTGTTATCGTAGATGCTTTTCTTCTGAAAGTTGGCGATTGCTTTTGAATGTGGACAAAAAGCCTTTAAGGGCTATTGTTGAGTTTATGCTGTAGAAGGAGCGACAGGAAAGCAGTGTTAATGTTACAGAGGACTGGCGATCCAGAAATGGGTCAAGAACTCTACACACTTGGCTGTATGCTCCGCATCACGGCAAACGGTAAGATAGGACGACAAGGGAGGCTAAGCTTGATGGATGGAAGTGAAAGCGATGACGAAGACCAACATAGCTGGAGCTTTGTCCGGAAAGAAGCTGAAAGCCAACTTAGGGCAGTCCCTGTTCTCTTTATCCTTTGATATGCTTGGGTTGTTAACTGGAGCCCTATTTGTTTTATATCTTTCAATCGACGAGGCTCCATGGGTAATCGCTCTTTTTCCAGGAATTTTGAGCGTCAGAGGAGCCGTAGGCGGAATTTTTAGCGGGCACCTAGGCACTGGTCTGCACTTGGGTACCATCAAGCCAGTTTTTACTAAGAACACCAAAGAGTTCGGAACTATTTTGCGCGTGATTATCACGTTAGCTCTTGTGAGTGGCATCAGTGTAGGTGCTGGAACTTGGGTTTTTGGTGTGTTTCTTTGGGATGCCGCTATACTAGACTTGTTTCCGTTGCTGGCGGTGATTATTTCGACGATGTTTTTGTCTGTGTTGTTTGTTTCGCCCTTGACGATGTTGTTTTCTGTTCTTTCTTTCAGGCGAGGGCTAGACCCTGATGTTGTTGTGTATCCGATAACTTCTCCAGTATCTGACATAATCAACACGGGATGTTACGTCCTAAGTTTGAGCCTCTTCTTTCTGTTCGGCTCCTTTGGACGCTACCTGATTCTACTCATTGACATAATTTTCATCTCTTGGGTCATCTATATCACAATCAGAAATATTGGAGAGGCAAAATTTGTTGAAACAATCCGAGAATTTATTCCAACCCTACTTTTTGTGAGCCTTATTGTCAATGTTACGGGTTCTCTTCTTGACAGAATCAGCGGACCAAGAATGCAGGCTGTTTATCCTGCAATAATCGCAACAATTGGAGGCGTGGGCTCAATAATCGGCTCAACTGCCACCACAAAACTTGCCATAGGTCTGATTAAGCCCTCTTTTTCCTCCCTGAAAGAGCACATCAATGAAATCGTTGGAGCATGGGTGGCTTCTATAGTCATGTTCCTTGTCTATGCCACTTCATCGTTGTTTATCAGTGGCTCAATCACATTGAACGAACTACTGATTTTCACTGGTCAACTATTGGTTACTAACGTTTTCGCTGTTGCAGTCATGGTTGTGGTAACTTACGCCGTAGCAATTTTAACCTTCAGGCGTGGTTTGAACCCAGATAACTTCGTAATTCCCATTGAAAGCTCTTTAGCAGACACAGTTACAACTGCTGCTGTATTACTGGCACTAGCTCTCATCATCTAAGTTGTGTGCCTGTCTCTAATCTTCTTCTGGGGGCTGTTCTTTGACGCCAGAAACTAGTGATTCGAAGTCAGCTTCTCCCTCAGCGTAACCTGATGCAATCAAAATGTCGCCTGCTTTAATCACTGTGCTGGCGCGGGGTCGAAGCCACAAGTTGCCTCTTCGTATAGCCAGAATCCACATGCCTGTCTCTTCTTGGATTTGGGCTTCCCGTATCTTCTTTCCGACTAATGTGGAAGTTTCTGAGACTGTAACTTTGGTTACTGTTTCCTCTGCTTCCTCGATCACCATCTTAAGGATGGGATGAGGTTCCAGCCCTCGAAGCACAATGTCAGCGATTTCCATTGCTGCGTCCGCTATCTTCTCTGTGACTACTCCCAGCCTGATTAGGCCAATGAAGTCTTTGGAATCTTCTGGTGTGAAGCCGCTGGACAAAACCTGCTGCTCAAAGTCTGTGTGCAGGTCATCCATGAAATTTTCTAGTGCCGCAACCTCTTCAGCTAAAGGCACGTTGTTAAGAAAGAGGGAGGAGTATGCGAGGTCTATCATGAGCTCGGAAGTGTCCTTCATAACCACCAGTTTATTGACGATTTCTTTGAAATGCTTCTCAGTTATAGCCACTTCAACTCTTCCTTTATTCCATAACTTTTAGTTTGCCTGATGCGAGGTCGTTTAATTCGTCGATGCCGTGAGGTGCGCCTCTTGCAATTAGGACATCATTTTCCAAAATCTTCTCTTCATCGCTTGGGTCTATTTTCCATTCTCGATGTCGTCGGATAGCTATTACATCAACACCTATCTTTGCGGCTAATTCTAGCTCTCCAAGTGTTTTGTTGATGAAGAATGAATTTGGTTTGACGATTGCCCGTGCAAGTCTTTCTTCAACCTGCTGGAACGCCTTCCTGACAATAGGGTGAATTCCAATCTTTTTCAGAACAATCGCTGCTATGTCCGCGGCTGCATCAGAAATTTTGTTAGTGGCTGCGGCTACGGTTGTCACCGCAGTTAGGTGCTCCGCGTCTTCTGCATCTCTTGCTGCCAGCATAACGTTCATTTCTATTATGTAATCGAGGTAGTCCACCCTTTTTTCCAGTTCCATGACTTCTTCAGCGAGTTCAGTGCTGTTGAAAAGGGCTGACGAGTACGCTAGGTCAATCATTATCTCTGACACATCTTTCATTTCGGTGAGGGCTTCGCGAACAGAGATAGGTCTATACTCAACTTTTTCTGATTCTGCCAAGCAGAGAAAACTCCCTTAACTCAATTCTGTTGCGTACTATCAATTTGCAGCGTCGATACTATATGATAGGATACAATCTTTTAATTTTATCGTAAATCCCAGTTTTGTCTACGAAATCAGGGCGAGGGCTAGTCCAGAGGCTAAGGGTATGGTTAAGTTGTCGTTTATGGGGCTGGGTATGGCTTCAACCAGCATTCCAACTGCGGCGGCAACCAAAGCTCTTGTTGGGTCAACGAATATCATGGCACCCAGGAAGGCAAACAGGAAGCCGAAGAAGGTTCCTTCTAGGTTCTTTCCTTTGTTGAATGGTATGCGGGTTTTTCCGAATTTCATTCCGAATATGTGTGCGCAGCCGTCGCCCAACGTTAATGTTGTGATTGCCACGTATCCTATGGGCACTGGAAAAATAAGAAGCGATAATGCGATTCCAACTGCGAAATGGATAGGAGCTGTTGCGAATTCATAGAATTCTGTTTTTTTGGCTGCTCTCCAAGTTATGGCTGAAAATATGGGAATGTTGATTCCCCTTACTCTGGCAATCTCAGATATTGTGTAGAGCACAGCGATAACAAGTATCATAGAAGCCACAATTGTGTTTCCGAGAAAATGTATGGGAAAGATTAACAGAAAGCTACCCATATGAATTGCTTCTCGGAGACCTCGACTTCTTAATCGTTTAGACTTGGAAACTGGAGGCTTTTCTCCTGTTATTGGCGGCAGAACCTCAGTTAGTTCGCCTCTTGTCACAAAATCGGATTTGGCAGTTAACACAAAATCTGGATTATATCCTATCCTTAGGCTGCAAAGAGGAAACATTGACAGGTTGTTTCTGTCATCAGCAACCATAACACAGTCCTTGGCAGTTAACCCCTCTTTCTCAAGTATTCTCTGCAAAACAACAGCTTTGCCTCCGGACCTGAGAACGTCGCTTCCAATGGCTCCAGTTAACTTTCCGTCCTTTATTTCAAGTTCCAGACCATAAGCGTAGTCAGCCTTCAGTGTCGCGGCTAAATCTTCTACCACTGGAGTGGGAAGACCTGAACTTATGAGGGCTGTCCTGTAACCTTTCTCGTTTAATGTTCTGAAAACTTCTTTAGTGCCGGGCATTAGGGGTATCCGCTTGTGGAGCTCAAGAATCTCTTCTGCTTTAAGTCCCTTGAGCATCGCAAAGATTCTTCTCAGGGCTGACTCAAGAGGCAACAATCCAGTTTCGTAGAGAAGACCTAAAATTATGGCTCTTATGAAGTCCAGAAACCCCAGCTTTCTTGAGATTTCAAAGAGAATGTAACGATTCTTCGGTATCAGGATGCCTTCAACATCAAAGACAACCAAACAGTCTGCGCCCTGCACCGTTTCCTTCCCGTCAGCCATCGGAAATTTTCCTCTTCCCATAATGTCTTGTCTTGATTGAATAGTGTATCGGAACTAAAATCCACGCGAAATGTTGGAGCAGATTGTGCCATCTTTCATTGATGTTCTTGTTTCCGTTGTCTTTAAGTACATATGCTTCGTAAGGAAACTGATTGTGCTTAGGATACTGTTTGGAGGTGTGTTGTGTTCACTAAAATTTTGGTCACTTCAGCGTGGCCTTACATCAACTATGTTCCGCATCTAGGCAACATTGTAAGCTCCATCCTTTCAGCGGACGTTGTAGCCCGCTATTACCGACTACAAGGAAACGAGGTTGTGTACGTCACAGGCTCAGACGAGCATGGAACCCCCATCGAAATAGAAGCTGTCAAATTGAACATTCCCCCAAAACAGCTGACAGACCGAAATCACGCACAAGTGTCAGACCTCTTCAAAAGATGGGGCATAGCCTTCAGCAACTACACCCGCACAGAAAACCCTGTACACAAGGCCTTTGTTCGTGACCTGTTGCTGAAAATCTACGAGAACGGCTACATCTTCACTCAGGAAACTGAGCAGCTTTACTGTCCTAAATGTGACCGTTTCTTGCCTGACAGGTTCGTGGAGGGAACATGCCACATCTGTAAAACTGAGGGTGCTCGGGGTGACCAGTGTGATTCTTGTGGGAGCCTTCTTGAGCCTACAAATCTTTTGCAGCCCCGTTGTGCTATTTGTAATTCGGCACCAATCAAAGAAACAAGAAAACACTGGTATTTTGATTTGCCGAAATTAACTGAGAAGCTTACTGACTATATTCAGAATAACGAGAGTTTGCCTGACAACGCCCGAAACTTCACTTTAAATCTTCTAAAGGAGGGCTTGAAGCCTAGACCAGTAACCAGAGATAACAAGTGGGGAATTCAGTCACCCTTTCCTGGCTCCGAAGACAAGACAATCTATGTTTGGGTTGAAGCCGTTCTAGGATACATTTCAGCCACTATCCAATACTTTAAGCGACTTGGAGAAGAGGAGCGGTGGAAAGAGTTCTGGTTCAACAAAGAAGCGAAGACCCTGTATTTCATAGGAAAGGACAACATCCCCTTCCACACAATCATACTGCCTGCCCTCCTGTTGGCTACCCACGAGGACTACAATCTGCCTTGGACCGTACACTCCACAGAATTTTTGATGTTTGATGGTCAAGCCTTCTCCAAGAGCCGAAGAATCGGAGTCTGGATCGACGAAGCTCTGGAACTGTTTCCAGCAGACTACTGGAGATACTCCCTCATGTCCATACGCCCTGAAGTAAAAGACACTAACTTTTCATGGACAACCTTAATCGAAAAAGTGAACAGCGACCTAAACGACACCCTCGGCAACTTTATCCACAGAACATTAACTTTCATAAACAGACAATTCGACAGCACAGTGCCACAGCCAAGCAGCCTCGACGAAAAAGACAAGGCAGTTCTTCTGGAGGCTAAAGAGATTGTGAACCAGACTGCAGAGCGGATGGAAGCCTTCAAGCTGCAGGAGGCATTACGCATAGCCATAAGTCTTGCTCACCTTGGAAACAGATACTTCAACGAGAAGGAACCTTGGAAGACCATAAAAACAGACCGTCAGCAGTCAGCCAATGCCTTGTATGTTGCTGCCCAGATTGTCAAGCAGTTGGCGATTATTCTGGAGCCCTTCATTCCCTTCACATGCGAGAAGCTTTGGGCTCTCCTGAATCTGGAGGGTTCTGTTCATGAGCAGCTGTGGAGCGAAACAGAAAAGGAGTTGCCGTCAGGCCGCAAGATAGGCAAGGCGAAGCCTCTTTTCAGCAAAATCGAGGAATCTGAGGAAGAGCTTCAAGCCAAACTGGAAAAGATTCGGAGCGCAAAACAGAGTTAGGTCTGGTAAGATGAAGGGAAGCCTTTGAGCCTGAAAATTGACCTTCACGTTCACACCTGCTATTCCCGTGACTCTTCTATAACACTCAAACAGGTTGTTTCCTTTGCCAAGAAGCGTGGACTGGACGGGGTTGCAATCACAGACCACAACACCATCGAAGGCGCCCTCAAAATGAAAACCAGCGACATCATCATTGTCCCAGGAATAGAAGTATCCACCCTGAACGGGCATCTTCTCGGTCTCAACGTAACCAAGCCTATACCCGCAAAACTGGGAATCGAAGAAACCATCGAACTAATTCATGACGCTGGAGGAATCGCTGTAGCACCCCATCCTACTGCATTCTATAAGTCGCCGCCAAGCCGAAAAGTAAGCTCCTATGATGCCGTTGAAGTAATGAATGCATCTTCTGTGCCCTTCTCATTATTGACCCATTATAGCCGAAAGTTCGCTGAACGTTTAGGGTTACCACAGACGGGCGGAAGCGACTCTCATTACGCTCCTGAGATTGGTTCAGCGTACACAATGGTAAAATCTGGTGCTGCCGTTGATGAAATTGTATCCGCCATCAAGAAGGGAAACGTGTCTCCCATGGGAAGGGGGATACCTCTGAAAACTAGATTTGAACGAATTCTGGCACGGTTTTAAAGAAAACTTGATGCTAGAAGAGGTTACTCTTCTGCTTCTTCAAGCTGGTCTAGACCTAAGTCAATGTGTACATTCATTTTGGGTTCTGTGACGCCCTCTATGTTAACTAGGTCCAGTCTAGGAACTGTGGAAATAACTTCACATGGTTCAAGACTCAACTTTGGAACTTCCCCCAACCTTTCAACTTTCAGGAGTTTCTCTACGTCTCTAGCCACTTCTGCCTCTTCCCCATGCTTCAATTGCGAGGAGGTCGCGAACCGCTGTGCGGATTGCCTCAGCTCTGTTGGGATAATATTTTTCGTCGACTAGGTCGTCTAGTGCCTGAATGTAGGGTTCAGGTAGGTGTAGTGTGATTAGTTTCATTTTTGTGGATTCTCCTTTGTTACGGTCTCTTAAAAGACTCTTTGTGGCTTATATGCCTTAATGTTAAGAAACAAACATGATACAAATATGAACATGCCTCTACTTATAAGACTTTCCATCACCACCTTTTGGGCGCCGTGCGTCTTCATGTCAAAAAGCAGTTCTGCAGAAACTTTATGTTTCTCTCGTAAGATAAAAACCGTATAACTCAGTTTGTGGCTTCTGTAACCGTGGCTGTGTCAATTGGGCTGAAACTTGATGGTTGAAGGGTCAAAGCGGGTCTATGTCAAAAGTTTTGGTTGCTCAGCAAACCTTGCAGATGGAGAAGTCATAGCTGGTTGCCTTTCAGAAGCTGGCTTCACAGTTGTCGATGAGCCTCAGGATGCAGAGATTCTGGTTTACAACACGTGCGCTGTCAAGTCTCCCACAGAAAATCGTGTTATGGATATTCTGAGAAAAGTTCCGAAAGATAAGCGGCTTGTGGTGACTGGTTGTTTGCCCCTGATAAATTTTGAACGGTTACAGAATGAGGTAGAGTTTGATGGAGTGGCTGGTCCTGCGCCAGGCAGCAAGGTTGTTGAGGTTTTGCGTCGGGTGGCTGCAGGAGAGAAAGTTGTTCTTCTTGGGGACGCTTCTAAGCCTGATTTGTGTCTTCCCAGAGTTCCGCTGAATCCTATCGTAAGTATTGTACCCATCAACTATGGTTGCTTGGGGAACTGTGCCTACTGCTGTGTCCATTTTGCTAGAGGAAAGCTGAGAAGCTTTTCTGCTGATGAGGTTGTTGAACGGGTCAGACGTGATTTGGGTTCTGGTGCCAAGGAGATATGGTTGACGTCTCAGGATACGGCATGCTATGGACGGGATGTTGGGGCAAGTTTGGCGGACCTGTTGAAGCAGGTGTGTGGGGTTGAGGGCGAGTTTTTTGTTCGGATTGGAATGATGAATCCTGATCATGTGTTGGATATGCTTGATGAGCTTGTTGAAGCCTACATGTGCAGCAAGGTTTTCAAGTTTCTGCATCTGCCTGTCCAAAGCGGGGACGACAGGGTTCTTGGGCTCATGAATCGCCACTACACTGCACAGGAATTCAAGACAATTGTTGAAGGTTTCAGGAAAAAGATTCCACAGTTAACCCTTTCAACAGACGTTATTTGCGGCTTTCCCGGAGAAACCCCGGAAGCGTTTGAGGAAACAAAACGGCTCATAATGGCGGTTCAGCCTGACGTCGTTAATGTGTCAAAGTTTTTTTCTAGACCAGGCACGCCCGCGGAAAAGATGGTTGCTCTTCCTCCAGAAGAGGTTAACCGCAGAAGCAGGGAGCTGGCGGAGTTGGCTAGAAGACTTTCTTTTGAGAAGAACCGTACATGGGTCGGCTGGGAGGGAAAGGTTTTGTTTGATGAACAGGGTAAGGGGGAGTCTCTGATGGGCCGTAACTTTGCTTACAAGCCTGTTGTGGTTAAGGGCGACACGTCTTTGTTGGGGCAGTTTGTGGAGGTTCGGGTTGTCAAAGCCTTTTCTACGTATCTAGAAGCCGAAACCATGTGAATTAGTCGTTTAGCCTCCGCCCACTGGAGGAAGAATGGCAACAGTGTCTCCTTGCTTCAGTTTTGTTTCGAAGCCTTCTAGGGCATTGATGTTTTTGCCGTTTACAAGAAATGAAAGAAACCCTTGTACTTTCCCGTTTTTGGTGTAGACGTATTCGCGGAAGTTTTTGCCGTATTTCTCAGCAAGTATGGTCAACAGCCTTTCGACAGTGGTTGCGTCCTGTAGTATGATTTCTTCTGTCTTTTTGCCTGTTATTTCCCGTAAAGAAGTGAAGAACTTGATTTCGACCTTCATCCGTGTTCGTGTATCTATTTTTCGGGGCAGAATTTATTCTATTCTATGTCAAATTTCTGGGCTGATGGCAGGTAACTGTTGATGTATCTGGGTTTTGGTCGATTAAACTTAAATAGCGCCACAAATTCTCACAATAAAGATACCGCATTGTTTGTTGATTGAGCCGCCGTAGCTCAGTTCGGTAGAGCAACGGGCTGTTAACTCGTGGGTCGAAGGTTCGAGTCCTTCCGGCGGCGCCACCACCTTTTCTGTTGTCAGACCTCTTCGTTCTCTTCGGTTATTTTTCGTGGTCCAGGATCTTTGGGTTTTCTCAGCTCAAGTATGGTCGGTAAAAGAAGAATGAACAGGAAGACGGCTACGATTATGACCAAAAATATTAGCACATTTTGTGTTGAGAACAAATCCGTATGCAACACATTCTCTTTTATCGATTAACTGCACATATAATACTTTCCAATCAGCAATTAATAGCTGGTTATGCTCTGTTTTTCTGGAAAAAGGTTTTTTTCAACAATCTTCTGCTATTAGGTTCCTAATATGCGGTGCTGGTTGTGTCCTAGTTTTTTGTGGGTGCTGTTACTTCTGCGAACATTTCTTTTTTGGCTTTGCATATGGGACAGATGTATGGGGGTTCTTCGCGGAAGCAGACGTAACCGCATTGTTTGCAGTAGTAGAGTTTCATTTTTGGTGCGGCAGTTTTGTTGGGTTCTTTTACTTTCTTTGGTGTTTCTGGTGAATCCTTGTAGGCTCTCATCTGTTTCTCTTGTGGTCTTCGTTCTGGGATAGGTTTTATTGGCTTTTTTCCGTCGTGGACGTCTTTTCTGACGTATAGGGCGCAGTAGCAGAAGCCGTGTTCTTCTATGTCTGGGTCTCGGTAGTCACATGGGCAGATTATGTCCCTGTCGTACTCGATTTTTCCGCTGGCCAATCGGCATGGGCAGGATGGGTAGCCGTACCGTTCCTCATTTCTTTGCAGTCCTTCTAGAAGGTCTTGCAGAATCTCCTTGTCTGAAGTCAAATAGTAACCGTAAGTTTTTGCGTCGTTTTCTGCTCTTTTTCGAACCTGCTCCAGTGTTGTCAAAGCTCCAGAACCTCTCGCAGCTCCTCTCTGGAGGGTCCAGTCAACAAGGTTTTTTCGTCAACGATTACTGTTGGGTAAGCAAGCATTCCTCCCCTGTTCAGAATGTCTTTCCTTATGTTTTCTCTATCTTCTGTGCTG
>Ga0272441_10010775_pt1 | contig 13745 bp, 10 predicted proteins | sample SSMProp6N_FD_193582 | JGI IMG/M metagenome (GOLD analysis project Ga0272441, IMG submission 193582) | Marine sediment archaeal communities from Little Sippewissett salt marsh, Falmouth, MA, United States - SSM-Prop-6N | ecosystem: Environmental > Aquatic > Marine > Wetlands > Sediment ... | reverse complement strand
ACGGTTGAGAGAAGCACACTGTGAACGTATCCATTACGGCATCGAGGCGGGGACTGAAAAAATCCTCAAAGTTTTAAACAAGGGAATCACGCTCAAGCAGGCCCGCGAAACGGTCGCCTTGACCAAAAAAGCCGGTATCCAGACTCTGGCCTACTTCATGATCGGAGCACCCACCGAAACCCGCGAAGACATCCTGCGGACGATCGATTTCGCCCTCGAGCTGGAACCGGATTTCGTCCACGTGACAATTCTCACCCCTTTCCCTGCGACCGAAATCTACGCCCGTGGTCTCAAAGAGGGGGTGTTCAAACGGGATTACTGGCGGGAATTCGCCCGGGATCCCCGCCCCGGTTTCACACCACCTTACTGGAACGAAGACCTGAGCGACGAAGAACTTCAGGAGTTATTGAAACTCGCCTATAAAAAATTCTATACTCGCCCGCGGTACATTTTAAAAGAGTTAAGCCGGGTCGGATCCTTCCGTGAACTGAAGACCAAAGCCAGGGCCGGTTTGAAAATATTCCGGATGAAGAACCGGTAGATCACATGGCAAAAAAAAGAAAAGCAAAGACCCCGGAACAACAAGACCAGAAGGCGGCACCGTTCTTCCTCTCCCGTAACGCCAAGAACGCGTTCACTGTCCTTTTCATTCTCGCTTTCGCTCTTGCCTTCTTTCTCCGTTTTTACGATCTGGAACGCAAACCCCTCCATCACGATGAAGGGGTGAACTCCTGGTTTCTCCTCAACCTGAAAAAAGATTTCCCCAACGGCTGGAAATACGATCCGGCCAACTACCACGGGCCCTTTCTCTTCTTCACCCACATCATTCCCCTCGCCTTGAAAGAAAGCATCTTCTCCCTTCGCTGCGGAACCGCCCTCCTCGGTTCTCTGCTCATCCTCCTCCTCTGGCCACTCCGCCGGAAGCTGGGCCGGGCCGGCGTGGCCGGAGCCGCCGTGCTCCTGGCCGTCTCCCCTACCAATCTCTTCTTCGCCCGGACCAACATCCACGAAACCTATTTGATTTTTTTCACCCTGGCGGCGGTGGTGTGCGCAATACGGTTCTGGGAAAGTCAAAAAGCGAAGTATTTCATCCTGATGGCGGCGAGCGCCGCCCTGGTGATCACGGTGAAGGAAACCTACATCGTCACCGCCGGGGTTTTTTTCTGGAGCGCCGCCTTCACCTGCTACTGGTTCAAGAGCACTCAGAAAAAGAATGAATTGCCCCCGGGCGCGGTCTTGGGTCAAACCGGCCGCTGGTTGGGAGGAAACTCCCATGTCATCTGGCTGTCTCTGGGAGTTTTTGTTTTCATAATCGTTATTTACTACTCCTCCCTTTTTACTAATTTGAAAGGAACCACCGGTGATTTGATCAAGACCCTTCTCATCTGGAAAAAAACCGGCACCAAGGGGGCCGGCCACGAGAAACCCTTCGGCTATTTTTTCCGCCTGCTGAAAGATTTCGAACTTCCGATCCTCATCTTCGGAGTACTGGGGATAGGCTACGCCTTCATCCGCAGAAACGCTTTTTTGGTTTTTACCTCATTCTGGGCGGTCCTGCTCCTTCTCGGGTATTCCTTAATCCCCTATAAAACCCCCTGGCTGGCATTGAATTTCATTCTTCCCCTGGCTCTCCTGGCAGGATATTTTTTCCAGAACCTTTACCTGACCGTTCGCGAATCGAAACTTCAATCCTGGTTAACCGGAGCGGTGGGGATCGCCCTGCTGATCTGCTGGGGCGCGGGAAAAAGCTGGCCGGTCAACTTCATCCATTACGACGACGACAGTTATCAACTGGTTTACTCCCAGACCCGGCGGGATTTGAACAATATGATCGAAGCCCTGGAAAGCTACGCTCAGAAACAGGCCCAGGGCTACAACACCGAGATCAAGATTCTGGCCGACGAATACTGGCCGATCCAGTGGTACCTGCGGGATTACGAACATGTCGGTTTCTGGGGGAAGGTCATTGACGATCCCGACGCGCCCATCATTATCGGGCGGACCACCACCCAGAACCAGCTGGAAGCGGGCCTGAAAGACACCTACGCCTCGGAGCTTTACAGCCTCCGGCCCGGTGTGGATCTCATTCTTTACACCCGTCTCCGGCGCGGAAAGCGGGGGGAGGAAGAACTCCGGAGCGGAAAGGCCCTTGAGATCACGCCGGAAAATCTCCGGCCGGGACTGCTGGCGCGTTACTTCCGGAAAATCAGCCCGGTGGGAAAACCGGACCAGGAAAAGGTGGAGAGCGAGATCGATTTCCGATATGACAGCGAAGAGGAAAAACCGATGAAATCCCCCTTCAGCATCCTCTGGGAAGGGATAATAGAAATCCCCCGGGACGGCCTCTATGTCTTTGCCACCGAATCAGACGACGGCTCCTGGGTTTTCATTGATGACAAGCTGGTGGTCGACAACGGCGGGACCCACGCCATCCAGTACAAATCGGACACTATCCGCCTGACCCGGGGGTTCCACCGGATCAGGGTGAAATACTTCGACAGCGCCTGGGGAGCGATCATGAAGCTGCTCTGGACACCACCGGAAGGACCGGAAGGACCGATCCCTCCCGAACTTCTCTGGCACCGGAAGTAGTGGAAACATGGAAATATAAAAACATAGAAAAAAGTGCATTCATTTGACATTATGTAAAAAAAGCAAAACCCCTCCGGCCATTTATTTCCTTATTTCTATCTTTCCTTGTTCCTGTATTTTCCTTTCCAATCGTTGAGGCGAACCTGAAGTACATCCCGGAACATCCGGATGGAATCCCCGAGCGGATTGATCGTGCTGCGCGGTGAATCGATCCAGCGGATCGGAACTTCTTTGATCCTCAAGCCGAGTTTCCGGGCCAGGTACAGTATCTCCACGTCGAAAGCGAAACCGTCGATCCGGCAGAGCGGGAAAACCTTGCGGACCGCGGGCTGTGAAAAGCACTTGAAACCGCACTGGGTGTCAGAAAGGCCGCCAACGGTCAGAGTGCGGACCAGGCGATTGAAAATCTTACCCATCAGCTCCCGGTGCGGAGGCTGATGAACGAGGATCCGGGATTCCCTCAGACTGCGCGAACCGATGACCATATCGTAACCCTCTGGGAAAAAAGGAAGAAGCTTTTCCACCTCCTCGATCGGCGTCGAAAGGTCGGCGTCGGAAAAGAGAACGTATCTTCCCCGGGCGCGTTCGAAGCCCTCCCGGACGGTATAGCCCTTTCCCCGGTTTTCCTTCCGATCGATCACGGAGAGGGGAAATCCCACCGGACACCAGCTGCGGGCGGCAGCCGCCGTCCGGTCCGAACTGCCGTCGCTGACCACGATCAACTCGTAATCGTAATCACACCCGGCAAGATAATCCTGAATCTTTTGCAAAGACGGCAGCAGGCGGGCCTCCTCGTTGTAGGCGGGAATCACGATGGAAAGAAAAGGAACCTTCATCGGCAGGAAAAAGGGTTATGAGCTGCCACCGGCAGGCCGAAAAGTTATTTTAAAACGACTCCTGGACTCTTTTTTCCAGCTTCCTCAATTTGCCGGCGATCAGCTTGCGGGTGACGAAACCCGCCCGGTCGGAAATTAAAACACCCTTGAGGTGATCGACTTCATGCTGGATGATCCGGCACAATAAACCCTCCGCGTCGATTTGCTTTAGTTCCCAGTCCTGGTCAAGATATTCCAGTTTCAAGGAATCGGCTCTTTCGATATCAATGTAGATTTCGGGCAGGCTTAAACAGCCTTCTTCCGCCACCGCTTTGCCCTCGAGTTCAACGATCCTGGGGTTGATGCAGACCAGCAAGCCCCTGCCGTCATCGGCCAAAAATATCTGCCGGGGCACTCCGATTTGATTCGCGGCCAGACCCGCCCCCTGGTGATAGTAGAGGCTGTCTCTCATCTCACCGATCATTCGCCGGAGATCATCGGTCATCTTTTCGACCGGCGACGCCTGCTGTCGGAGAACGTCGCTTCCGTAAATTTTAATCGGCAAAATAGGCATGGCATTTAGCAGTTAGAAATTTCCCATATAGTCTACGAATTGTGTTAACAGTTCAGAGCAATAACCAAATTCCAAGATACAATAATCAAATAATAAACAATAACCGAATAATCAAATGACCTCAAATTCAACTCCTAGACTATAAAATTTATTCGTGAATTAAAAGATTGATATTTGAAGTTAATCTCTTCCTGAGTGCCAGTTTAAAGTATATGCTCCTCGGCCCGGATGAAAAGGATTTTTCAATGCCTTCATTATAAATTTCTTGGCCGCCCGGACCGCGCCCAGCGGCGGATTTCCCAGGGCCAGACCGGCGGCGACGGCGGCGGAGAAAGCGCAACCGGTTCCGTGGAGCCTTTTTTCGGTAAGAATCGGAGAGGAAAGGGTTACCATTTCATTTCCGTCATAGAAAATATCATCGGCGTCGGAGGTGCGGTGCCCCCCTTTGATCACCACGCAGGTCGGGCCCATTCTCCTGATTTGGAGAGCGGCTTTCTTCATTTCTTCGCGGTCCCGGACGGGGAAACCGGCCAGTTTCGCGGCTTCCGGCAGGTTGGGAGTCACCACCAGGGCCAGAGGCAGTAATTCCTCTATCAAAACTCCAACCGCTTGCGGTTCAAGGAGAATATCCCCCGAGGAGGCGACCATCACCGGATCAACCACGAGTTTAGAGATTCTGAATTTCCTTATCCTTTCCGCCACCGCCCGGATAATACCGGCGTTTCCCAGCATTCCGGTTTTCACCGCCCGGGGCTGGAGGTCAGGGATTACCGCGTCCATCTGTTTCCGCACCAGTGAGGGAGAAAGATTGAGGGCGTGGAGAACCGCCCGGGTATTTTGAGCGGTAACCGCGGTGAGCACGGTAGCGGCGAAAACTCCAAAAAACTCAAAAGTCTTGATGTCGGCCTGAATTCCCGCACCGCCGCCGGAATCGGAACCGGCGATGGTAAGGGCCACCGGTAAAGATTGTCTCCCACCCATTAGATTCTTTTGGAAAAATATTAAAACCTGAGACCGGCCAGGCCGAGAAGATAGTCGAGTTCGAAATCAATTTCCTTATCGTATTTTTCTCTCAGTTCCTCGATTTCTTCCTCGCTGCGTTCCTGGGCTGTCACCGAGGCGTCGGCTTTGATGTGCTTATAAGCTACCCCTACTTGAAGGTCGAGACCTTCAGAAAGGGGAATTTCGGCCAGCACCTCCACTTCGTAATTATCGTAGCTGAGATCGAGATCTTTTTCGTGGCGGAGCGAAACCGGGATGTACTCAGTGCTGCCGTCATACTCGAAGAAAGCCCACTGGCCCCTAACAACCAGCTGAAAACCTCCCGCCTTTCCGATTCTGATCTCTCCCGCCGCGCCAAGGCCGGGCACACCGAGGCCCGCCCAGCCTTCGGTTTCTCCACCGATCACGTAATCACGGGAAGGATTTTCATATGTTCTCGTCCCGGTGGGCGGGCCGGCATCCAGATCGTAATGACCGAAAAGCCCGAAAATACCCAGATATAAGGAAGGGACCAACTGGAAATAAGGGGAAGGTTTGAAGGTGAACGGTGTAATCAGGAGGTCTAACTCACAGAGTCCTCCTTCAATCTCGGCTTCAAAATCCTGACCTTCCGGAATGACCATGTATTCATACTCCTGCCCCTGATACTCTACCTCCTCGCCCACCCCGATATAATAATCCCTGGTCGCGGTCGATTCCGCTTCCGGATGAAAATAGGAAGCTTTCAGGCCCAGGGTGACAACCGTCCATTTCTGTTCCAGGATAAAACCGAAGATTTCTATATGTTCGTCCAGACCGAAGTCGCTGATGCTGAAATTTTCACCGGGGGTATCCTGGCCGATCTGCTCGTAGTAAGGGCGGGTGGTTTCCTGTACTTCCCCTTCCAGCTCGCTGATCCGACCGGCGGTAAAACCGAAAAGAAAAGAGTTCTGCCCCTCCAGATCCCTTCCCCAGCGGAAGTCGCCGCCGGAGGCCGGAACCGCCCCGGCTGAACAAACCAACACAACAACCGTCACAGCAATGCCGACTTTTTTCACCGCCGGATTCTGTCTCCCTTTTACTTTCCGCTGTCTCATTTTACTGTTTCGGAATTTCAATAAAAGCTAATTCGAAATGATTAAGGGCCCCGAATAAAATTCGTGGGGGGACCAGAATAATTATGATTTTGAATTTTTTGATTACCAATTATTTTGACTAAAATTATTTTGCCGATAAGTTGCGCCTGAGGCCCTAACTATTTATACCATTTTTATCACCGCCGGTAAACGGTAGGGGCGGCTCGCCCTCCCGATACAGCCAGAGCGTCAGTTCCCCATCCTGCAGCCGGGCGAACGGATAACTCCTGATCCAGGAACCGGTATTGCAATAGATCCCCGAAGCAAAGTGCTCCAGTTCGGCGACATGGGTGTGCCCGAATACAACGATATCATCCCCGCGCTCGAGATATTCGCGGGCGATCCGGCGGTATTTCTCCAGAACCTTTTCGCGGCGGTCGACCCGGTTGCATCTGCGACTCCAGCCGGAAATCTTACTTCCCAGGCTGACACCGAGAGCCGGATGAAGGGTCTTATAGATATTCTGGGTAAGGTGGTTGCGCAGCAACCGGCGGAGAATACGGTTGGCGATATCTTCTTTCCGTATTCCTTCTCCATGGAGCAGACGCAGCCTCCGGCCCTGGAGGCGGATTCCGAACTCGCCCGGATGCAGATGGAGGCCGAGGTTGGAACTCATGAAAGGACCGAGGGCGAAATCATGGTTCCCCATGCAGTAATGAACGGTCGTGCCATTTTCGATCAAAGAGCGGAGAGCGTGGAGAACGCGGAAGTAATCGGGCCGGATGGCGGTGCGGTATTCGATCCAGAAATCGAAGAGATCACCGAGGATAAAGAGGTATTCTGCTCCGGAAACTGTCTCCCGCAAAAAGGAAATAAGGGCTTCTTCCCGCCCTTCACCGCCCGGGATTCGGGCGCCGAGGTGAGCATCGGAGATAAAATACGCGATCTTGTCTCTCACATTGGATCAATTCCCCCATTGGGGGCCTAAATTGCTTTATTGGAATTTCAAAAAAGTATATTTATTAGCACCTGATTAACTCTTCCGTCCGGCAGAGCCGCCGGATCTGACGGAGATTAAACTGAAAAAGAAAAAATCAGAGTAGTTCAGAGAAATCAGGTGCAAAAAGTTGCGAATCTAAGTTACCATATTCACTCCCAGACGCCGGCGATCGTCGCTTCGCAGAACTCGCATCTCCCATCCCGAAGGTGAATCGAACCGACCCGATAACCGGATCGGGATATGATTTTCTTGCCGCAGCTGGGACAGAAAGTGTTTTCCCCGTCATCCCCGGGTATATTCCCGGTGTAAACGTAACTGAGACCGACACCGAGACCGATATCGCGGGCACGGCGCAGGGTGGAGATCGGGGTGCTTCCGACTGAAGTTAATTTGTAGGTGGGATAAAACGCGCTCACGTGCCAGGGAATATCCGGGCTGACTTCACATACGAAACGGGCAAGCTCCTCCAGTTCGCCCGGAGAATCATTGTGCTCCGGGATGACCAGGGTGGTGACCTCCACCCAGATTCCCTTCTCTTTCATTTTTTTGATGGTTTCCAGGACCGGCTCCAAGCGCGCCCCGCAGATCCGGCGGTAAAAATCATCCCGGAAAGACTTTAAATCCACGTTGGCCCCGTCGAGATAGGGAGAAATGGTATCAATAGCTTCCTTTGTCATATATCCATTGGTGACAAAGATATTTTTGATACCCTCTTCGCGGGCGAGACGGGCGGTATCATAAGCGTATTCAAAAAATATCGTCGGCTCGGTGTAGGTATATGCTATGGTCCGGCAATCATATTTTTTTGCCTCTTCCACCAGTTTGCGGGGGGAAATCTCCTGACCGGCGATGACATTCCCCTGGCGGGGGCTCTGGGAAATATCCGCGTTCTGACAATGAAGACAGGTCATGTTGCAGCCGACGGTGGCGACGGAAAAAGCGCGGGAACCGGGAAGAAAATGGAAAAGCGGTTTTTTCTCGATGGGGTCCACATGGGTGGCGATTGCTCTTCCGTAAACCAGGGTGGAAAGCTCCCCTTCGCGGTTCTCCCTCACCCCGCATATACCCCGCTTCCCTTCTTCGATCAGACAACGGTGGGCGCAGAGATTGCACCGTACCTTTTCCCCTTCTTCTTTCTCCCACAGCATCGCCTTAAAATTTTTCTGCATAAAATTTCTCCGAGAATTAACATGTAAATTTTCCCTCAGGAAAATTTACGCGCCGAATTTCTCGAGTTTCAGGGCATTTGCCAGCATCAGGGGCATCGCCTCCACCGCCGGCAAGCGTCCCAGGCCCCCCCAGGCGCAGGAGGCCTCGCTAAAGCTTTTGACCTCGTCCACCCGGATATATTTCGACCAGAGGAGGAAGGGGTTGGGGTGCCAGCTGTGCGATTTCAGAAGACAGGGAGTGGAATGATCTCCTGTGATCGCCAGGACATCCGGGCCCAACTCCCTAACCCGGGGGATGAATTCGTCCACTTCCTCGATAACCTTGAGTTTGGCGGTAAAATTGCCGTCTTCCCCGTAGCTGTCGGTTTTTTTGATATGGACGAAGAAAAAGTTAAAACGAGACCAGTTTTTTTGCAGCGTTTCGAATTCATCCGCGATCGTCTCTCCGGTTTGCAGAATCTTCATCCCCACCAGACGGGCGAGTCCCCGGTACATCGGATAGGTGGCGATGGCGGCCGGATTGAGTTTGAAGAGAGCCTGCATGCTGGGTATTTCCGGAAGCTGGGAGAAACCCCGAAGAAGAATTGTGTTTGCTCTTTTTTCTCCGGCCAGGACTTCATCGGCGCGACGGATAAATTCCATCACCACCCGGGCCGTCCGCTCCGCTTCCGGAACGATAGCCGACGGCGCCAGGCTCCGGACTCCGGTCGCCTGGGGATCGGTCCCGGCCACACCCCGCTGCAGGTTCTCACCGCGAAAAACCGCCACGAAACGGTGTTCTTTAACCGACCTCAGGATGATCTTCACGTCTTCGATTTCAGGGATATTTTTCTGCAATGCATCGACCAGGCGCCGGTTTTCCTCCGTTGAAATACGGCCCGCCCGGCGGTCGGTGATCAACCCGTCTTCATCGCGGGTGGCAAAATTTCCGCGGCTGGCCAGATCATTTTTTTCCAGCTTCATGTCGATCCCGGTAGCTTCGAGAACGCCCCGTCCGATCTGATACTTTATCGGGTCGTAACCGAAGAGAGAAACATGGGCCGGACCGCTGCCCGGAGTGATCCCGGGTGAGACGGGATCGGTGAGGCCGAGCGTTCCTTCGGCGGCCAGAAAATCCAGGTTAGGCGTCCGGGCCGCCTCCAGGGGTGTTTTCCCTCCTTGGCGGATATCCCCCAATCCATCCATGAGAATCAGAATTATCCGGGAATCGCTCTCAACCGCCAGAGATTTGATCACTTCCTCCGGAATCATGAATTCTTCTCCTTTTTTGAGGTCCTGAAAACCAGTTTATTGTAACAATTGCTTTCAAAGCGCCCAAGTTAAATTTAACATCCGTGAATGCAGCGACATATTTAATAAAATTGACAGTTAGAATTGGTCATACTATCATTATTCAACAACCGAATCTGCAACCTTACTGCACATACGAACCATGCAGCTTCCCAAAATCGATACCTGGAAAGTCGATAGATTCCTCGCCGATTTCATTCAGAATTACCTCTCCAGGAGCGGATTCCGCAAAGTGGTGCTGGGACTTTCCGGGGGCCTGGACTCGGCTACCGCAGCCGTTCTGGCCCGGGAAGCCATCGGCCCTCAAAATGTTATCGCCCTTATTCTTCCCGCTCCGACCAGCTCGCCGCGCGACGAGGAAGACGCCCTCGATCTCTGCCGCCGTTTTAAAATCAAACCCAGGGTGATCCCGGTGGGCCCGATGATAGACGCTTACTTCGCCGAGTTTCCCCACGCCAACTGGCTTCGGCGCGGTAATAAAGCCGCCCGGGAGCGGATGAGCATCCTTTACGACTGGGCCTCCTATCACCGGGCTCTGGTCCTGGGAACGAGCAACCGGACGGAGCTTCTTTTGGGCTACTTTACCAAATACGGGGACGGCGCGGCCGATCTCGAACCGCTGGGGAATCTCTACAAAACCGAGGTCAAACAACTGGCCCAATCCCTGGGAATCCCGGATAAAATCATCCGCAAGCCGCCCTCGGCGGGACTCTGGAAGGGCCAGACCGATGAAAGGGAGCTGGGCCTGACCTATCCGCTCATCGACAGCCTGCTTTACTATATGTTCGATAAAAAATACAATGATCTGGAGCTGGCGGGCGCCGGTTTTGATCCGGGCACGATCAAGATCGTCACCGAGCGGGTGAAGGCCAATGAACACAAAAGAAAACTCCCTCCTATCCCAATGATCCCTTCCGAATTGAGAAGGTGAGAAAGAAAGAACATAGCCCTCACTTCGTTCGGGCAACTTTTCATCTTAGGAATCCAGGAAATCAGGAAAATTTTATATATTTATACTCCTGCCTTCCTGCTTTCCTAAGAGGTTTTGAAATTCCGAAGCAATAAGTTAGAACCTGCCGTAGAAACGCTCGGCGAGCTCGCGCGAGCGGGCCGTCATCTCCTCCTCATCGATATGGAGAAGCTCTTTGTTCCGCATCAGAACCTCCCCCCCCACGATGGTGGTATCTACCGGGGCGTCGCAGATCCCGAAAAGGAAGTGCCCCAGAAACGAATTTTCGTTCAGGGGCGTGGGAGGAAGATAATCGATTATCGCCAGGTCACCGGCGGCTCCCTTCTCCAGAACTCCGAGGGTCAGATCAAACTGGCGGCCCGCGATCCGGGGATTATTGTCCAGCAGAAGCTGACAGGATTCGACGAAAGCCACCCGGGGATCGGCCCGGTCGAGCTTGTGGAGGAGGTTGGCGACGCGGACCTCGGCGAACATATTTGAAGTCATCCCGTCGGTCCCCAGGCCGACGGTTATTCCCTTATCCAGCATCTCCAGCAGCGGAGCCACACCCACCGCGTTGTTCATATTCGATTCCGGGTTATGCACTACCGAAGTTCCGGTATCCTTGAGAATTTCCATCTCATTCTGGTCGATGTGAACGCAATGGATGGCGAGGCTCTTGGGGCCGAGAACACCTTTCTGCTGGAGCCGTTCCAGCACGCGGAGGCCGAATTTTTCCACGCTCGCTTCTTCATCGGAGGCCGCCTCCGCCACGTGGGTGTGAACCCCTACTCCGAGCTCGCGGGCGGCTTCGGAGGCCCGCTCCAGGGAGGAATCGTCGACGGTGAAGGCGGCGTGGAGTCCGAACATACCGGTCACCAGTTTACGGGGGGAAGGGGGCGTTTTTTGAACTTCTTTTATAAAGCGGATATTTTCCTCGATCCCTTCTTCTCCTTTTCCGTAGCGGTCGGATATCCCCAGGCAGAGCGAAGCCCGGATTCCGGCTTTTTCAACCGCCCCCTGAATCTCTTCCAGGCTCCCCGACTGATAGCCCTGGCTCTCGTGGTGATCGATGATGGCGGTTACTCCTTTCTTAACGCAATCGATCAGGGGGACGATCGAGCTGTAGAAAAGATCCCCCTTCTCCAGGGCTTTATCCAGGGGCCACCACATCCTTTCCAGGATCTCGACAAAAGTGTAGGGCGCGGGTTCCTTGGGGGAGAGGCCGCGGGCGAAGGTGCTGTAGAGGTGATGGTGACAGTTGATGAAACCGGGCATGATCAATTTGCCTTCGGCGTCCAGATACTCGGCCTCGGGAGACAGGGCCCGGATTTCCGGGTCCGTGCCGACAGCTTCGATGGTTCCTTCCCGGATCAGCACGGCGCCATTTTCCTCCACTTTATTATCTTCGCCCAGACTGATCGTAATACCGTTGCCCACAATCAAATCTTTCATTTCGATTCACCTCCCATGAGTTAAATTTTAGTCAATGCTCCAAAAGAATGTGCTGAAGAAAAAAAAGACTATTTTTCGACAGGATATACAGGATTAACTGGATGGCAGCTCAATTTCCAGCTCAGAGCCAGCGGTGGAGGCTGAAAGCCTCCACCCTTACGTCAGAAATGGACGCAGATGAAAAAAACTTCTATTTTCCCTGCGCCATCTTCTGACGTGGGGCACGAAAACTTCTTTTCGTGCCCGCTTGCCCCGATCGGATATCCTGTCAATCCTGCCTGCCCCGTTGGAGCAAAGCGATTTTACGGGGTTAATCCCGTCTAAATATAAGCGAGCCCTCAGTTCAAGTTTTTCAAGTGTTTTTTTGAGTCGCTTCTCTTAAACAAGGTCAAATTATATTTTCATCATTCAGTTCCTGCTTCCTTCACACCTTTTTCCAGAAGGGTGTTGACCGCCGGCACCAGGGAAGAATCAGGTGAAAGGGTAAGAAAAGCCTCGAGATGGGGTCGGGCCAGTGAAAAACGCCTCTGGCTCGAGTAAAGCTGCCCCAGATTGAGGTGAGCGATGGCGAAGTCAGAATCCACCTCCAGGGCGCGCAGGTAATATTTCTCGGCTCGATCGGCTTGACCGATCTCCTGATGAGCCCAGCCCAGAAGATGAAGGAAACGCGGCTCGAACGCATTGTTCTTAACCTTTTCTTCAAGGAGAGGGATCAAATCGGGAAAATGAAAACCGTTTTGAGAAATATTGCTGATAATCCGGAAAATGCTGAGATAATCAACCCCGGAAGACAGATAATCCTCCAGGGAAGCGGTCAGGTTGCTCAGGAAATCTTCCCTTTCCCCGGAATATCCCCAGCTGATCTGACCCGGCTGGAGGATAAGCGCCCGGCGGTAGAGCGCCGTCGCCTCCGGAGAATTTTTCCGGCGGTTTTCCAGGTCGGCGAGATTAAAAATCGCCGGGAGATAGCCGGAGTCGAGATCGAGAGCCCGCCGGTAGGAATGAAGGGCCCGCTCGGCCTTACCGATCCTTTCATAAATTGAACCGAGGGCGTTATAAACAGCGGGGTTGGCGGGAGCCAGCTCCCGGGCGGCGAGAAAATACTGCCGGGCTTCCGCAAAGCGTTCTTCTTCCTGGAAGCATCTGCCCAGGAAATAAAAAGCTTCCCAGGAATTTCGGTCCAGAGAAACGGCATTCTTAAAAAACGCTATCGCCCGGCTGATATCCTTGTTCAGGTAAAAAAGCTTGCCCAGGCCGATGTGGGCGAGGGGGAAATCGGGATTGTGCTCCAGAATACTGTTAAATTCCCTTTCCGCCTCTTTCCTCCGGTCAGTTTTTACCAGAACGACCGCCAGATTATAGGCAGCCTCGGAAAAGCGAGGGGTGGCGCGCAGTGCCTTCCGGAAGCGGGCTTCGGCTTCCTCAAGTCGATCCCGCTCCAGTGCGATCACTCCCAGACCGTAATGAGCGTAGCCCCGCTCGGGATTTGATTTGACGGCTTTTTCAAAAAAATCTTCCGCCCGGTCAAGATCCATTTTCTTCAGATAAATCTGCCCCAGCACGATCAAAGCCTGATAGTTTCCCGCTTCAAGCTCAAGGGCCGCCTCCGCCTCTTTGAGGGCGGACGGCTCCTTGCCCTGAAGTAGATACACCTCACTTAAAGCGGCATGGGCCAGAGCGGAATCGACTCCCTGATCGATAACCTTTTTCAGCTCCCCCTCGGCTTCGGCTCCTTCCCCCAGTTGATAATGAAGCAGAAGGGCCAGCGCCAGTCGTTTTTCCCACCAGGAGGGATCCATTTCCAGAACTTTCCGGTACCGCGAAACGGCCGCGCGGCAATCACC
>Ga0272441_10010773_pt1 | contig 13748 bp, 10 predicted proteins | sample SSMProp6N_FD_193582 | JGI IMG/M metagenome (GOLD analysis project Ga0272441, IMG submission 193582) | Marine sediment archaeal communities from Little Sippewissett salt marsh, Falmouth, MA, United States - SSM-Prop-6N | ecosystem: Environmental > Aquatic > Marine > Wetlands > Sediment ... | reverse complement strand
TTGTTTTTCCAAAAACGTCCTTGACTACAACTTCGGTTCCGCTAGCTTTAGCATAAATTGCGTTCTCAAACACTTGTTTTTCGTTTACAACAACTTTGAGTTCACACATTTTCCTCTACATTAACTACTGGTCATAACTAAATATATCTCACTATCCTTTTTCAACAAAGGCAAATTAATGTATTCACAAAAAAGAGACGGTTACTAGTTACCGTTTATGTAAAAACAGTAATTTTTTAAAAATAGACGCTTTGGTGGGGTCGCGGGGATTTGAACCCCGGACCTCGCGCGCCCCGGGCGCGAATCTTAGTCCATGCTAGACCACGACCCCCCAGGGGTGGACCACGACCCTAAATACGACAAATTCTTCTTTTTGAAGAGTTTGCCGCCGTCGTCGTACTCCCCGGTGACGTATTCAAAGCCGAGTTCGATCAGTTCTGCAGCTTCCTTTACGTTCAAGGCAACCTTACTGATGAATCTTTCTTCTTCCGATGTATCAACAAGCTGGACATACCTCATCGTGTTCTTGATGTCATGGTGACCAAGCAGTTTCTGGACGTGTAGCAGGTCTTTAGTTCTTGCGTATTCGATTGTGGCTTTCCAGTGACGAAGAGTATGGAAATGAATCATCGTTAATCTGGGGTTTCCGAGTTTGTGAGCGGTTCTTTTTCGCATTCGCCTAAAGCCCTTGTCCAAGTAGAAGAGGTTCCTGTAATTCCATATCCGTTGCTTATTTTTGGAAAGGTATTGTAAGCTGTGTAGCATTATTAGAAGCTTGTCTGACATCTTAAAGATCCGTGCTTTGCTTCCTTTCAAGGGAGTTATCCTTAGTCTGTTGCTTACGAAGTCGATGTCTTCCCATTTCAGGTTGAATGCTTCTCCGCGACGTGCTCCAGTCTCTTTTAGAACTTGGAGAAAGGTGCTCATCTGCCTGCAACAACCACCTATCAACGAATCAATTTCTTTTTCTGTAGGGATGAACGGCAGTTTATCTACAGGTTTGTATTTTGGTTTCGTCCATTTTATGCCGTTCATTTTTGTGTAAAGGTCGTATGCTTTTACGGCGTTTCTTTTTCGTCCTAGGCTCCATCCTCTTTGCATAGCAATTATGTCCTTAATGGAATCAGGGTTGTTTAGGTCAGCTTTTCTTTTTACGAACCATTTTAGCAGATAAGAGTAAGTTGTTATTGTTGATTCAGCATAGCCGTTGCGTTTCAGGTTCCAACTGTATTCAACTATTTTTCCTTTAAGTTCAGCTTCGATTAGCTTTGTGGCCCCCGCAGCCCGGTTTTTTATTTGGGATTCTACTTTGACCAAATTTTTCGCCGCCTTTGGCTGGCTGACGCCGATTTGGCAATTAGAAAGTAAGCTTGAGGACCTATTTAATGGCAATCTATGAAGGCTTTGAACAGGGTCAGAGTTGCTTACTCTGTTATCGCTGAATCGTTTTCCACATTCTTGACACATATAACGTTGTATATCACCGTATGGAGTGTAGCGCGTGCCATCCTTCCAAGTTCTTTGACTGCCACATTCAGGGCAAACAATCGCAGACAGAGACTCCAGCTTCTATTCTTCTCCCTTCAAGCAAACAGTGCGGATTTTAATAATCGAGTCATTTGTTAGTTGTATGCCGGAACCAGATCCACTTGAATATTCAGGGCTTTCAATTGTCCGATCATTCTCTATAAGAATCAAGTCATCTACTTTTCTAAGCCACCCCAAAAGTTCTCTAGGCTCACGTTTCCCATACAGAACATAGACTGCTGAACCGTTTTCTGGAATGGCTTCCTCCATAAGTATGCGCCTCCTCTTAAAGCCAAAAGCCTAGTTTATTTGAAGAATTTTTCAGACCAGATGTACCCATTTACTTTGATGTAGCGTCCGTCCTTGCAGAATTTCTTTATTTCCTCAAGTAGAGGATCTTTAGAGTTTTTAAAATCTTTTAGGAACCCAATTTGGCCTGATTTCAGACGAATCTCTTCACCATCTCCAGAGCAGATAATCTGATAAAATCCTTCTTTATGGTTGGCATACTCCTTTACTACATCCCAGTCTTCAACAATGTAAACCAAAATATTCACCTAAAACTATGGCAGTCCGAAAGGTTAAGTGCTTTCTGGGTACATCAAAGAGACTACTCTCTTTGCTGGGGTCATCAAAGAGACTATTGGATTTATATATGAGAAGTTACGGTGCCCAATTTTCGAAGTTTTCAATGGCGCCTAAAATTCTGTCATAACCTGCTTTCGTTACAAACGTGTCCAAGTTGATTTTGCTTAAGGCAATTGCAAGTTCAGCCCGTGGCGATAATTGATAAAGTGCAGTCTCTGTCCCAGGCATCGTATCTTGTTCACCCACAATCAACACATAATCCTGCTCATGCAAGGCATTCATTCTACGAATTATCGTCCAATAAGTCAGATCAACCATGTCTTTTTGTTTATTGAGCAGACCAAAAATTTGCCATGCTGTTTGTGGGCTATTTTGTTTAAGAGAGCATAATATGGCATGGTTTAGTTTCGCTTCTTTACCCTTAAAGACAGAAAGCCTCACTTTTTCGCTCTTAGGTCTAGGCACTCTCTTGTCCTACCACAGCATATGATAGAATAGAAAAGAGGCACTCTACGCATTCACTTTTTTACACAAATTTTTGCACCAAAAACCCCCTGCAAAACGTTTCTGCGTGCGAAAACGCCTATAGGAAAAAACGTGATAGCGTAGATACTTAAAGAAAAAGACGATTTTATGTATAAATTCGGGTTCTAAACGCCTTTTTGGTTATGTTTTGTCGAGGGTTGATTCTGCGTACAGAAACTATTTGTCGGGGGACAAAATGATGTGCAGGTTGCCTTCTTGTTTGGTTACTTCTATTTTGAGGCGCTGACCTAAGAAGAATTCCACTTCTTTATGAAATCGGCTAGGGATTGGAACATACATCCGTTTCCACTTATACACATATTTTCCCTTGAGGTACTCTTTCTTTGCCAACCAACTGTAAATTTTGACAGTAAAGTTCTTAGCCATTCTTTTCACACACAAAATATACAAAAAAAGGGCTAGAGGCAAAAGATTGGGTTAGGCATCTGTTGTCTTGTAGGTGTTTGCTATTTTTGCTTTGATTACTAGGCTGTCACCGTTCTGCTTGGTTTCAACTGTTGAATCTTTATTCAAGAAAGGCTCTACAACATCCTTGAATCTATTTGGAATCGTTAATTGCATAATGTGGCGTGCATAAACTTTTTGCTGTTAAAGTTCCGGTACTTCCTTGTGTTCTGCAGTATTCTTACATGCTGTTCTCTGCCTCGGCTCAAGATTTTCAACCACAAAAGGTCCTTTGAAAGCAAGAAAACTAATAATTAGCGCCCAAATAGACGCCCACAACCTAAAGAGAGATAACTGAAACTAAAAATAAAATTTTAGTATAGCTGTATATGTTTTATTTTCACTTTACTCTCCCCTTTATGCAGAGTCGTTTGGACCTTAGCCTTATCTGCTGTTCTAGCGTAGGGACTTTTCTTGGGCGATGAAAACTCTTGGATCCAAAAAAAGGCAAACAACTGATAATCAGGCGGTTAACCAACATTCAAAGGTTGGCTAAACAGAAAAGATTCGAGAAAATCGAGGAACTACTTAACAGAAAGTACGTCTAAAAAGCTGGAGATTAATTTTTTGGGCAAGACTGTGCCATCCTACCGCGTAGCTTTGGAGTATGAAATACAGCGATGGAGCGCATTCGCCAGGGTACTGCAGCATGACGACAGACTGGTCTTTGAACAATTAATGGATATTTGCCGAAATTATGCTTCTGCAGCCAGCTGCGCCACTCGACCGGTTCTATTTGAAGCCATGGCCATAACTATCATGCTAGACCAAAAAAAGAGGCTAAAACAGATAAAGAAAAAAATCCACGAACAATACAGTCAACAGAAAGAACAAAAACAAGAAGAAAAGGGGTTTACTGAGGCTCCTGCATTGTTCTAATTATGGAGAAAACATGCGAACCTGAACTTAACCCTATTTGTTAGGTACGCGTGATTTCAATGCTTAAGCCTTCTCAGCCCCTTTTTTCTTCCTTTAAGTTTTACTCCCAAAAAAATAAGGGAGGGGTAATTGTTTGGTTTTGTTTTTGTGTTTCTATTTGCGGTTTTTTTTACTTTTTCAGCAAACTGTAGATAGCGACTAGTAGTGCTATTATCACGATGACCAGTATTGCCAGAATGTAGGTCATTTGGTTGGATACGTTACCTTCAACATTGTTGACAGATTCTTCTAAACCAGTTAGATCGGTTTCTGCAGGAGCTGGATCGACAACTAGATAACCTGTGTCGTAGGATTGCCAGTAGGATTCTGACCCTTCAAAGGAAGCTGTAATCTGGTATTCGCCTTCATCTGCTGGACTCCAGCTAATGCCGAATTTGCCATTCAGGTCTGTTGTAGTTGTTCCTATGTCATGTGTACCGCCGTTCGAGTCAATAGCCGTTAATTTAACAGTAACTCCTCTTGCGTTACTTGGCATTGGCTTTTGCATATAGACGTATTCCATCCATTCAGCCATGTTTTGGTCAGACATAGCAGGTACTCCATTTGGGAATCTTGCATCCTGTTCGTTCTGTGTTGTTCCAGCAGAAGTATCAATTACTGAACCCGTTATCATCACGCTTGAGCCTTTGGTTGTTGCAGTTTGTGGTACTGAGAGTGTTGTTTGGCTTGGTCCTTTGCCAACTACGTACAATTGGTTGTCGTAGTAATTGTAGAATATCAAGCAGCCGTCTGCGACAATAGTTCTTTCAGCCCATCCCATTAATTTCCAGATTTCATTTCCGCTTGAAGCATCTAAGCATCGAATGCTATTGCCTTTGTATAGTGGATAGTTGGGAGAGTGTTCATGGTTATATGTATAGACCTTTCCGTCTGCAATGGTGCCAATGAAAATGGGGTAATCGCCCCAATTGTTCTCTAAACCAGATATAGTATCATTGTATTCCCAAAGCAGGGTTCCAGTTTCTGTATCATAGCAGTGGACTTCTCCGCCGTAACCTTGAGTGAACATTTTGCCATAAGCGACGTATCCTGTTTGTTGTCTAAACATCACGGATCCGAAATATTGGTATGCTTGGAAGTCGTCGTCTCCAACTGGTCCCCATATTAGATTCCCTGTGTCAAGGCTATAGCCTCTCCATTGGAACTCCTCGTCGTCACCCATCATGAATACGCGGGTTTCTGGATCAACGTGAGTACCACTAACGCGTACAGTGAGGTATCCTTCTGGTGCATGGTAGTCTTTGAGCCACAAAAGTTCACCTATTTCACCTCTAGATTCGTCCAGATTTATTGCCCATAGTGTGTATGGATCGGGTGTTCCTATTTGTCTGAAATTCGGCCAAGCTGTGCTAGTGCCGAATATCAAGTCACCCGGTAAAACTCTGAGGATTGATGGATTAGAGTCTCCTGGTAAGTCGGGAATTGATACGTTCCATGTGTATTGTTCGCTTCCGCTCAAATCTATTTCTCTTCCATATGGCCTATATTGATAACCTTCACTTGCCGTTCCTGGGTTTCTTACTAGGTATGATGAATTTGTTGCTCTTGAGCTCCAAAGTGCCAACCGTCGGTTGGCATAATCTAGCACATATACTTCTATCTCGCCGTATGAATGCTCATATACTGTACTGCCTCTAGGAACACCTGTAAAGTTGTATGCATTCTTTCCAGTAAATCCGTCAATTCCAATCCATGTGGTACCACTAGTTGCCCATAACATTCCGCCGGTGACGCCATGCTGGTTCATAGACTCGTAATCATAGAGTTGCGCGAAACTTGGAGTGATATCATCTCTAGACCAAAGTTCTTCACCAGTTTTCAAATCTACGCAAACGAATCCTCCGCCACTGCGAGAATGGTCTAGTGGCATCTCGTAATAGAGTCTTCCATTCATAATCATAGGACTTAGTCTGCCTTCGTATGAACCACCAGAATAGAAGCCTACTCCGTTGATATCAAATCCTCCTCCTACTACGCCTCCAAATTCCCATGGTTTTGTCCACAGTATGTGCGGACTATTTGGTGCTATTCCATCGGGTTGATAATTTCCAACGATGTAACTTCCACCAAGCCAGTGTGAGGCGATAGAGGCCCACTCAGTGTTTTGTCCTTCTATGGGTCTTGTCCAGTATTCTGTTGGTAGTGGATATTGTGGCAGTTTCTCAACTTGGTCTGCTTGTACGGTCAGGAATGCTGTTGCGCTGCTTCCTGTATAGGTATCGTTAACGAAGACGTCCTGTCCTCTGCCATATAGGTAATCTGGATTGCCTGGTGGCAAACCGGTAGGACCATACCAGGATAATACCTGTCCAGGATAATCGAATGTAAATTCGTATTCCCCGATTTGGGTGGGTGTGTATAGTATATATTTTGTTCCTGTTGCATCGCTATACCATGGTCCAAAGTTCTCAACACTTCCGTCAGGCGCTGTAACGGTTAGTGTCATGTCACGCCATCTGTCACCACCTATGCCAACTGCTGTTGGTGGATTCGGGTGAACCCACATTACTACGAACATTTCTTGATTGACGCCTATTGGGTTGGGTGAAAGATCAATGTATGAATGGGTTGGAATCGTCCAAGCAGGTTCATGCGCAGATACTGTAGGAAACAAAAAGAATACCGGATAAATTGTCAACATCAGAATTAAAGCAATTATCGCGAGTTTTGATTTATAGTGGTTTTTTCTCATTTTTTTCATTCCTTTTTTTATTAGCAAAAAGTTATTTCTCAGTAATGACTATTTATGTTTTGTCATGTTATTCGCAAGTAAAAACTACAAAAACCAATATTTTATCCCAGAATATATTAAATTATTCCAAGGAGAAAAAAATATATCCTGTTAGCATAAATGTTACCAGAAGCTGATTAGACTTGAGTGCCCGACCGAAAATTGATGAAATCGATGTACAAATTTTGAGGAATCTACTAAAGAATGTTCATACCAACTTTAGCGAAATAGCAAAAGGTTGTGGGATGACAAGCAATTCCATAAGGGCACGATTTAATCGTTTGAAGAGGATTGGAGTTGTTAAAGGTTCTACGATACAAATTAACCCAAAAAAATTGGGATATGATTGTATTTCCCTTTTGCAAATAAAAACAAAATTAAACGCGGAAAAAGACGTTTATGAATACCTTCAGAAAATACCCAGCATTATCCTGAGTTCTCGACGGTTAGGAACCCATAATATACACGGTTTTGCAGCCCTGAAGAATAATGATGAACTTTCATTTACTATAGATCAAATAAAAAGTCATCCAAGTGTTTTAGAAGTTCAACATTCTATATGGGTTGATGTAGTAAACATGGATCACCCCGATAACCTTATTGTAGAACCATCCGAGAGTTACCCAACAGGTTTGCTTTCTGAAAATGTGTCTTCAAAATCTACAATAACTCCCTCGCATGGTGGTGAGGTGGTTGAGGAAAACAATGTCAAAGAATCCTATGAATTGGATAAAAATGACTGGTTATTGATCTCTATGCTGGTTGAAAACTGCCGGTTGTCTTCTAGGCAGATAGGAAAGAAACTTGGTGTTTCAACCCAGACTGTTGGTAGAAGGCTTGAAAGACTGAGAAAAGATGTTATATCTTCTTGGTCATTAAGATTGGATCTGGAAAAAATTGGGTATATTGGTACTGCTATTTTTTCCATATTAATTTCTTCACCACATGAAAAATCGAAGGTTTTTGAGGAAATACTTCGTGTTCCAAATGTAATTATAGCCTTTAAATGCCTTGGGGTAATTGACATACATTTTGTTCTTCCTTTTTCAAGTCTCGAACAACTATTTGAAGTTAAAGAAAGGCTTAGCACTATACCAGGTATTCAGGAATTAGAACTGTTTCTTTCTCCTCCGTATACAAATTGGCCTCTTAGTGTATTTGCCAAACTAATTCCAAATCAAAGTTAGTCAGCTTTATGTTTCAAGTTTAGCTTCAGGCTCAAATAGGAAGAAATAAAGCAACTTATATCGACCATACTAATGCTGCAATCTTATCAGTGGATGCTTAGATCGAGGGCTTTTGCTTTTAGAGCAAAGCTCATTCATGCGCATGATTGAAGTACTTAATATTGAACAAAAGTTATTTTTGTACCATACTAATAACATGTAGATCTAGTTATTTGGAGAAAGTAAAGTGTGGGAAACTCGTGACCTTACTTGCGTAATTCTTATTGCAGTCATAAGTTTTATCTATACACTGGTAATAGGACAATTAGGAAATTTGGTGACAGGAATAGCTGGTTTCAATTACTTATTTGCTATTGGTCACATGTTTTTCATAAGTTTTGGATTTCTAATGTATAAGGGAAAGAGATGGAGATTGTTTCTGCAATGTTCTTTAGTAGCATTACTTACATTAACAACCTATTTGTCAGGGGTACCTTTTGATCTGTTGTCAAAAATTCCAATTCTTCTCACAGCATTTATTGCCGATCTCGGTTTCAACAGTATTTATCAGTTCTTCACAAAGCGGAATCGGTTAAAGTGGCTATCGCTTTTACTCTGTTTTTGCTTTCTTTTGATGCTCCTATTTTTTAATTCATTGAACATGTACCTGTTTTATTCTCCACAAACTTTGAGTGCATACCTCAGTGTCTATGCATTGTTATTGCCAGTATCGATAATTGAAACTGCACTAGGGGGATTGTTGGGATTCGAAATCTATAAGAAAATAAGAAAGGCTTAGTAATAAAATGATTTATTATATAAATCGATAAATTGCTTAGTCAATTTAGAGTCAAAAGTTCAAATCTGGGGATCATATTCTAACCCATAACATGGAAATATTAACGTTTAAGACCAAAGATTACGGATTTTGCCAAATTAGGTAGGTTTTTGGTTGGTTAAGCTGTGACAGACGAGCTAGCGCCTTTGAAAGTTCTTTGGTGTCAGCGTGTTCTAGCCATCTGTTGCCTTGTAGGTGTTTGCTATTTTTGCTTTGATTACTAGGTTGTCGCCCTCCTGCTTGGTTTCAACTTTTAAATCTTTATTCAAGAAAGGCTCTACAACATCCTTGAATCTATTTGGAATCGTTAACTGCAGAATGTGGCGGGTATAAACTTTTTTGCCTGGAAAGTTCCGGTACTTCCTTGTGTTCTGCCGTATTCTCACATAATGTTCTCTGCCTCGGCTCAAGACTTTAGACCTCAAAAGCATCCTTGGAAAGAAAGAAAATTAAAAATTAGCGACCAAATAGACGCCCACAATCCACAGAGAGATAACTGAAACTAAAAAAGAAAAGATTCACGCACATATAAAAAACTAAGCACCTAACTTAATTAGATTTTCAAACAGATTATGTCTGGGAACAATTATGAGCCGTGATTTAGCAATTCAAAGGACATTTGAAACTGCAGACGATTCATTGCACGGGATTATCGGGTACCATTTGTATACAATTGCAATGCAAAAAGCTGTTGATGAACAAGACATACTCAGATATCTTCCAGAGAAAAGCTTCCAAACAACATTCAGTTGGATTAGATATTACAATAAAGAGCAACTAACCAAAGCATTTGAACCACCATGTCTCGAATTGTATCAATGCAAAATTCAACTCGTTGCTTTGACCAGCATTTTTGAGGCGCTACTCAGCGATTTTATTAAATTCCTTCAAACAAAGGGATTCATTAAAACTTCAATCAGAGACAGTTATAAATCGTTTATAGAATGGGCTTATAGCCAATCTCTTAAGGCTAACATTGGAGAAAAAGCGGCACTTGAAAGATTGCCAATCAGCTTCGGCATAATTGACAACGCAAGAAGGCTTAGAAATCTTTTTACACACAACAATGGTCTGTTCAATAAACGATACGAGAAGGATGCGATGAGGAAAAACGGCATAGTTGTTGATGTTCATCCATTCTACAAAGAGTATGAAAAAAATCCAAGAAAAAAAGTTCCAGTAGTAATGGATTGGAGATATTTCAATAAATTTATTCTTGCTCATATTGAAGCTTTACATATATTGCATAATCAGATTCAAAGCGAGTTTTTCGGAGTATCTGAAGGTTACAGTTATGTTGAAGAAGGAAAACCAATCGATTTTAGAAGAGTGCTTTGGGGAAATGTGAATGTTCGCTTAAAGATTTAGGTTTTTCGAGAAATTTTCTATAGGGGTTTTGCTGGAAAAATGAATAAGTATATTTTCTGTTTTTGCACATATTACATAGGGAGACAGACTGAAAAGAAAGAGAGGTATTCTATTTTTAATAGTTCTTGTTCTAATCGTTACATTATTTAGTCTTATTGAAAACTCAGAAATTCCAAGTGAAGATGTATCATCTGTTACTTACAGAATAATTCATAAATTAGAACTTCAATGTAATCCAGAAATGGGTGTGAAAATTAATTGCACATTACCATCAGAAACAGCGAACTTTCAAAAAGTAAAAAACACAGAATACTCAATTAATCCTTCTCAAATCGTTACAGATGAACATAACAACACAGTGGCTATTTTTTCCATCCCTCACCAACAAGCCAATATCACAATTTCTATTATTTCCATTATTGAACTAGAACAGTTAGAATTTAGGCAATCGTCACCCATTTTCCAATATAACAAAACTTCGCAAATATTCCAAGAATATACTAAACAAGAAATTTACATTGAATCTGATGCCCCTAAAATCAGAGAATTGGCATATGATATTACAGCTAATTCTTCTAATGCACTTGAATCATCGAAGCTAATCTGCGAATGGGTAAATGAGAACTTGAATCATACAGGTTATGCTGAAGAAGAAAGGGGAGCTCTATGGGCTTTAGAAAATGGAACTGGGGACTGTAGTGAATTTTCTCACCTGTTTATTGCTTTGTGTCGAGCAGTTGGAATCCCGTCTCGTTTTGTTAACGGAATTAGCCTTTGGTCTTTTTTAGAGGATGGAATACAGGAATGGAATGAAGTTGGTCACGATTGGGCAGAGGTTTATTTTCCTGACGTTGGTTGGGTTTGGGTTGATCCTGTTTCTAACGAGTTTGGTTGTAGTGATGGGAAACATTTAGCTTTGCAACATGGGCAGCATTCCTCGTCTATTGAAGGAAACTACCGTTATCGTTACATCGGTGCGTCAAAAGCTACAGAAATGTTCGAGATTTATACTGTTGAATGAAGCCTGCTATCGCGCTTTGTTAAGCAGATAGTAAAGTATGACAAGCACAAAATGACGAGTTCAATATAATCTTCTTTTTGGTGAAAGATGTGGAAAAATCCAATCAAGAAAATGAGAAGAGAAATCGATTAGAATTGGTAAAAGAAGCAATTAGTAGAGCAAACAAGAAAGAGAAACAAGAATGGGCGTCTAATTTTGAAAGGAGAGAAGGGATAGGAAAAAGAATGCGTGAAATCGATTCAGAGCTTAAGCGACTTGAGCAGATGAGGAAAGAAAGCAAAATGCCTGAAAGACAATATTTGAAAGAAAACGAGATTTATACAATGTCGAACCAAGAATTAGACTCCTACAATAGAATGCTTGAGAAGCATAACAAGGATTTCTCTATATGGAGTAAAAAAAGCGATTCGATCAATTCGGAAATAATGAAGCTGTATGGAGAACGCGTTGACCTCATGGTTGAGTTCTTCAAGCTTGAATATGAAGAAAAATGGATATTACTCTCAATAGTACTTAGAAGTCAACCAAGTCTGATGAAATATGTGTAATCGAACTTCATTATTGTTCAGCATTCCAAAATAGATAGACCTTCGGTTGATTCAGTTGAGCCACCCTAGTAAGCGCTCTAGAGAGTTCCTCTTTCTCAGCCTTCAGCAGCCAATGCCTATAATCGCTAATCTTGTAGTTGCCATGGGCACCGCCAATACGCCTATTATAGGGATACTTGAAAACTGAGAGGATTTCTTTTACCCGCTGAACATTTCCCTCGAGCTTACACAGATTATACTCTGGAATAGCTAGAAGATATGCTATGAAGCCAAGTTGCTCCAGTTTTTCTATAGCCTCAAGTATTGATTTGTTAGGCTGAGACTCTCCGACCCTCGCCATTCCTGCATGCTCCGCAAACGGGTTATAGCGTGCCATTACTGCAATCATTTCCACATATTCTCGACCACAAAGAGGCAGACTCTCCCTGAGCAACTTCACTGATGCGCCTATAGTCCTGTATTTGGGATGGATCACTACCCTGCTGACTCGGGCAAGCTTTTCGTTCAGTTCCTTCATGCTCTTAAATTTCACGACAGAATTGCGGAAAGGGGCTGCACTCATAGGATAAGTATAAACAACTGCTCCACAAATTCTATCTTTCTTTTTTAGGACAAAGATTTTTTGCAGGAATGCGATTCTGTGGCTGCGATAATGAAAACCAGCAACTTCTTTCCAGTCTTCATAGGTTCCTTCTTTAACAGTCATTTCTTCAAGCAGACTACATTGAGATCGAAGTTCATTTGCATAGTAATTGACTGTTACTTCTTTTCCAAACCGCTTATGAATATGCACAGATGGCGCCAAATCTCCAAACAGATCGGTGTGAGTTGTAGCTGCAACTACTGCCTTTCCGAGCTTACGAGCTAACTTCTGGACATTGTATGCAACGATTCTAGCGGTTTCTCGATCTAATGTAGCGCAGAATTCGTCCATTATCCACCATTGAGCCCCAGACTCTATGAGTTTAGCTAGTCGGTATCGATATTTTTGTCCGTCACTCAGCTGGCTGTATCGGCGAACAAACAGGAACGCGTCATTCAACCCCACTTTAGAAAGCAGCTTCAAGCCTTCTTCAACTGTTGCGCCGACAGTATCAATCAGCGGTTTGTCCGGATCTACTTCAACCTCACTTAATCTTGCAGCTTCACCAGATTTCAAATCGCCAACGATAGCTTTGAGGAGCACACTTTTTCCTGAACCACTGTCACCAGTCAAATACACAATATCCTTTGGACCAATCTTTAGCTCCACATTATCATAGAGCACATGCTCTTGGTAGTCGGATATGCCCATTCCAAAGGCTTCAGCAACCTCAACAGTCCGGTCAGTAATGTCAGTTTTAGTCTCATAGCTGATATCAAACATGAACTTGCCTGATTCTCGATCATAACGCCTAGCAAACTTCCTGATCCTAAAATGCTCTCTCCTTCTCAATCCTCATCATCTTCCGTTTTTTCGTCATGATCCCACGGAAACTTCCAGCTATGGCGTTCCTTCTCGTGCAGGTAAATGCTATGAGCAGCCAAACCTAGAACAAAGCAGGCTCCGCAACCTACAATGAAGTTAATCAAGTCAATCAAGGCAGACACCACTTATCCAAAGACAAACTGGTCCAGCTCCAGCTTCTTCATCTCAATCGTAGCATACACACTAAGAGCAACAGCCCACCAAACATCGTCGTGTGTCCCATGAGGATGACTAAAACTTAGGGCTCCATCCCTGCGCAGCTCAAAGCGTTCAATGTTCATTTCGCTGCAGATATCTCCTCGATAAGGTCTTTCCCACGTCAGGAATGGATAGAAGAATCTTTGAGTCATCATCCGCTCCTTTAGCAAGCTAGCCATCTCACTTTTCCGAGAAGTATTGAAAGTAACCCCTTCAACATTGTTGATTCCAGCCTCCTCCATATCAGAAATAATTGAAGGACCTTCCCTTGTATTGTCAACCCTGACTCTCTGAAAGCCCTCCCACCTGTCCTGCAGCGCCTTCAAATACCCAATCACAGTCGCACAACAAAAAAATGTTATCTTA
>Ga0272441_10010772_pt1 | contig 13749 bp, 14 predicted proteins | sample SSMProp6N_FD_193582 | JGI IMG/M metagenome (GOLD analysis project Ga0272441, IMG submission 193582) | Marine sediment archaeal communities from Little Sippewissett salt marsh, Falmouth, MA, United States - SSM-Prop-6N | ecosystem: Environmental > Aquatic > Marine > Wetlands > Sediment ... | reverse complement strand
TTGAAATATCATCAACAGTTGGTCAGATAATAGCAATTAACTGTACAAGGATGAAAATTCAAAATGTAACATTATCTAATACTGATTTTATGATTTTAATGGTTTTTTGTTCAAATTGCACTATTGAAAACTCCCACATTCATAATAATGATGGAGCACTAGCTCTATTAAATTCTAATAATAATGTTGTTAAATTTAATACAATTGTAGATAATTTTCATGGAATTCTATTAGATTACAATTCATGTAATAACAGGATTTATAAAAATTTTGTTTCAAATAATCTATTTTGCGGAATAATTTGTGAATATTATTCAGATAATAATTTAATTCAATCTAATAGTTTTCAAAAAAATTCAAAAAATGGATACATAATCAACTCGTTTCATAATAATTGGTGTGAAAATTATTGGGATAATTGGATAGGTATCCAATATGATTTTCTAAATTTTTTACCAAAAATGATACTTTGCTCATTCAATAATAACAAATTAATTTTACCATTTAATTTTGACTGGTTTCCTGTAAAAGAACCATATATTTTACAGAAATTAGCATGATTTTTTAGTATTAATTATCTTAATTAATTTTCAAAACATCTTTCTTATGAATTAATTGTATTTATTTTTTAGGGAGTAATTAGAATTTTTCAATACATTCAAATATGTCAAAATCTATTGTATATAAATATACTTGTAAGATATTACCGTATAAATAATATGTATCTGATAACACAATGGTTTGGAATATTTCTCTGTGATAAAAACGGCATTAGAAATAAGGTTCTTTTTCCGAAAGATCCAGAGAAAATTGCTGATTTATTAATGAAAATGGAAGGGGGAAAGATACTTCCTGAAGAGAAATTATTATCAAAAGATTTTGAAATAATTATAAATGAGAAGAGATTAAATAAAATTGGAACATATAGTCCAAACGATGAATTTTTTAAAAATAAAAGAATTGTTCCTGAAAATTTTGGTTTTTCTCAGGATATACTGCATAAGGTATCAATAATACTAGCTGAAAAAAAGGTTAAAGAAAAATTAAAATCAAAAGATTTACAAATAATTCAGATGGTAAATGCTTTAGACGATCTAATACAAACATCTAACTTACTCTCAGAACGTTTAGATTGTTGGTCAGTTATTCCAACCCCAAAATATAAAATTAAACCATTTCAAAAAATATCTTTTGTTGTTAATGATGAAATAAAAAGATTAGAAAAACAAATTGAAATTGATGTAAAAAAAGTAGCTAAAAATACTAGTAAAATTATAGGATCTTTAATATGTGCTAGATTAATAGCGCTAGCTGGTGGAATTGAAAAACTAGCAACTATGCCTGCATCTACAATACAACTTCTAGGCGCTGAAAGAGCATTATTCAGATTTAAAAAGGAAGGAGGTAAACCTCCAAAACATGGTATTATCTTTCAACATCCTCTAATTAATAAGGCACCAAGATCGGATAGAGGTAAAATTGCCCGTGTCCTAGCGTCGAAAATTGCAATAGCAATAAAAGCAGATGTGTTTACAAAAAGAGACTTATCTGATATACTAAAGAAAGATTTAAAGGAAAGAATTAAGAAAATAAAAAATCAATAAATTCGTTCTAAATTATATTTTTATAAGAAAAACAAGTAATTGAATTATGAACAGAGAAATATATTGATAAAATGGAATATATAAGTTAAATATTTTACCGACTAAAATGAATACTTTCACTTACCCTCATTTTACATATATAAGCAATAAGCATCCTTCTTGACAGTAGATAGATGATAAATACGGGGGACATGCCAGCAAGAGCGCATCCCGCTTCTCCTCCTATGCTGGCATTTCTGCCATATAATGATAAGAAATATTTTCTGGATTATCAAAATTGCTTATGTGAGGTAAAGAATCTAGCATAGAAGATATGGAGTTTATTTTAGTAGAATAATTGTTTTTTTATTAACAAATTAAATTTCTAATTTTTATTCAAAAAGAATTTAAAGTAGAATTTGTTTTTTAGAATTTAAGGTAAAGTGAGAATTAAATTGATTACGTTGTAATCAATATATGATCTTAAATTAGAATAGATTTATTTAGGAAATGATGAGAATATGAGCGATATTAAAACAGTTTTCAGAGATATTGGAGCAATATTTATATTGTTGGGATTTGTAACCCTTGTAGTATTAATTGTTCCATTATTTTTTGGAGAATATGGTTCAGAAAGCCTATTTGATGCATTGAGTCCAATACTTATTACATCGTTCGTTTTTTTTGTTGTTGGATTTCCCTTATATTATTTTTTTAAAAAGGCCGAACCAGCTAATTTCAAAAGTGCAATGATTACTGCTGCTTTAGGATGGTTAATAATATCTATAATTGGGAGTATCCCTTTTTGCCTTATTCCTTATAACACAACAACATTAGTCTTTATGAACCCACTTTCAGCTTTCTTTGAATCAATGTCAGGATGGACAGGTACCGGTCTTACCATGATTGAAAAAGAAAGTCTTTTGCCATATACATTACAGTTTTGGCGTACTATTATTCAATGGATTGGTGGAGTAGGTGTTATCGTTCTTACTCTATCCATTCTTGCACGACCTGGAACTGGTTCTTTTGTACTTTATAGAGGTGAAGCACGTGACCAAAAAACACACCCATCTATAGTTTCTACAGTTAGAACAATTTGGTGGATTTTTTTACTCTATACAATTATTGGAATTATTGTATTAGCAATTATTGGAATTATAACAAACGACGGCATGAATGCATGGCAATCACTGAACCATGCGATGACTGGACTAGCAACTGGAGGTTTCTCGGTTACTGATGATAGTATTACTAGTTTTGGAATAATTACTCAGATCGCTGTTATAGTACTAATGATATTTGGTAGCATTGCTTTTGTTGCACATTATGATCTTCTTAAAGGTAGATTAAAAAAGTTTTTTTCTGATATTCAATTTAAAGCGATGATAGCAATAATTATTTTAGGTGTTGTAGTATTAGTTTTATTAAATTTAAAATTTTATGGAAATGATTTTTTATATTCATTGAGACAATCAAGCTTCCAGTTTATTTCTGCAATAACTTGTACTGGATTTAATTCTGTAAACAATTTATCAGGGTGGACAGAATCGACAAAACTAATACTTTCATTTGCAATGGTAGTAGGTGGGGCAGCTGGATCAACGGCAGGAGGAATAAAACTCTTTAGAGCCATATTATTATATAAAGGGGTTGGATGGAGAATAAAAAGAGCCATTTCAACTCCTAGAAGAGTTTTTATCCACAAATTTGGTGAAAAAACCCTGTCAAAAGAGAATGCAATGGACCTAATTAATGAAGCAGCAATTATTTCTTTTATGTGGATTTTATTGTTAGCTACAGGTGTTTTGATTATAGCTACTTTATTACCAGGCGAAACACTTAGTAATATTATTTTTGAGGTATGTTCTGCTCAAGGAAATGTAGGTCTTTCAACAGGTATAACCAACATTTATATGTCACCTATTGCAAAAACAATGCTTATTTTCAACATGTGGATTGGTCGACTAGAAATAATACCCATAATTGTTCTTATTAGATCTATTTTTGGTATTAGGAGAAATATAATATAAAAAATTAGAATGTTATCTATTATCCTCTTCTTTGATTAATTTAAATTGTTCATCCTGCAATTTTTTAATATATAATTCAATTTGCTGTATTGCAGTTAAAAGTTTGTAGATTTCTTCATCTTCTGGTGTTGCAGGAGTTGTTGAATGTGGATGTTCTACTTTTTTTTTATGAAATTCTGTTTGAGAATATTCTTTTTGTAAAATTTCACGGGCAATTTTTAAAGTTTTTATTTTTTTTCCAAGTTCGTTAAGGCTATTCATAGTTATTATTCACCAACCTTTGAATTTACTGTCGATGTAATATTATTATATAATATATACTTTTACTCCAGAAATAAACCTTTCAGACCGGTTTTTTCCTCAAGCTTACGAGAAATATCAAAATATGTTTTTAATAATATAATCTCATTTGTGACTTCTACTTTTCCTTCCATAAGATGGCCACCAATAGCATTCTTTTTACCATTACCAAGAACCGCATGCAGGTGAAGTTCATAATCTCCATTTTGTTTACATATATTACCAGTTAATGATAAGAGTTCGTGAGGATTATCAAATTTTTCAATGTTATAATTACCTTTCTCTTTAAAGAAACCCAGTTTAAATTTTTTTAACTGTCCAATTCCAGAAATCACCACTGCATTTTTAATTTTGTGAATTTTGCTAACTTCTCTTAGTTTGCTATACAAGTCTTCATCCGGAAATAATCTTATAAAAATTGTATTATTTTTTTCCTTACTATGCATTTTAATCCCTCAATTCACAATATAGAAAATATATCAAGACATATAAATACGAATCTTAATTTGGTTTTGTATGTCTAATGAAAAAAACTTGAAAAATATTAAGGCATCCATTGAAAATTGTAAAAAATGTAATTTATGGAAAACAAAAAAAAACTACGTCATTGGTGATGGTTCACTCAAATCAAAAATTCTCTTTGTTGGTGAAGCTCCTGGTTATAATGAGGATTTACAAGGACGCCCTTTTGTAGGAAAAGCTGGAAAAATATTGGATGAACTATTATTATCGATAGGATTGGGTAGAAATGATGTTTATATAGCAAATATATTAAAATGTAGACCTCCGGATAATAGAAATCCATTAAGAGCAGAAATTAAATCATGCACAGAATTTTTAGATAAACAAATAGAGATAATACAACCAATAATAATATCTCCCCTTGGAAACTTTGCTTGTTCATACATTTTTGAGAAGTTCGGTTTAAATTATGATAAAATTGGTTTAGTTCATGGTAGAATTTTTTCAGTAAATACTTTGCTTGGTAAAATACACATTATTCCTCTTTATCATCCAGCAGTTGCTACATATAATCCAAATACAAAGAAAACGTTACTAGAAGATTTTAAAGTAATAAATAAAATACTATCAGAATTTTAATAAAAATTTTATGATAGTGTTTAATATCATAAATGTTTAAATCAATATTTTTCAGTTTTCAATCTTATTAGAACACTAATTTAATTATATTTTATCTTTTACAAAACTTAGTAATTGTTCTTTAGTAAATGGTTTTTGTAAGAAATCTTCTGTGTTATTTGTGTCTAAATTCATTTTAGATGTGGGCTTAATTGAAAAAAATGCTGGTTTGTTATCCGATGGCATAATTGTGTCTACTAATATTAAATTGACATTTCCTTCCTTTGTTTCATCAATATGTTCAAGTGCTTCACGGTTGTTAGATGCAGTTACAACTTCAATATCATCATTTTCCAAAAATGATTTTATCTTTTTTTGCATTTCCTCTTCATCATCAACAATCATTATAGTTTTCATGCCCATCTTTTAATAATATGCAGTTAAAAGATTTAAATTTTTCTCATTAGGTAGTAAAAAATCTTGTAATTGATATTAAGTTCAATATTTTTTTTATCGATTATAACAAAACAAAATAATTTTTCGAGAAATAATAATGAGAAATACTGATTAAAACAATATATTAGTATGTTTTCAAAATTTTTTAAAAGATATTTTTTTTTAAGATTTTAGTATAAATCCAAAATATATATGATATATTTTTTCCACGATTTGGGTTAAAACAAAATATAGGTGCATTATTTTCAAATTGTGTATAAAACTTACAAAACAAAGACTATTTTAAATATACATAAACATACCGATGGAGGATGGTTTTGGAGCAAATATTCAGCTTCTCCTTATATTGGATGTGAATGGGGATGTCATTACTGTTATGCGAGAGATGAAAAATACAATCCACATAAACCAAGTAGAGATCCAATAGTTTTGGAATTTAAAGATCCATTTTCACAATATATCAAAATAAAAGAAAATGCTCCAGAACTCCTTAGAAAATCATTAAAGAACAAACCACGAGATATAATTTATCTGGATAGTTATATTCCAATAGATTTAAAATACCAATTAGCAAGAAAGATGTTGGAAGTCTGTTTTGACCTTAATTTTCCTGTTTTTATAAATGAGAAATCACCACAACTTTTAAGGGATTTAGATATATTAAAAAAGATAAATAGTAATACATTTTTGAATGTAGGATGGTCAATTATTACAACAAAGGATAATAAAACTCGCAAAATTATTGAATCGAATGCACCAGCTGTTTCATTACGTTTTGAAGCTATGAAAAAACTAGCTGATAATAAAATCATGACTGGTACAATTTTAATGCCAATTATACCATTTATTTATGACGATGAGAACAATATAAAAGCTATTATTAAAAAAACAAAGGAATATGGAGGACAATATATTCTTGATGGAGGACTAACACTTTGGGGTTACTGTAAGACACATTTCTACAAAACAATAGAAAAACATTATCCTAATTTAATCAATAAATTCGAAGAATTATATGGCAATTCAAAACTTTTTAATAATTACTATTCTAAGATTCATAAACTAGTTTTAAAATATTGCAACAAATACAATTTGACTAATTACATTCCAAGATCTGTTTCTTTTTATCCTAAAGACTTACAGATTAATAAAATGATAGCAGGTGTTTTTTATCTTAAAGCTAGAGAATTACAAATGTCTGATCAAGGGGGTTACAAGGAGTTGAGTTATAGAAAAACTGCTTGGATTTTAGATGATTTAAAAGAAAATATTAAAAACATATATGAAGAAAAAGGGATCAATGGTTTAACTCTAATTAAAGGAATCGGTAAAATAAATGCTAATAGAATTGAAAAATATTTAAGGGAGGGCAAGGGGCTGAGATGCAAGAAGAGGTGAATCAAAAACATTCAGCCCCTTATACTTAATTCATATTTTGTAATAAATTCGTATTAATTTTTTATCAATCTTTATATATAAACATATTCTGTATAGCTATCAAAATGATAAATCAACTTTTTGACATATTTACAAAATAAAAATTCTATTAATTGATACTTCAATACAATTAAAGATCGATATTATTCCGGAGTTAGAAAGTATAATCTTAAAAGATAAAATCATGTTCTGTATTTACTTCTACAATTATCGCAGTGTTCCAAACCTTCTTCAATTATACAACCGCAAATATCGCAAGTATTTTCTTTTTTTATATTGTTCATATCTGTAAAATCTCCGTTAATTACATATAATACAGTTAAATAACTTATAAATATCTTTGTTTTTTAAAAGATTTTAGTAATAATATATGATTTTAAATAAACTTTTAATAGATATTTTACTAATACAATCCATAATGTGTAATTAATTTATCTTTTGTATGATAGTGCAATGGATGATCACGTGCATATGCACATATATCTACATTTACACTAAAATTTTAAATATGGAAATTATGTTTTTTTAGATTGTAAAATAATCTAGGAAGGAAGGTGAAAAATGGAAGAATTGTTGAAAAAGATAGGAAGCTGGCTGTTTCTAATCGGAATTTTGGTTGCAGTGATCGTTGGTCTAATTGTTGGAGCCAATTGGTATACAGATGCTAATTCATATATTGCAGGACTTCTAGCAGTACTAGGTTTCATTGTTGGTCTATTGTCTTTCTTTGCAATGGGATCAATCACACATGAAAAAGTACCAACATTCTTAATTGCAGCTTTAACATTGGTTGGAATTGGGGCACTATCAAGTACATGGACGTTCGGATCTTACGAGGGACTTGCACCATATTTCGTTAACATAACACAGTATCTAGCAATATTCGCAGCACCAGCAGCAGGTATTTTAGCAATTAGGGCAATCTGGGATGCTGGTAAAACAGAAGAAATTGAAAGAGTATTACCAAAAATTCCCAAATAAACAATTGAGATAGCTTTAAACTATCTCTCTTTTTTCTTTTTTTTATTATATTTTTTTATAGAAAAATCTTCTTCAACATATTTATATTAAATATCTAATTTAATCCACCATTCCATATCTCGAGGAACCATTTATAGAAACTTACAATAGTCATTGTAAATAGTCCTGCTACAAAACCAATGAGAATCATGGCCATACCGGGCATTTATTCACCACCTCTACTATTTGAAAAACTGATTTTTGTAACATTTTTTTTCATTTTATCTGTGTCCTACTTTATTTTTTTAAAGTTAAAATTTATAGCGCGATTAATTTACGCTACAACATATTTTTATTTATATTTTAAAGTATATAAAACCTTCTTGTAAAATTGACTTTATGACAAAATTACCACATTCAATTTAAGATTTTAATAAAATTAAAACTGATAAATTGCATTATAGAAAAATGAAATTTTAACTTGTAATCGAAAAGCATATAATCCTTTGTGTGTTATAGAAAAATGGTGATGTGGATGCAAAAAACATTATTTGATTTTATAGAAGATGATGCCATAATAAAACAAAATCATAAGAGTTAAATTCAATTAATAGGTAAATGTCTTATCTTATATTTACTTTGATATTAATTTGAATTTTTGTGTTTTATTTTTCAATATTTTCTTAATAGATATAGAAATTTATAATTTAAATATTTCTCAATTAATATTATTTTAACATTTTTAAGTTTATATAAAATAGAATTTAGGTTAAGAAACATATTATTAGGTTTTACCTTAGGGGAATATGGGATCGATTTCTAATAATGGTGATTAATCAGCATGTGTATTTTATTAGCATAAATTATCAATATGAATAAGTAATTACAATTTTGATGAATTCTAAGGTTTTTGAAACAATTATCGTTGGAGCAGGAATTTCTGGGCTTGCATGTGCAAGACATCTTCAACAATTTAGTGAAGATTTTTTAGTTGTTAGTAAAGATATTGGTGGACGGATTTTACAATCTGATGACGGGATGGTAAATTATGGCGCATTTTTTGTGTGCTCTGACTATTCAAATCTATTAAAATATGTTAAAATAAAATCAAGAATAAAATTAAGCGATTTTTGTTTTCACAATAATAATAAAATTTATTTTCTTTTTGAACCAAAACTTTTAGCTTACATGTTTCAATTTATGAAATTGCTAAGAATTCAATATAAGTTCAGAAAAGCACTAAGAACTTTTAGAATAAATACTGAGGCCATTTCACAAAAAAAAGCGATTGAGAGTAATTCATTATTATATAATCTATATTTGAAAAATGCAAATGATTTTATTAATGAACTAAAAATCCAATCTGGGACAGATACTTATCTCTCAAAGGGTTTATATTCAACTACCTTTTCAAAAACATGTGAAATGAATGCATTCAGTTTTCTACAGTTTCTTTTACCACTCATTACTCCAATATATACATTCTCATTTGAAAAAGAAAAAATAATAGAACCAATCAAAGATAAAATTATTATTGGTAGTGTTAATGATATACAATATAAAAATGGTCAATATAAGATTAAAGCCGATAATACCATATTAAGTACTAAAAATATAGTTTTAGCAACACCAATTAGTTGGTCAAAATATTACGCTAATATTAAGAAAACAAACAAATCTGTTAGCACTCATATGTTTCATATCAGTGGCATTCCAAAGGATATAGTTACTCGAAAAAGTTATCAGTTGTTTTCCCCACTTGGAAATGAACAGGCAATAGCAGATCTTAAAGATGGTACATATCTCTTCTACAATAAAGATAATTATCCACCTTTAAAGAAATATTTTAGTAAACCCAAAATTATTTCACATCATTTTTGGAATCCTGCAGGAACCATTAATGGTCATACTCTAATAGAAAGTAATAGAGGTAATAATATGTATCTTATTGGCGATTTTAATGTGGCTGGCTTAGAGGAATCATATATCTCAGGATTATATGCAGCAAATCAAATTAAACAATCTATTTAAATTCATAGTTATAATTAATCATTAAATGTTTTGATAATTATATACATTTAATAATTATAATATACTTTTCTTAATTGAAATACATTTGTTTAAATAAAAATGAAACACTTAATAATAAATATTTCACCATGTCATTTTCATATAGCAATTAATTCAATAGTTATCCTTCCCAATAATGATGTTTAAAAATAATTCTTATTAAATAACAATATTTTTTAATAGTTAATTTCTTTAATTCAAATATTATTGAATGAAATAGTTAAATTAATATATTTAAATATTAAATAACAAATATGAAGTTTGTAGGTAAAATATTATTAGTATTATTAATTTTTTTTCAAATCCTACCTATCGTCCAATCTTCAAATGTATTTGAAGATATTAAAAATATTGATGATGGTATTAGAGACATAAGTGATAAACTATCAACAATTGAAACAGGCATTGATGATTTAGGAACGTCAATGAATGAAACTAACATTTTAATTGAAGAAACAAACAAAGAAATTAACAAAATGAGTGAAAAACTCGATGAATTATCAAATAAAACAACAGAAGCATTTAACCTAGTAGACAAGGTTGACGTTTACGTAGAAGAAATTAAAGCAATTCTATGGTTAGGAATATACTTGGTAATTCTAGCGATACTCACAATAATTGTACTAATAATTATCATAATAAAAAAAGGAAAGTGAAAAAAATATATTTTTCTGGACATTTTTCAAAATTTAGTTAACCTAGATCCAAGCGAGAAATCCCCAAACTTTAGTTTGTGGGATGAATCGCATGGAGAATTAACAATAAAACGCCAAGAGGTGTTTTCTTCCCCTGGGGGAAAGCCATGTCATTTATGACATGGAAGGGGGACTAATATTCATCAATTTCTTTTTTTTAAATTAACTATATAAAGAAAAAATGTATATGATTAAAATGAGGTTTTAACTTGAGAACTGAAAAGGCTATTAGAGAAAAATTAGAGCAAATTGAAAATACTTATGGAGATACTTTTGATTTTGAAGTTCCTCAGAATACCAAAATTATTTATAAAGTTCTAAAATGGGTTCTTGAAGAAATTGATACCCTTAATTAAAAATAATTAAAGAATCAATTTTACACTCAAATTAGATTATTGGATTTATATGTTAGTTTAACAATTATTTGTTAATAAAAATTCATGTTATTCAATTCATTCATTTTCTAATGTAAAATTATAAATTAATGAATACAATTACAACTAGTGTTTTTATGAATACCGAACAGCTTATACAAATGCTTAAAGAATGTAGTGCAATAAAATTTGGACATTTTATATTGACATCTGGTGCTATTAGTGATTATTATATAGATATCAAAAAGGCAAGCACTAATCCAAATACTTTGAAAAAAATTGCAGAAACTATGGCTAAATATGCTAAAGGTTATGATCTTATTGCAGGAATGGAACTCGGTGCTGTACCATTAATTGTGGCTCTATCCTTAGAAACAAAGATACCATATGTAATAATAAGGAAAGAAAAAAGAGAACATGGTACCATCAAACAAATTGAAGGGGGAGATGTTAAAAATAAAAAAATTTTAGTTGTAGAAGATGTAACGACAAGCGGAAAATCAGTAGTTAAAACTTTACAAATCATTATTAAAAACCATGGAAAGGTTGATAAAGTTTTAGTGGTGGTAGATAGAGAAAGTGGAGCAAGAGAAAAAATAGAAAATTTGAATGTAGAATTAATTCCATTATTATCTGTTAGTAAAATATTGCGAAAATAGAGTAAATTAAATATTTGATTGGAATTTAGAAAATGGGGTCTGATTAAATTGAATATATTGATAGTTGGGGGCGGTGCTAGAGAACATTCTATTTGTGATGCTGTTAACAAATCAAAAAATACGAATATCTTTTGTGTTATGAATAATTTAAATCCAGGAATTGAATTTTTATCAAAGGAATATTTATTGGAAAATGAGACAAACATTGATAAAATTGTTGATTATGCAATAAAAAAGGAAATTGACTTGGCATTGATTGGACCAGAGGCACCTTTAGAAGAGGGGCTTTCTGACGAATTAAATAAAAATGGTATTAGTGTTTGTTCACCTTCAAGAAAAGCAGCTAGAATTGAGACAGATAAAGAGTGGATGAGGAATCTTTTAAGAAAATATGAAATTCCTGGACAGTTAAGGTTTGAAAGTTTTTCTGACTTAAAAAAAGCGAAAAGATTTATTGAAGAGATGGACTGTGAAATAGTCATCAAACCTATTGGCCTTACTGGTGGTAAAGGAGTTAGAGTTTCCGGCGATCATTTCAATGGAGTGGAAGAAGGACTTAGGTATGCAAAAGAAGTGGTTGATAAAAAAATAGGCGGTAAATCAAAATTCATAATAGAAGAAAAGGCAATTGGTGAGGAATTTACATTACAGGCATTTTCTGATGGATATAGTATTCTACCACTTCATGCTGTTCAGGATCATAAACGATTACTTCCAGGAGATGAAGGGCCTAATACTGGTGGCATGGGATCATATTCATGTGCAGATGGTTTATTGCCTTTTTTGCCTAGGAGCAGTTATGAAGAAGCGGCTGCAATACTGCAAGAGATAGTTGAAGCATTAAATAAAGAAGATTGTAAGTATATCGGACCTATATATGGACAGTTCATGATCACCACTGACGGTCCTAAAATAATTGAAATAAATGCAAGGTTTGGGGATCCTGAAGCTATGAATGTACTTCCACTTTTAGAAACAGATTATATTGAATTGTGTAAATCAATGTTGGATGGTAGTTTGAGCAATATGAAATTAAGGCTTAATAAAAAGTCTACTGTATGCAAATATGTAGTTCCTGAAGGATATGGTGTAAATAGTATGGTTGGGGAGAAAATAGTAGTTGATGAAGAAAATATTAGAAATACAGGATCGAAGTTGTTTTATGCTTCAGTAAATAAGAAAGATGATTTCATCTATACAACATCTTCAAGATCTTTAGCTGTTGTTGGTGTAGCAGATACTTTATTAGAAGCGGAGAGAATATGCGAAGATGCTTTAGATTATGTACAAGGTGAACATATTTTTATCAGACACGATATTGGTACATCAAAACTTATTGAGAAAAGAATGAAACACATGAAAAAGCTACATGTAATGTAAAATGAAAGAAGAAATTTTTATATATTTTATTGGAACCGCTGGTTCTGGAAAATCTACTTTAACAGGATCATTAAAACGATGGACAGAACTTAAGGGGTTGGATGCTATAACAGTAAACCTAGACCCAGGTGCTGAAAATCTGCCATATGAACCTGATGTAGATATCCGCGATTGGATATCATTAAAAGAAATTATGGATAGCCATGGACTTGGTCCTAATGGGGCACAGATAGCATGTGCAGACATGGTAGCTTTTAATACACCTGATATAAAAGAAAGTATAGATTCGTTCAAAACTGACTATGTTCTAATGGATACTCCGGGGCAACTAGAATTATTCGTTTTTAGAGAATCAGGTAAATATATTATTAATTTTCTAAAACCACAAAGATCTATTATAGCATACTTGATTGATTATGTTTTGGCTAAATCAGCATCGGGTTTTGCATCACAACTTTTACTATCTCTAAGTACCAATTTTAGATTAAATCATTCTCAGATAAACATTCTTAGTAAAGCAGATATTCTTACAGAAAATGAGAGGAAACAGGTTTTAAGATGGTCAAAGGATTCTGATGTTTTATATAATGCCGTTGAAAGAGAAGAAGCTTCAATTTATAGAGAGATGAGTGAAAATATTTTACGGCTGATAAAAAATTTTGAAAGCCATACTATACTAACCCCTACTGGTAAAGATTTGTTAGGTATCGAAGATTTATATA
>Ga0272441_10010770_pt1 | contig 13751 bp, 8 predicted proteins | sample SSMProp6N_FD_193582 | JGI IMG/M metagenome (GOLD analysis project Ga0272441, IMG submission 193582) | Marine sediment archaeal communities from Little Sippewissett salt marsh, Falmouth, MA, United States - SSM-Prop-6N | ecosystem: Environmental > Aquatic > Marine > Wetlands > Sediment ... | reverse complement strand
ACCTCAGGAATTTGCTATCTTCCGGCATAGTTTTGTATGACACATAGCCATTGGAAAAACTTTCACCGGATATCAGTACGGTTGAAAAGAACTGGTCTTTGAATGCCACCCACTTTAAGGGTGTTGATATATCGGATTCTTCAAATTCTTTCTGCGACCTTGTCCTGAAACCATCAACATTATTCTGATAGTGCTTGTATTTAACATTTGCCCAGTTGTTCTCATTTTGTCTTCCTTTCTCCTGCTGTGGCATGTATGATTGCCAATCAAATGTAAGTGAGCTGATATTTGAGGGCATGATATCTGATAAGCCAACGAAATTAACATTAAAATCCACCATATAATCTTCAGGTTCGAGGCTATAGATATATTCTATATATTCATTATCAGTCACTTGTAGCCTGAAAGTTGCACTTGCCCTTGAGCTGGAAGCATCAGTAATCCGGGATGTGTTTACAGGTGTGAAGTACAGGTTGTTCGTTTCAATGCGCTTGTTATCACCTGTAAAGAATTTAAAACCAAAAACTGTTGAGTCACCATCGAAAAGTAACAGTGGCCGCTGGTTATGAGTAGTATATTGACTTAGCATGACTGAATAAGGGCGGCCACCTTTTGTTGCAATTTTGAGTTCCAGCAAATCATTCTTAAGAACAAAAAACTCCTGCTTACCATTATATGCTTCTGAAAAAACACCTACCTGTTGTAATGGTTGAGCCGTTTCAATTGTTTCAGGTAAGGTCTGGAGCTCCTGCTGAGGTATCTCCTCCATTTGTTGTTGCAGGGTATCCTGCAGCGATACTGTGTCCGGCTGAATTATCCTGTTTATTTCATTGACTTTGTTAACAGCTTCAGGGGTACCAGGCTTGAATTCAAGAGCTTTGAGGTATTGAAGCCTGGCCGCCTCATATTCACCTGCATCGTATAGTGAATCGGCAACACTTACAGCTGATTCATATGATTTTTTGAGCTTACTGCTGTTATATAAGCCAAATCCTACAAAGACAAGGATCATCAGCGCCAGTCCTATTAGTGTATTTCTATCCATTTATTCCACTTGTAATTAATTTAATACTATTTAGGCATATCGTCCTTTGTACAACAGGCTTTTATAAATTCCACAAACAGTGGATGAGGATTTACAACAGTACTGCTGTATTCGGGATGAAATTGCACACCAACAAACCATTTATGATTCTTTATTTCCATAATTTCTACAAGGTCAGACTCGGGATTTATACCTGTGGGTATCATACCTCCGCCGGTAAAATCATCGAGGTATTTATTATTGAATTCATATCTGTGTCGGTGTCTTTCAATCACCTCTGTCTTTCCATAGGCTTTAAATACCTTTGAGTCATTCATAATCCTGCATTTATATCCACCAAGGCGCATTGTTCCGCCCTTATATGTAATACTCTTTTGTTCCTCCATAAGGTCAATTACAGGATTCTTTGTTTTCGGATTCATCTCTGTTGAATCAGCCTTTTCATAATTCAGCACGTTTCTTGCGAATTCTATTACTGCACACTGCATGCCGAGGCAAATTCCAAGAAAGGGAACATTATTCTCCCTTGCATATTTTACTGCCAGTATTTTACCTTCTATTCCCCTTGGTCCAAAACCAGGTGCTACAATTATACCATCCAGGTGTTCAAGCTGTGATGATGCATTTTCCGGAATAATTTCTTCAGAGTGTATCAGTTGAAGATCAACCTGGCATTCATTTGCCGCACCACCATGTGCAAAGGATTCGCTTATTGATTTATATGCATCAGGCAATTCGACATACTTACCAACCAGTCCTATTGTAACCTTAAATCTGGGATTAGATTGTTTCTTGAGAAAATCGCGCCATATAACAAGAGGTGGCTCTTGTCTCAAATCCATTTTCAGCCTGTTGAGTACTGTTTTATCCAATCCTTCATCCAGCATTTTCACCGGCACCTCGTAGATCGACGAAACATCAACCGATTGCACTACGGATTGTTTATCCACGTTACAGAAGAGACCTACTTTTTCTTTAACATCCTCCGTCAGTTCCATTTCAGTTCTAAGTACCAGCACATCGGGCTGAATTCCTGCTTCAAGCAATGTTTTCACGGAATGCTGTGTAGGTTTCGTCTTATGTTCACCTGTGGCATTAAGGAATGGTACCAGGGTGAGATGTATTACCACGCAATTATTCAACCCCTGTTCCCATTTCATCTGCCTGACAGCTTCAATATAGGGTAATGATTCAATGTCACCAACGGTACCCCCAATCTCAGTAATTACTATATCATATTCTCCGCTTGTCCCCACCAACTTTATGCATCTTTTAATTTCATCGGTGATATGTGGTATGACCTGGACTGTTTTTCCCAAGTAATCGCCTTTACGTTCTTTTTCAATAACTGTTTTGTATATACGCCCGGTAGTAACATTATTTGCCTGTGTAGTGTGAACATTAAGAAACCTTTCATAATGTCCAAGGTCGAGGTCTGTTTCTGCACCATCAATAGTAACGTAACATTCGCCGTGCTCATAAGGATTGAGTGTGCCCGGATCAATGTTGATATAAGGATCGAGTTTTTGGATTGTCACATTATATCCCCTTGACTGTAATAGTTTTGCCAGTGATGAAGAAATAATGCCTTTTCCCAGCGATGATGCAACTCCACCAGTTACGAATACATATTTTACCTCTGCCAAAATGAATTATTTACATTAATCATATCTGTTATACCATTTAGTCAATTCCAGACTGGTCAATCAGCCTTATCTTTTCCTCAAGGACTTCTATGGTTTTCTTAGCATTATCAATCTTTGACTGCACCTCTTTGATCATCGATTCTGCATTGCTGGACTTAGAAAAGAAACCAATATTGTTTTCCCACACCACGATATCATTCTCAAGCTGTTTAATCTTGTTCATAAATTTTTCTCTCTCGCCCCTTAATTTTCTTGTTGCCTTAGGTGTTTCCTTAAGATTCTCAAGCTTGGTCTGATATTTTAGAATAGCTTTTTCTTCTTCGTCAATCTTAAGCCTGTCAAACTGTTCATTCAGAGCGTTCCTGTACCGGTTTCCTATTCTGTCTTTATCTTTATATGGAACGAATCCTATTTCAGTCCATTTTCTCTGAATATCCTTAAGTTTCTCAAATGCTTCATTAATATCTTCACCAGGATCAAATTTTTCGAGTTCTTCAACAAGTTTTTCTTTTTCCTTCAGGTTATCTTCAAAAGAGCTGTCAAGTTCAGCAAAATGTTCTGATTTTCTCTCGAAAAAATGATCACAGGCTTTTCTGAATCGTTTCCAGATCTTGTCCGAATGTTTTCTAGGCACAGTACCTATTTCCTTCCATTCTTTCTGCAGATTTATCAGTGCATCAGTTGCTTCTTTCCATTCAGTACTATTCTGCCATGTTTCTGCCTGCATACATAGTTCAGTCTTTTTCTGAAGGTTAGCCATCTGCTGCTCCTTGTTTTCCGCATAGAATCCTCTTTTTGTCTGGAAGAAAGTATCACAGGCTTCTCTGAATCTCTGGTATATAGTGTTGTTATGCTTCTTAGGCGCAAAGCCTATAGTCCTCCATATTTTTTGTACTTCAATTACCTCTTTTGCTTTGTTTTCCCAATCTTTGAAAGTCTTTAATTCAAGTTTATTTATTTCTTCTACCTTTTCGCACAATGCAGTTTTAGCTTCCAGATTCTTTTTTTGTTCATCCTTTTGTTTTTCGAAATATTCATGGTGTCTCTTATTTATTTTTGAGGTAGCTGCTTTAAATCTTTCCCAGGTTTCAGTCCTTGATTCCCGTGGTACCGGACCTGTTTCTCTCCACTGCTGGTGATATTCCTGGAGAACTCTGAAAGCGTTTACAGGGTTGGGATCCAGCAATAGTTCCTCCGCCTTTTCGCACAGCTTGATTTTGCTTTCCATATTCTTCTTGAAATCAAGGTCCCTCAGTTCCTTATTGATCTTAATATAATCATAGAATATTTCAACATTAAGATTATAAGTTTCCCATAGGTTCCTGAGGGATGACTGAGGAACCACACCAACTGAATGCCACTTAGTCTGCAAATCCCTGAACTCCTGGAATGTTTTATTAATTGATTCTTCCCTGTTAACCAGGTCCTTTATCTTATCAATTATATCATACTTCTCCTTCAGGTTTTCCTGCTTCTCAATTTCTAGCTGTTTCTTATATTCGGTTTTCTTACCCCGGAAGCGGGCAAGAAGGTCTTTCACTTTAAGCTCTTGCGGATCATCAGCAGGCTGATAATCTTCAGGTATCCCTCCTTCTTCAAGAAATTTCTTTTTCTTTTTATCAAGCTCTGCCTTGTGTTTTTTATAAAATATGGTTTTAATCTTGTCGACATCATCGACAATCTCATTAAGTGGTCTGTTTTCAATGAGTAATTCGAGTGTCTCTATTAGTTCTGTCTTTGACCTTCCTGAATAATCAACCTCAGGCAGATCTTCAGGTTCCTCGTTGGTTTTTCCTTTTTGGTCAGGTTCGAGTTTGGCTTCGGCTTCTATATCCTTACTATCGGCAATTGTTTCTTGGTCACTATTAGTCTTTTCTCTAATCTTGGGTTCAAATCTTTTACCAGAAAACGGTTTAAAATGTAATCTCTTTGCAGTTATACCAGAGCTTTCCTCATGAGTGGATTCTTCATTATCGCTGCTGGTAATAGTATTCCCCTTTTCCTCAGCCTTAGCCTCAGCCTTATCCTTACTTTTTATTTTAGATTCAGCCTTTTCTTCAGCTTTGCTGATTTCACCATTAGTTTCGGCAGAAATATTGTCTGCGTCGAATTGTTCATCATGAACAGAGTCATCCGGATTTATAACAGTCATAACTAATCCTTTTATTTGAGCACATTTGCAGATTTATTAAATATTTAAATCTGAGACCTATCAAGGTTACGAAAATATCGAATAATTTAGAAAAACTCAAAGAATAACAGTTTTTATATTTTATCATTGCTGCACAGTAACTTACACACAGATTTCATTAGTGCACAGAAATGGTCAGGAGCTAAAATCTAAATTTTTTTATGAATAAATGCAGCCTGATTATAAAGTGGCTGACTTACGCCGTCTGTTCTTTTCAACAAGGAATTTAAACGGATACGTCAATCTCTCGATCAGTCTCATATCCTCAGTTATAATTTCAGCCCTACCTGTCATATTCTGACTGAATTTAAGTTGCTTACCATAAAATGTCGATAAACCCTGAGGCAAATAAACATCGAGTATATAGAGATCCTCTTCGGGCACCAGTGAACGGGATTCAATTATACCCTGCACCATTCCATATTCAAGGTAAGGATAACCTGCAAGTTGTATGTTAACATCCTGTCCTTCTTTTACTTTGCCCGAGCCTGCCATTGGGATCCTGATTCGGGCAATTATTTCATTCTCACCCTGGGGCACAACCGTCATTACCGTTTCCCCTTCCTTTACTGATTGGTTTTCCGACCAATAACTCGTGAAAGTCACATTTCCATCAATGGGTGATACCAGCAGGTAATTTTGTATCCACCAATCGAGCCTTGCTTTAAGTTTCATGAGCTCATCATCCACCTCTGAAATATATTTTTGTCTTTCTTCTTCACGTGCAGCGGTCAAATCCTGTAACTCCTGCTTTTTTGAGGCGAGGTCAATACGTCTTGATGCAGCTTCCAGGACAACCTGTACAAGCTCGATTTTCAAGGAATAATATTTTTGCTTTGAATTTTCCAGCTCAGCATCAGGCAGTACATTCTGCTTGTTAAGCAATGAATCTCTCAAATATTTTGTTTTCTCAACATCCAGGTTTGAACTTGTCAGGTTTTCCTTGCTTTTCAATTGCCTTATATAGTCTTCAATACTCTTTATTTCCTCATTAACAGCCTCTATTTTCTTTCCATAATAGTCTATTTTTATATGATTGATATAATCATAGTAGGTCTTCCTGAAGGATGAGTACTGATCCTGTATCTCTCCCAGCACAGGATTACCAGGCAGTCCCCTGCTCACCTGTGCGTATGCCGATGATATATCTTCCGGCCTGACCGTATCGAGCATTGAACTCAACCACTGTACACTTTCATAAGAAGCTGTGGTTTCCATCACACCAAGAATTGAACCTGATGAAACTTTTTTCCCATCACTTACAAATAGATGCTCAATATTTCCGGAAACATGTGCTACAATGTTAGCAGGCGGATTTTCTGTTGTTATTAAGGCTTCGGCTCGTATGACATAAGGGTATTTAATTATCCATGACAGTACAAGAAGAAGAATTATTACTGCAGTCACGACGGCAGTCCCCCATCTTACAGTCGACCTGGGAGGAGTATTCATAATATCCTCCACGGGTTGGGAATATCTTATTTCATGCGACTGCTTTTTCATAATATATCAGTTACCAAGCTCCAACTGGTCACGTACCAGATTATAATATATGCCTTGCTTGCCAATAAGTTCAGGATGGGTACCACTCTCGATAACCCGGCCTTTATCAACAACCACAATATTGTCAGCATTACGGACGGTACTAAGTCTGTGAGCTATTACCAGCACCGTCTTACCCGAGAAGAATTCATTCAGGTTTGCAACTATCTGTTTCTCATTGGCAGCATCCAGTGAATTTGTGGCTTCATCAAAAAACATATATTCAGGATTTTTATATAAAGCCCTGGCTATCAGTATACGTTGTTTCTGGCCCTGGCTTAATCCATGACCGTTATGCCCTATCCTTGTATTTATGCCGAGAGGGAGAGTATCAACAAAATCGTTCATATTGGCTATTGAGGTAGCCTTCAATAATTTATCCCTGTCAATAACATCTGTGCCAGGTGCTACGTTATTAGCTATAGTATCAGGAAAGATGTAACCATCCTGCATTACTACACCTACTTTTTGTCTCCACATTCTAAGACTAAGATTCCTGAGATTGGTGTCACCTACCAGGATATCTCCTTCAACAGGATCATAAAATCCAAGAATCAGTTTCAGCATTGTTGTTTTCCCGCTTCCACTTGTTCCTACCAGTGCAGTAACTTTCCTTTCAGGTATTACCAGATCAATATCTTTCAGAACATATGGTGAACGCGGACCTTCATACTGGAATGAAAGGTTATTGATATAGATACTTTTGTTCGCCGGCAGGTTTTTTACCTTCATAGCGTCTTCAGATTCTTCAGGTTCGCTCGTGTGTACTTCGGAAAGCCTGTCAAGACTCATTCTTGCATCCTGAGCTGTCCTGAAAAACACAACCATCTGGTTTACGGGTATATTTAACTGGCCAATAATAAACTGTACGGCCAGCATCATACCCAGGGTCATGCTTCCTGACAATACTGCTGTGGCCGCTATAATGGTAATAATCACATTCGACGCTTCATTTATTAATCTTCCACCTGCCAGCTGATACTGTGAAAGACTCATCACCTTTACTCTTGTTTTAAATAATGATGCCTGGATATTTTCCCAGTCCCATCTTTTACTTGTTTCACTTTGAGTAAGTTTAATCTCCTGCATCCCTGAGATTATATCAATCAGTTTGGCGTTATGATCAGACAATTGTTTGAATCTCTTGTGATCAAGCTTTGCACGCGAGCGCATAAAAAAGGACACCCAGGCAATGTATAAGGCTGTTCCTGCGAGGAAGATCAGTAGTATTGTGTAATTATAAATAGCAAGTACGATACCGAATACCAGGAGGTTTACAAATGAAAATAAAACACTTAATGATGTGTTACTGAGAAATGATTCTATCCGCTGATTATCTTCAATTCTCTGTAGCAGATCACCACTTAACTTGGTATCGAAATATGACAAAGGTAATGACATGAGCTTATAAAGAAAGCCTGATACAATAGCTACATTAACCCTGGTACTGATATGTAGTAATAGCCATCCCCGGACAAATTCGACGGTCATTCTGCCTACAACCAATGCAAGTTGAGCAATAAGTATCAGGTAGATAAACCCCAGATCATTGGTATTTATACCTATATCAATAACCGACTGTGTGAGAAATGGTAAGATCAGTTGAATAAGACTACCTATGAACAGTCCAAGAAAGATCTGAAAGAAATATTTCCTGTACATTTTTACATAGCGAAAAAGAAAACGGAATCCTGATCTATGATCTTTTACTTCTTCCTGCTCATAAAATTCAGGAGTCGGTTGAAGTATTAAAACCAGTCCCATTTTTTCCTCGTCTATAGTAGTCATAGCCCAGTTCTTCTCAAATTCTTCCAGGGAATATCTTACCAGCCCTCTTGCTGGATCGGCAACATAGACGGTTCCTTTCTTTATTTTATATACGACGACAAAATGTTTTTGTCTCCAGTGTACAATACATGGTAGAGGCGTTTCCTCAGCAAGTTTTTTGAAAGGTATACGAACACCTAGCGTCCTGAAGCCAATTGATTCTGCTGCTTCAGAAATTCCCAGGAAAGAAACCCCTTCCCTGGTAATATAGCTCTTATCCCTCAGATCAGGAAGACTGAACTGCTTACCATAGTAACGTGCGACCATCTGCAGACAGGCGGGGCCGCAATCCATAGCATCTGCTTGCCTCTCGAAAGGGAATGACATAGTTAACAATAGTTCAAGTCTGTAAATATATTTATTATTTGATTCTATTCAAACATACTTTTCCAACTGCTTATTACTCACAAATCATTGAGTTAATAATATGGAAATAGTATATTTGCCTCAAATAATGCTATGAGGTGTTAAAAAAACACTCAGATAAAAAATTAATAGAGGGAATACGAAAGGGGGACGATCAATCTGTTAATTACCTCTATGACTCATTTTTCGATACCATAAAATCATATGTGCTTAAGAATACAGGTACGGAAGATGATGCATATGATATATTCCAGGATGCCCTGATGGTACTTTTCAAGAAGATACAGTTGAATAATCTTGAAGAAAACACAGATATTAAGGGCTATATTTTCGGTGTCTCCAGAAACTTATGGCACGAGCATCTCAGGGAAAAAAAGAAAAGCATTGAGGTTGATAAAGAACTGTTTGAAGAGTTTGACCCATCGCATTTACTTGACACACCACTGGAACAAATAGTACAGAGATCATTTTTAAAGATGAAGCCCGAGTGTCAGAAAGTGCTTAATATGATTATCATAGGCTGTGATTATGGTGAAATTGCCAAAAAAATGAATTATAAGTCAGAAGATTACGCTCGCCGAAAAAAATATTTATGCAAAGAAGCACTGATTAAAATAGTAAAAGCTGACCCTGAATTCAGTGATTACGCCGATTTGCGACTGTAATAATACCTGGAGACAAAATACAGAATGATAATGATTAAGGCTATAAGGATATACCTTTTAACAGGGAAATAAACCGAGTCATCGTTTCCCATTATGACCAGTGTGCTCCAGAAATAAGGATGCGACCTCATCTGATTGGCATTTTTCAGATAATTAATTCTTGCCTCTCTAAGAGATCTGCTTTTTGAAAACCCTCGCTTCAGATTCAAATAGAAATCCTTCACAATCTCACTACCTGATAAATCGTCAACCTCCCATAAAGACATAATAACACATGGACTCCCTGAATAAAAGAAACCCCTTGCCAGGCTCATTACCCCTTCTCCTGACTGGAGAAGGCCGGTACCTGTATTACATGAACTGAGAAACATCATCTTTGCATTAATGGGTATATTATAAACCTCATATGTATTAAGCATTCCATCTTCAATCGTATCTTTCTCCAGATTGAATACCATCTTAGAATACATCGGTTCATTATCGTTAAGAAGAGTATGCATGGCCAGGTGGATAATATCACCTTCAATTACATTAGCTTTGAAGGTGCTCTCTGTAGCCTGATCATCTATATAAAGCTTACCTCCGAGCAATTTATTTATATATATAGCCTCCTCCCTTGCCCCTGGTATATTGGTCAGTGTATCACGGTACAACTGTCTGCTCATCATTAGTTCTTCGATATTATGACTCCCTCTGTATTCAGGTGCGAAACTTAAAACAGTATTCCTGATACTTCTCCGAGAAGCCACTGTTTCTGAAAGCAAGGTGCCCGAATACTCATATAATATCTCATAATCTCCAAGGAGGTAAGCTAAATCACGATAATTAATTTCGGGAGTCTCAGGCACTTCACTTATTAAAGTTTCAAAAGGAATATATGCCAGTATGTTATCAGCGGAAATTATTAGTCTGTCTGAACTTAAATAGTCTTTCACAGGAAGAATAAGTCTATTATATAATCCGCTGGCCAGTTTAATATATTCATCGTACTGTGACCGCGATCCGTCAGCGATTAAAGGGTTTGTTATAATATTCCTGAAATCGAAAATCATTTCAGTCAGATCGCCACCGGCCGGAACTGATTTTAGTTCAAAGCCGTTATTATTTATCAGAAAAATATACAGCAGGCTATCAGTCAAGTAATATTCAACAAAGTCTGCTTTTCTGCCTAATGCTTTCCTTATATCAGCAATACTGCTCACCCCGGTGTTGTATTTGAGATTATAATACCTGGGATAGTTCTTTTCAAATACGTTAACAAGCGAATCATAACGTGTACTTGCTCTAACCAGTTGAAGGCGATAATCATCAATTAGTTCATTATCCGGTCTTTGTTTTTCAGATTCCTTATATATAACCTCGTTATAATCCCTGATATCAGCAAGCAATGCTCTTTCGAGGCTGGCAAGATTGTCTGGCAGGTGAAAATTCATTGCCCTGTTATTCCTGGTTGCGGCAAGTAGTCCTGCTGCTTTTGATTTTTCGGAAACAGTGAAAGCCCCTTCGGAATACCTGGTGTCACCAGTTAAAGCATATAATTCATTATGTAATGCAACTGCTATATCATAAGCGTCATAGAATCTACCGGCCAACCTGCTGCGACTCTCATCCGCATTAATCTTTAATCTTGTTTCCTCTATTAACCCTATTGCATCTTCTGCAGCAGATAAAGCATTTGCTAGATACTGACTGTCGTAGCTGGTTATATATAGCTCATATGATATCTTACTTTTCTGTATGAACGAAGCTATCATAATATACGATGGGACTATTGAGGAATCATTAATTACGTTATTTATATATTTCAATGCTTCCTTATACCTTTCTGTATTGTACATTAACCTGGCAAGTGACAGATAGGTTTCTATCCTAATCAGATTATCATGTTCATTTTCATTAATATACAATAGTGCTTTATTTAAGATTCGCTCTGCCTCTTTATAGTTTGCTGCATAATTAATAAGATAATAAGAGTAATTCGTAAGCTCAATTATATGATCCCTACTTTCATATCCATATTCTTTTGCAGCTTCGTTAACAGCTAATAGTAAATACTGTTCTGCCTGTTCATACTTGCCGCCATCGGCCAGATAAAAAGCATAATTATTATTTACAGCACTCACCAATCTTCCTTAGAAACCAGTTGAATCAATGAGTCTCAACCCTTTTATAAAATATTCTTTAGTGGTTTCATAATTCCCAAGCTCATAATTACATACAGCTAATGAGTTATATAATAATATAAGTTTCTCGGTAGCTATGTTCGCAGCTTCCTGAAAGATACCATAAGCAAGGTTGAAATTACGTTCAGCCCTGCTATAGTCAAGAATATTCAGGTATGACACACCGGAATTATAATAAAATCCCGTAAGGTCCCCTAAATTTACTTCATAAGGATTAGATTCTGCCAGGCTAATCCCTCTGAGAGAGAAAGAAAGTGCTCTCTCATGCATATTCATATCACTATATATAGCTGAAAGATTTAATAAAGTCCGTGAAAGATCTAATGATTCCAATCCATAAATCTTTTCTTTGATATTAAGTGCGGTTTCGAGGTTAACACGTGCCAGTTCAAGTTTCCCGGTCTTGTGATATGAAAGTCCCAGGTTGACCCGGGCTTTTGCATAAGTGTCATCAATTGTATCACTAGCTATCCGGTAATTTATAGCATTTTGCAATAAGTCTATTGCGTCGTCATATTCATTCTGTAAATACTTGTATGTTCCGGTATAGTAATAACAATCTGATATTAACAAGCTATCTTTAATACTTCGGGATACCAGAAAGTTAAGTATCCTGTTATAATATATAGCTGCATCCGGATTCCTCTCCTGCAAAGCAGTCTTAAAATTGCTGAGATGGTTTACAATAACCGAATCTCTTTGTGTTAAAGTGTTCTGCTGACTGGCATTAAGGCTCTGACCATTAAATAAAACAAAAGAAGCAAGTATCAGAATATATTTGGAAATAATCCGCATTTATTACTATGTTTACAACTGTTTACCATAACAAGATTCAAATATCAATATTAGAACGCGAAAAGCCAAAAAAAAATTGTAATGTACACTCCTGTAGATTAGGGTTTTAGAAACTCTCAAAAAAAAAAGTTCAATTTTTTGTGTCACAAAAACCATAAAAGTGACATGTATTAATGTAACGTAATACAAAACCCGATTAATTAAAAGTGTAACTAAAAAATTACTAAGATGAGAACTTTGAATCAAGAAAATTTTGAGAATTTCAGCGACTTTTTACTTTCAGACGAAGAAATGATACTCGTACGTGGTGGCGACGGTGACGGCGATGGTGGTAAACAAATGACTGTTCCCCCTATCACAGAACCTGAGATTTAACCTCCAGGTTATAGAAATACAGCAACCTGTAAGTTTTAAAACCGTATTACGGTACCGGTAAAAAAAGCCGGTGTGGCAGAAATATATAGAAATATAGATGCCACAGAATATGAGTGCATTGCTTTATAGCAATGAAGGATAAATAAGAATGTTCTAGGACTATCTTCATTACGTTGATAATGTGATAGTTAATATAAAATATAAAGAAAGAGAATAATAATTCGAATGAAATGAAATACTATTAGGTTATGAAAAAGATTGAATTCACCCGTTTTATCGAGAGGTATCTCGAGGGCAATATGCAGGATGCCGAAAAGGAATGGTTTGAAGCAGAACTTGAGGGTAACCCGAGCTTGAAGAAAGAACTTGAGTTACGCCGCAAGGTCAACAAGTATGTTGACAACCAGGATGCAATTGCCTTCAGACAGAATCTTATGAATGCTGAAAACCGGCATAGGAAAGCTGCAGCAAAGAGGAAAGCTGCCACAAAGCAGATTGTCCAGTATGCGGCAATATTTGCAGGCCTGATATTAATAGGTTCAATTACCCTGTATATCAGAAATAATAATAGTACTACTGATATAGCAACAAAGTATTCACCAGAGTATTCTCCTATGGCTGCATATCGTTCAACATCAGCAGATCTTGATAATGCATACATTAGGGCAACTGAATATTATAATGCAGGCAATTATAATGAAGCCATAGAATGGTTCAATATGATAGTTGATTCGGATATGCAGGTTGAATTTCTAATGGGAACTTCACATATGCATGTCAGGCAATATAAAGAGGCCATAGGGTCCTTCAGCAAGGTAGTTGACGACAATGACAACCTCTTCATTGAAGATGCCATATTTTATCTTGGAGTCTGTTATATACAAACTGATCAGACTGACAGGGCTAAAGAATTACTTGAGGCCATTATAGATTCCGAGAACAGGCATAAGAAGGATGCCAGGAAACTCTTAAGAAAAATTGACTAACAGGAAAAAATAACATAAGGGAGATGTTTATGACTTTTGGGAAAAATACGGAGAAGGAATTACGACACGGTGATAATGGAAAGTCAGAAAAGGTAGACCCTGTTCACAACACTGAAATGTTATATACGCC
>Ga0272441_10010769_pt1 | contig 13752 bp, 13 predicted proteins | sample SSMProp6N_FD_193582 | JGI IMG/M metagenome (GOLD analysis project Ga0272441, IMG submission 193582) | Marine sediment archaeal communities from Little Sippewissett salt marsh, Falmouth, MA, United States - SSM-Prop-6N | ecosystem: Environmental > Aquatic > Marine > Wetlands > Sediment ... | reverse complement strand
AAGGTTTCAGCGCCGGTCCGGCAAAATTGAACGGCATGCCCCGACTCGGCGCCGGCAAGATTATACGTCCGCAAGAGACGGTCAAAAACGCCCGCCTGCTCTTCGGGAATCTGCCGGTCCGAAGCCAGGTCGAGCCGGCCCTTTCGATTCACATGACGCTGCATCTTGCGCCCGCCAAACATCAGATACAGCGGAACCCCCAGGTACGGCAGAAAAAGAATCACTAACAACCACGCGATCGTACCGGAAGGGGCACGTTTTTGCAGCAGGATATGCGCGATCAGCACAAACCCCAGCAAGAAGCTGACAATAAAGAACAGGTACGTCAGAATGGACCAAAGAAGTGTATCCATAACAACTACGTTTCTTTTGCTTTGTTCCGGGTCTGATGGATTCTTCTGTCAAGCGGGTTTAAAACCGTCAGAACCAGCAGCGAAAGAACTGTCACCGCTGCGGTGATTTCATAGAGCCGCATCCCGCAGGCGACCTCCAACGGCAGCAGCGACCGAAAATCAATCTGTTCAAATAAATTTTCCATACCACTGTTATCGTCATATTTCGCGTAAAACTACACTTTCACAAATCTGACCTTGTTGCAAGAAAAGCCACCCGCTCTTACAACAATCCTTTATGGAAGCCATTCCTGCGACAAAACTGAAAAATCCAGCAAGTCCACAATGCTGCCTTCGGGATAAACAAAATTCGCCGTAAAATCACCCGTCAACCAAACACTTGCAATGTAAGACAAATCATCCACATCGATCGTTCCGTTGCAGTTATTGCTCTTTGAATAATAAACTTAATGTATTCTGCAGTGCCCCGAAACTGTCATGCCGGACTTGATCCGGCATCCAGGGCGATTCTCGCAAAAATATACGTTTGTGGAAAGAACCGCCGCCGTTAAGTTATTTTTTCAATCTTCAATAAAATCAGCCAGTCCGGCGCACATATAGTAAGCCTGCAACTTCGGACGGGCAACCGGATTGGAGTTTTCCCGGGATCCATAAACGGGAATACTGCCATTGTTTAAGGTTCCAATAATCCGAATTGATAGTTTACTGTCAGTCTCAATGGCATCAAGAAGAACACGGGTCACATCGATTTGAATATCATCTCCGTGACTCCAGGTACCAAGCACTGTTGATCCAACAGGATTATTGTTACGATTAATGGTCATTTCCTCCCATGTGTCATCGGCCACGAACTCGGCCTGATAACAACCCGCTTCTTTCTCTTGTGCAATTCCGTACAAACAGATTTTGGCCGAATCGATATTCGCATCAAGCGTTGAGACGTCAAATCGCAAATAGGATTCCCGGTAAACACTCGCAGAAGCTTGTTTCACCAGCAGTTCAGGTTCGCCGCCACGATTCGCGGATCCCTCAAAATAGGCATCGGCCTCCGGAAGCAGGGAAACGTCCGGCCCCCGACGTGCATCGATATAATCGATAATATTGTAGATATGGCTGTTGATATCATTCATATCGTTTAACAGCTCGGTATATAGATTTCCATCCAAGTCAACAATACCCTTGTCGCCTTCTTCATCATCCTGAAATTTAAACCACTGCCAGCCAACGACACATCCGCTTTCAGCCATCTTCGTAATGTAGTTATGATAAAACAGACCACGTTCAGCTTGGTCGGTTACACGCCAACCGGCTCCGACATCCGTTTCCGGCTGGCTCGATTCCATCGCATAAAATTCGGACACCACCACCGGGCGTCCGGACCACTGTTCAATGTTTTTAATTTCCACATCCCGCGTTCCCCAGCGATGATAGTGATTGATGGCAATCGCATCGATGTATTGACCGGACACCTCGATAAAACCCTGCGTTCGCCGCCAACTTTTATTAAGGCGAGGGCCAAGGTACAGATGGTTTGAATCAACCGCTTTGATCGCCGGCCCAACCGCCCCAAAATACGCTTCCGCCATCAGCACCGTATAGTCATCCATGTCAGTGTCATTCCGGTTTTCGGGTGTTTTGCCTCTTGCGGCCAGAAAATCAACCGCCGCAATATAGTTTTTGTCATTAGGATCGGGAATTGCCAGATGAGCTCCAAGACCTTGGGTTGTCCACGGCAATTCATTGTCTGAAAAGTAGCCGAAAACATGCGGATCATCGGCGTATTGCGCGAAATACTGAGCATTCTCGTTACAGAATGTTACAAACGCATCATCGAAAACCGGCATCTCAATACGAGGGACACGATCCTTCCGATATTCGGCAATAAAACTGAACTTGGGGCAATAAGCCAATGGGGCCTTCTCTTTTAATGATGATAGAAAAACGTCTTCATCAGTCCAGCAGCCGGTCCCGTTAAATCCGTATTGAGGGAGCAGTTGATAAATTTCATCGGCGGTGAAATCTGCCAGGTGAATGGAGTTCAGTGCCTTATGGATAAACAGATATCCTTCCGGATCGACAGCCCACCAGCGGCCCTTAATCTTCTCGACACGGAAAAAACCTGTCGCGGCGACCTGACGTGCCTTCCATCCACCGTATTTGCTGAGTTCAAGATTCTCCGGATCCACAGAATAGCCGCTTAACGAATCCAGGGTCTGGCTGTAAAGCGGGAGCCATTCTGTTTGGATCCATGCCGTTGCCTGAGGCAAAGAATCCGCATACACCATCACATAAGTTGATAGACAGAATAAACTTAAAAAAACGGAACCATTTTTGAAAATTGTCATAATCCATTCCATTTTATTTATCGCTAAAAGCGAAGGACAACGGGCCTGTTGAGAAAGTCCCCGGTATCCCGTATCATCCCATTCTATAAGAACGACGGAACAATATCAAGCATGGAGGTTGAGTGTAATTGGCATACAGGTTGACAGCATGTTGATGAGGCGGGCGGCGTAAGAGAAGTCGTTTTATGAACCGGCTTTTTCTACAGCCCCGCTGTCCCGATTTTTCTTCAACGAAACCCAACGCTTGAAGCCAGTGCCGAACGGATACGACTCATGCTTAATTACACTGAAAAACCGTATATTCACGGGATCTTGAGGATATCCGGGCATGAAATAGATGGTATGGAGTGGATTATTCTTGACCCTGCCATCGTGCATTTGTTAGAATTGCAGACACCTTAAAGAATGAATCGTGATCTTATACTGATAACAATTGAAAATTCCCGTTTCTGCGCGGCTATGTAGGCCTTGGAATTGCTTTCGCCTTGATTTTTTCTGATTTAGGGTTATAATTCGTTCTATGGTTGATATAGTAAATACACTATTGGTTAACGAGTTTTCCATGGGCAATAAAGGCATCGATAAATCTGTCAGTTCACGTTAAATGTTGCCGATCAGTATCCCGAAATCGTTAAGCAGTTAAAACAAGAACTGGACAAAAGGTTTCAACAGCAAAAAGATAGGTAAAGGCAATAAGAATGTTTTTATGAGAAAATCATGGTTTTTAATCGTTTACTTCGGAAATGTCAGTTTATCATTGTAATTGCATTATTATTTACAGGTTGTGCACAGGACACGTCAGGGCAGGGGGCCGCAGCAGCGAAAAGACCCAATATTGTCTTCCTGATGACCGATGACCAGCGCTGGGATACGTTTGGCTGTTACGGCAGAACGGATGTTATAACTCCGCATATTGACAAACTCGCCGCACAAGGTGTGATTTTTGACAATGCCTATTATGCGGTGGCGATTTGCATGCCGAGTCGCGCCACGATTTTTGCCGGGCGCTACTTTTCGGATCACCAGTCTGGGTTTACTTATCCGTTTGATCGAACGCTATCGAAAGAGGAGTTTGCAGACAGCTATCCAGCCAGGCTAAGGGAAGCTGGCTATCGCACCGGCTTCGTCGGAAAATTTGGAATTCGTCTGGAAGATTCGAATCGGACGGCCGCCGAGGTCTTTGATTATTTCGTGGTTGGAAACAATGTGGTTGTGCCGAAAGATGATCCCGGTTTACAGCAAATTTATCGCCGTGACCGTCCAGCCAATGAGCGAACCCTGAAGAAGGGAGACGCGATGATTCGTTTCCTTGAGACGCAACCAGAGGGTCAACCTTTCTGCTTATCCATCAGTTTCGATGCGGTGAAAAATGATCGGGACAGCGATATGTATCCACCGCATGTAGAGATATTTAAGGATAAGGAAATGTGGGTTCCTGAAAACTGGGTAGAAGGGAAAAATGAGAGGCTGCCGAAGCTGTTGGATCATTGGCGCGGCACGAGTCTCCATGTGGCTCGTACCTCGACGCCTGAGTTGTATCAAAAGCTGGCCCGTCGCTTTGCTGTACAGGGTTACACCGTCGACCAGCAAGTCGGTCGGCTGATGACGAAGTTGGAGGAGATGGGTGTGCTTACTAACACCATCGTTATTTATACCAGTGATAATGGCCGCTACCACGGCTCGCACGGACTTTACGATAAAGCGATCCTTTACGAAGAATCCATGAAGGCGCCGTTTATCGTTTTTGATGGACGAGTTCCCGAATCACAGCGCGGACGCCGCGAGAGTGCGATGATTTCATCTGCCGATGTGGCTCCGACGATTCTTTCGCTGGCCGGCTTAGGGGCTCCGGAGATCATGAAAGGTCGTGACTTGACTGCGGTGTTGAACGGCACTCAGGACATGTCCGAATGGCGTGACGCGGTTCTTATGGAGAGCCTTTTCCTGAATGAGATACATAAGGCAACTGTCAGAAAACATGAGGATATTCCGGGACTCAATGACGAGATCATTGCGAATAACCGCTCCTATCGCTGCCGTGGTGTGCGTACGGAACGCTTCAAGTATTTTATATACTACGAACATGACCCGGTGATCGAAGAACTCTACGATCTGGAGACGGGTCCACACGAGCAGAACAACCTCATTTCTAATCCTAAATACGCTGAGGTTCTATCAAAACTGCGGGCCAAGACTGCTGAGCTTTATGCTTACGCAACTGAGTAACCATTAGTTTTTGATACGCTATTCAAAACATGAATGAACTATTGTTAAGAAGAACTGTTTATGAAGAATTATTATTTGCCTGTATTAATCCTGTTGGCGATGGGGGCGGTCCTTTTTGCTAAGAACAAGCCCAATGTTATCTTTGTTATGCCGGATGATATCAGCCACTATGCGTTTTCGTATTATAATCCGAACGGCCCGCGGACTCCCAACATCGACACGTTTGCTGAAGAAAGTGTCCGGCTGACGGATTTTCATGTCTCGCCAAGTTGTGCTCCAACACGGGCAGCCTTGATGACAGGCAGGTTTAATGATGTAACCGGAGTCTGGCACACAATATTAGGACGCAACCAGCTTCGCAAAGATGAAATCACCATGGCTGATGTGTTCAAGCACAACGGGTACGCTACCGGATTATTCTTCAAATGGCATCTGGGAGACAATTATCCCTTCCGGCCCAAAGACAGGGGCTTTGAATATGTGGCCTGGACCAAGGGCGGCGGTACGGGTCAGCAGCCCGATTATTGGGGCAATACCAACAACAGCGCCAGCGTATGGGTTAATGACAAGGTCGTAACAATGACCGATGAAGACGATGGCATCGAGGGCGCCTTTACCACGAACTTCTTTTTTAACCGTGCCATGGAGTTTATGAGTGACAATATTGATAAGAAGAAACCTTTCTTCGCCTATATCCCCACGGCAACAGCACATGGTCCTCACTACATGCCGCCGGATGCCCGCGAGGGAGCTTCTAAATTTGTGGCAACGGTTGAAAATATCGATAAGAATATGGGCCGGCTGATCAAATTCCTGGACGAGAAGGGGATCGCCGAAAACACCATCTTGGTCTTTACCACCGATAACGGGGCTAGTACATTCCTGCGCGGTAGGAAAGGGTCCAATTACGATGGCGGTACCCGGGTGCCGTGTTTTGTTCGGTGGCCGGCTGGAAACCTTGGCGGCAAAGGCAAGGGTAGGGATTTTATCCCGCTGACCGCGCATATTGACTGGCTGCCGACGTTTATGGATATGCTTGGTTTAAAAGATGTGCCGAACAGGCCGGACAAGCTGAAGATTCACGGACAGAGTTTCAAACCGTTCCTTGATTCTGACCCGTTCAATGATCCTGCTGAATATAAAAACAGGGCGGTCACTACATGCAATATGCGTACGGAAAATGTTGAGAAGTTTAGAGCATTTTCGGTCAAAAAAGATATATGGGAAGGGGATAAAATTACTCACAAATGGCGTCTGTGTCGTAACGGTGAGCGATCCAATTGGGAATTCTACGATGTCTTAACAGATGAGAAACAAACTAAAAATCTCATTGGAAATTCAGCCCATGAGACAATCGTCAAAGAACTGAAGGAAGAATACGAAAAGTGGTGGGCCTTGGTGAAAGAACGTTCCGATGAGTACACCCGGATCATTATTGGCCACCCCGCAGAATCCGTGACACGAATCAATGCCCATGACAGTCACAGATCTTCACCCTGGGATCAGGGGTCCGTTGCTCGAGGAGACGATAAAACAACGTTTATGGCCATTGAATTTGAAAAGCCCGGAACCTATCAGTTTGATCTTCGCCGCTGGCCGGAAGAAATCCAGGACGAGTGCACCTTGACAACGACTCCGGCAGGTGCTGTGTTTGGTGGAACCCAGCCAAGAGCGATTGCCATCAAAAGTGCTGGCTTGAAAATTTATCACGGTGACAAAGTGTATGTCGATGAGAAAAAAGAGGCCGATCCCGATGCGGATGGTGTGGTCTTTACCGTCAAGGATATGCCGAAAGGACCGGCGTTTATTGAAGCTCAGTTTTACGGCGCAGATGGCAAAGTGATTTGCCCGGTGTATTACAATTACGCCCGCGCAGGTGTAATCACAAAATGACAAACAATGATGACACCCTACAGGGTACAACGAAGCCGGTAGTTTATGCTTCTGGGTGGAATTGTTGCCCCGCTTCCACGCCGGATCACTGCTATTCAAACCCTCCGGGTTTAATCGCTGTTAATAATAATCCGCGTGGATCCGCGAAATCCGTGGTTAGCTGAAGGTGTTCTTGGTGATTTCATTTATGTGCCTGAAGGCACCGCCATTCTTGTCCTCTGTAGCTGGATTCTGTGTAGCTTTAAGCGAAGCAGAATAGCGAAGTAGGATCGCCGTTTCTCCCTATCCGGGCATGAAATAGATTGTTCTTGACCCTGCCATAGTGAATTTGTTAGAATTGTAGATGCTTAGATGCTTTAAGAAGTCAATCGTGTTTTTAAAACATATAAATGGGACATGTCGGATAGAGTTGTACCCCGCGCGGTGTTGCGTGCGGGAGCAGCCGTTATGGCGTTAAATGGAAAATCCCGGTTTAAAGGAGTCTAAAATGAAGAACTTAATTTTTGTTATTCTTGCACTACTGCTGTTCGGCTGCCAATCTTCCGTTACCAGCGGCGGCAGCCCGATTAACATGTCTTCCAGGCCCGACACGTCAAGTGGGCAAGGGGGTGCCGACACGGACCCGGCGGACAGGATCGCGTGGTATGAGAACCTTGAGTATGGTATGTTTATTCACTATAACATGCCTACTTTTCATGGGTCCGCAGCCATGGGTACCAACTGTAAAAGTGCAGAACCTGATCCTGATCCCAAAAAATGGAATCCGACAGGCCTGGATACAGATCAATGGATGGAAGTTGTAAAAGCAGCCGGCATGAGTCATGCAATACTGACTGTAAAGCATCATCATGGATTTTGCCTCTGGGACAGCGCCTATACAGATTTTGATGTTGCAAGCAGTGGAAACACAACGGATGTCGTAGAAGCATTTGTTAAATCCGCAAGAGCGGCGGGCATAACGTATGGCTTTTACGTCAATCTTGGAAGAGATATCCATCATTGGGGGTGTAAGCACGAAGTCAGGACAAATTCACAATTTGAAGAGTTCCAGGAAAACATCGTTGAAGAACTGCTAACGGCGTATCCTGATTGTGATATGTTATGGTTTGACGGTCCCGCTGTTTATCCAAACAACCGGAATATGTACGATCATATTAAATCAATAAACCCGGATGTTATCGTGATTAACAATTTTGCAGACGCATCCGGAAATGTGGGATGGCCTTATGATGCGGGACACTATGAATTTAATTATTATTCACATAATTATGAGCAAGAAGAATCCCACGGAGGAATTGATTATTATATTCCCAAAGGAATCTGCCATTCAATCTATAATAGTTGGTTTTGGAGACCGGGGCTAAAGCTTAAATCACAAAGTTTGCTCAAGGATCTTCATAAGTTTATGAGAGAAAAAAAGGGAATTGATTTGGTTAATTTAGGACCGAATCAGGCCGGGGTTATTCCTTATTCAGGATCATCGAATCAAAGACAGCACATGATCGATATTTATAATGACTTATTTGGTGTTGCATCACCAATAGATGACAGAGATGGCTCAATCACTTACGCAGGCAGTTGGAGCCAAACGGGTGACAGCAGTGATTATAATTCAACTCGTAAAGTAAGCAGTAAGGCTAATGATTATGCGGAGTACACCTTCACCGGCGAAGCTGTCAAACTGGCCGTAAGGAAGGGACCCTCCTGTGGTAAAGCCAGCATTTATATTGACGGTCATTTGGAAGAGACCGTCGATACTTATAAGGCATCGACTCAAAGTGCAGCTTATGTTTATGAAAATCATTCTTTATCAAGTGCACCGCACACGATAAAAGTTGTTGTATCGCACGAGAAAAATACGTCTTCCACGGGTTATGATGTGAATATCGACTTTTTTGAGTATGGTTCCATTGGTGGACAATGAAAAGGGATCGGGAACAATATCAAGCATGGAGGTTGATTGTGATTGGCAAACTCCTCACGGTTGAAAATTCCCGTTTCAGCGCGGCTGATCATTACGGGATAATGTCAATTTAGAGACTTTTGTCATTTGACGATTGTGAATCGGGCCATTATACTGATCACAATTGAAAATTCCCGTTTCTGCGCGGCTATGTCAGGTTGCGGCCGTAAGTTATGATTTCGCTCGCGGGAATTTACGACCCTGAAGGGTATAAAATCATTTGAACAAATAATGATATTCCATTTATAGAAAGATATCTGATGAAAACGAAAGCGACCAGTAGTATATGTCTGATGATGATGGTTTTTGCTGCAGCAGCCATGGGGTACCAATCCAATGAGAATCTGCATCACTGGGAGGTTGCAAGCCCCGATCCGGACCGGATTTTTCTGTCTTTTTATGGAGACGTTGCAACATCGCGTGCCGTGACCTGGCGGACGGATACCAGCGTTACAACCGCGGTTGCCCAGATCGCCAAATCGACCGCCAATCCCAATTTTGTCGATGCGGCAAAAACGATTAAAGCTCAGACCGAAACCATCGATCTGAATCAAATCGCTTTAAACACGCAAGGCAAAGTCAATTACCACTCGGTAATTTTGAATGAATTAGAACCGGAAACGCTGTATGCCTATCGTGTTGGTGATGGCCAGGACCACTGGTCCGAATGGATACAATTCGAAACGGCCGCCGTAACAGAAAAACCCTTCAGCTTTGTGTATTTTGGCGATGCTCAAAACGGCATCCTCAGCCATTGGTCCCGCGTAATCCGCATGTCCTGTCAGAAAGCACCCGATGCGGCGTTTGCGATACACGCAGGGGACTTGATCAACAAAGCGCATTATGACATGGAGTGGGCCGAGTGGTTTAAGGCCGGTGGATGGATACATGCTCAAAGAACCGGGGTGCCCGTTCTGGGTAACCATGAACTGGTTCCACCCGCGATTAACACAAATAGAAAAAGGACCTTGTCGATACTTTGGCGACCGCAATTTACGCTGCCGATTGCTGAGCAGTTGCCCCCGTCGCTGCATGAAACGGTCTATGCATTCGACTACCAGGGGCTTCGAGTTATCGTCCTGAACTCAATGGTCGATACAGAAGCACAAACGGAATACCTTGAAGAGCAGTTAAAACGTCCTGGAGCGAAGTGGAAAGCGGTGACCTGTCATTATCCGGTTTTCTCCCCAAGAAGCGAGCGTGATTTTCCGTATGCCCGGAAAGCGTGGAAGCCGCTTCTGGACAAATATCACGTTGATCTTGTGCTTCATGGCCACGACCATACCTATGTCCGCGGCCGTGTTCCCGTCCGGACAGAAGACGGCACTTATGGCGACTCCTTCGAGACGATGTACATTACTTCTGTCAGCGGCCAAAAGATGCATAACCCCTCCCAGGTCGCATCAGAGAGATTTGCCCAGGAAGGGTATCGCCCGGACGAGGCCGCGTGGGAGAAGCAGTTCTTCCAGGTGATCAGCATTGACGGCAATCAATTGACCTATCAGGCCTATACGGCAGACGGCAAACTCTATGACGAGGCAACGATTACGAAAGACTTTGAAACCGGCAAAAAGACGTTGAAATAGGCGGAACTTTGAGGCCGGCCTAATTCCATAAGGAGTACCTGCTGTCGAAAGCCAGGAACAGGCACGAATGGCGCTGCCGTATTTTCTTTGAAATTGGCGCAGAAATTCTTTTCGCCACAGGATATATATTTGTTACATTTATCGAGTCGTAAAATTTTCGGCCTTCTCTGACCAAAATTGCATATTTGTACCACTGCCCCTTTGTTTTTTCCCGGGCTCGATTGCGCGTAGGGAACATATCGGCGTTATCGGCGGGTGGTTTGCTGGCGGAGTTGTTTGCGGGCTTTGACGCGGAGGGCGGCGTTGTTGGCACGGCGTTTTTCTTCATCGGTCTGCGGCGTCAGTTTGGGTACGGGAATCGGGTGATGGTTTTCATCGATGGCCACCAATGTCACAAAAGCCCGCGTTGCCGTGACGCGCTGGCCGGTGGCGGGGTTTTCTTTGATGACTTTGACGCCCACCTCCATTGAGGTGCAACTGGCATAATTCACCGTCGCCAGCAGGATTAGCTGATCGCCGATGCGGACCGGCGCCTCAAAGGCCACCGAGTCGATGCCCGCGGTGACGACCTGTCTGCCGCAGTGCTTCTGGGCGGCCATCGCCGCGACCATATCGATCCAGCTCATAATCGCCCCGCCGAACGCGGTCCCGAACGCATTGGCGTTACCGGGCATGACCAGATACCGGGTCTCAACAGCGCTGTCTGCGGGGGTTTTGATTGTCTCGTCCATCAATCGCTCCATAAAAAAGCGGGTTCTCCGGCGCCCGTTCTCAACTTAAACGATCTGAAGCAGGATGCTTCGGCCACACTAAAGGCGGGCGAGACGCCCGCGTTCCCAGCTACTTGAATCCCTGGACACGGGTTTCGTCGATGTATTTTTCGCAGGCGTCCTCGATATCGACACCGCTGATGTTGGCCAGCGTACACAGCCACGCGAAGACGTCGGCGAACTCTTCTTCCTTGTTTGGCTGATCGTCGCCGTGCAGCGCGGTCGCCAACTCGCCGACCTCTTCGATCAGCCACATAAACGTACCGGGCGTACCGCGTTCTCTGTCTCGCTTGCCGTACCGCTGCTCAATGAGCTGCTGAAACGCGCGAATATCCATGATCCCTCGTGCCGCTTTTCTGGGCGCTGTACTATGCGATCATCTCGCTGAGTTTGGCGGCGTCGAAGATGTCGCGCATTCCGGCAGTGGACTTGCGGCAAACAGCTTCCATCTTGATGCTGAAGGGAGCGTTGTTTGTCTGTTCGGCCAGGTGCAGATGGCTCATGAGCGGGCCGTCCACGGCTTCGACGACTTCGAGCAAACTGATTGTCTCTGCGGGACGGGCCAGGAAGAAGCCGCCGCGGGGACCGCGTTTGCTGCGAAGGACATTGGCTCGGACCAACTGCTGGAGAATCTTGAGCAGGTATTCGAGCGGGATGTTATATTCTTTGGAAATACGCGCTGCCAGTACTGCGCCGTCCTTGTAGTTCTGGGCGATGTAACCGACAGCCACAAGAGCGTAACCGGTTGATCGACTGATTTTCATAGGAATCTCCTAATCATAAGGGTTAAAATTAGTTTACGATTCAAGTTTTCTCCGGGTCCGGAAAATATCAAAAAGCTGCTTTCCGATAACATTCAATTGAAGACAAAATCGATGACGCTGGTTATACACTCCGTTGTACTCTGATCATCAAGGACGGCTAAAAACCGCCACAATGAGTCTATATACTATAATTATCAGTAATTGTTCAAGACTTGCAAGGGATTATTTGTCGTTATCATAAATTTTTTCCTAATAGCCAACTCTTTATATCCGGAATCCTTGTTGATCATTGGGTTCGTTTTTCCTTTCGCCGTTTTCTGTTATTTATCCTTAATGTTTTTTATATAACGACTTAGAATCATTTTGCCGGGTTTAAAATTGGGTTCGTTTTTTCAAATTCGATTGCTGAAATCTTGCTTTTTCAGGTTTTCAATTGAATCCGCCGGAGCTGGTGTTCGGTTTTGAAGAAAGCCCGTTCGAGGCGGTGTTCGTAAATGGAGAGTCGCTCAATGATTCTCGTGTCGGCAAAATCGTCGATGCTGATGCGGCCGAGGGGCCTGTCGGTGGCCGGATCGGGGTTTTCGGTGCTTGATTTGCTGATGAGTGTTTCGACGACTTCGGTCTGCATGCGTTCGGATCGCCTGAGGCGCCATGCGAGGCCGATGACACGCTCGGTGAGGATGTACTCCATCGGGCCGACGGGGTTGTATTCTTCGAGCATGTCGTTGCGGAAGTGCTCGTAGGCCTCGCGGTCTTCGGTGGCGATGACGACGCGGTTGCCGGCACGGCTGGCGGTGAGGCCGTGGGTTTCGGCGTTTTGGGAGGCGACGGCCTTGCCTTCTTCGGTTTTGGGGCCGGTGGATTTTTGGGCGTTGCGGCGGTTGGCTTCGATTTGTTTTTGGGTGGCCATGTTTGACTCCTTCGTCGTAAATGATTATTGATTCATGATTAATATAGGTGCGAGACCTGTGTTTTGAGTGTTGTCGATTTGTTTTATTTCATGCTCCATTTTTCATGCTCCATTTTCAATTTTCAATTTATTACCCCCTCCGTACATTGGGGCGAACCTGCGTTTTTTGTTCGAAATGGCGAAATGGCGAGGGGGGTTAAAATCGATAAGTGCTTGTGAGATATGGGGATAAAAATTTTTATTTTTTTAGATTTTTGTTTTTACCCCCCTGCGTTTTTTGTTTCAAATGGCGAAATGGCGAAAGATTTAGCCACGAATTAACACTAAAAATATTTTTTGACGGGATTAATCCGGCGTCGCTCTTTGAGCTATGCCGGGACAGGCAGGATTTACAGGGTAGATAATAGTTTGTTTTTGAACAAACAGGCGACCACCGCCGCTCACAAAGCTGTGGCGAGCCGGGCGGACGGACACGGACCTGCGCGGACTTCTATGGACGGAATTGATTCAGGGGGGGAATGAATGGAGGGTTTTGATTGGATATTGTGGGATTGTTTGAGTATAATCCGACGAACTATTTCTATTGATAATAAAGATGGATGTTTCTTAGATTCCAGGGACGCATGGCACAGGGTTATTTGATTCCAGAACTCAATCCGGCCCGGTACGGGGATAATCGCAAATACCGCAATATATTCCTGCCGCGGCTGCTGGAAGGTTACTTAGTTTTGATGTTTTGAAGGGGATTGAATGGTAGTATCTCAAGAAAATTAATTCAGCATTTTTGGATGCGGATGCAACCGAGCATACGCATCGGCCTGCTTAAAGCATTTATCGAGAGAATGGGCAAAAAGGCGATTGACGAAGTTGAGAATTGTGTTATAATTTGAGAAAAACCGAGAGGAAGAAAGGGATTGTTCCGGGTCGGCACATGAGCACAAC